>AZIE01011249.1_pt1 | contig 16171 bp, 15 predicted proteins | sample 359081 | NCBI WGS metagenome assembly AZIE01 (sample SAMN02429713, study PRJNA222661) | marine sediment metagenome | biome: Sediment sample; isolation source: sample MGS-MCh from oil contaminated site at the lagoon of Mar Chica... | place: Morocco: Mar Chica | collected 2012-07-20 | depth 32 m m | reverse complement strand
GCTGCAGTTGGTTTAATGGGTATTTTTAATGGTGCAGGAAGAATATTCTGGGCTTCATTAAGTGATTATTTAACAAGACCAGTTGTTTATATTATCTTCTTTTTAACTCAAGCTATTGCCTTTTATGTATTACCATCAATTACTGAGATTATGATTTTCCAAGTTGTTTTATACTTTATCATGACTTGTTATGGTGGTGGTTTTGCTTCAATTCCTGCATATATTGGTGATATTTTTGGAACAAAAGAGCTTGGAGCTATTCATGGGTATATTTTAACTGCATGGGCAGCAGCAGGTTTAGTTGGACCACTTATTATCTCTATTGTAAAAGATATGACAGGAAGTTATTCTCAAACACTATATGTATTTGCAGGGTTCTTTGTAATTGCTTTATTTGTATCAATTGCAATGTTAATAAATATCAAATCAATTCAAAAAAAACAAAAACAATAAACTAAATAGATTAAAAATAGACTCTATGATATAATTTAAATTTATATTTATGGAGTCTTTTTTTATGCCTTATGAAATAATTATATTCGCTTTTCTTGCAGGTTCTACTGTTTTTATTGGTGGAATTCTTTCTTACTTCTTTGAAAAAACGGTTTTAAATAGAAAAATAAAAATTGAAATAGTTCATTTTGCTACAGCTTTTGCAACAGGAATTATGCTTGCTGCCGTTGCCTTTGTATTAGTTCCTAAAGGAATGCATAGTTTAAGTATAGGTTTTAGTATTTTAATCTTTTTACTTGGGGCTATTGTTTTTTATTTTTTAGATGATTATATTCACAAAAATAAAACTTCAATTCCTCAGTTCCTTTCTATGCTTTTAGATTTTATTCCTGAATCAATTGCCTTAGGAGCAGTTTTCATCTATGATTATAATACGGGTATCTTATTAGCTATATTCATTGCTTGTCAAAATCTACCTGAAGCTTTTACTTCTTACATAGAATTAAGGTCTTCTGCTTTTTCAAAGTCTAAGGCTTTAACTATGTTATTTGTACTAAGTTTTACTGGTGTAGTATTTTCTTTAGTTGGTTTTTATCTTTTAAAGGACAATACAGAACTTACTTCTTCTTTAATGCTATTTGCAGCAGGTGGAATCTTATATTTAATCTTTGAAGATATCGCTCCATCAATGAAGTTAAAAAATAGTAGATTTATAGCTTTTGGAGTGAATTTAGGCTTTTTAGTTGGTATGTTAGGTGAAGCACTTTTATAGTGCTTCAAATTGTTTTATCTAAGTGAAATGAACTCTTCAGAAGGTTTTCCAATATGATAACCTTGACAGTAATCTATATCTAGTTCATCTAAAGTTTCAACTATCTCTTGACTCTCTACAAACTCTGCAATTGTTTGTACATTTAACTCTTTTGCTAGGGTAACAATAGAGTTAACAAAGGCTTTATCTTTTTCATCTTTATTAATATTGATAATAAAATCACCATCAATTTTTAAATAATCAATAGGGAATTTTTTAATATAGTGGAATGATGAGAACCCAGAACCAAAATCATCAATAGCAAACTTGAAACCTTCTAGTTTTAGGTTATGTACAAATTTTTCAAGTAATGAGAAGTTTTTAACTGTTTCTCTCTCTGTAATTTCAAATACGATTTTTTCTTTGTCAATACTATATTTGTTTACTAAACTATTAATTTGATTTATAAAGTCATTTACTATTAAAGATTTAGGTGAAAGATTGATAAATAAAACACCTTCATAATTAGTTGTTTGTATTTTTTCAAAGGCTTTTTCTATAACCATTAAATCCATTTTATTGATTAACCCTCTAGCTTCAGCAATCTCAATAAATTCAAAGGCAGAGAATACTTTATCATCATGTTTAATTCTCATAAGAAGTTCATGAATAACAAGGTTATTATCATTACTTAGTCCTGGTTTAATAGGTTGGAAATATGGATAGATTTCATTGTTTTCAATGGCAGAAATAAGTAGAGCTGATTTCTCTTGGTTTATTTTTAAAATCTCAGATACATTTTGTTTTGTAGGAAGTTTGATTGAGTTTTTACCTTCATCTTTTGCTTCATACATCATATGGTCAGCAATAATAAACATCTCTTTTTGAGACGTTGTATGCTCTGGATATACTGAAATACCAATAGAAATTGTAATTCCTACATATGTATCATCTGGAGCAAGAAGTTTTTCATTTTCAATTCTTTGTGAGATTCTTTGGGCAACTGTGTGTGCACCATTTGCATCACACTCTGGTAAGATAATAGTAAATTCATCTCCACCATACCTTGCAACAATATCTTCATCTCTTTTTTCTTCTTCTAAAATATCAGCAATTGTTTGAAGAAATTTATCTCCAAATGCATGTCCAAAGTTATCATTTATAGGTTTAAAGTTATCACAATCAATAATCATTAAAGCAAAAGAGTAGTCATGTTTTTTTGCTCTTTTGATTTCATAAATCATCATATCATTAAACACTCTTTGGTTGAAAAGGTCTGTTAATGGATCCCTTGCCGCATAGTATTCTAAGTCTTGCGTATATTTATTAATAGCTTTAACTGAACCAACTAAGTTAGCCATAGTTGTTAAAATAGAGTCAACAACAATATATCTAATTGGGTCTGTTGATAAAACTGATTGTAAACCAATACCTACAATTCCACCAATTTTGGGAGTATCTAAGAATAATGATTTAGATCTATATTCAATATCTTCTCTTTTTAGGTTATCAAGCTTTTTATCTCTATTTGCAATAATGTGTTTGATTTTAAAGTCAGTCATTCCTTCAAAGTATTCAGAATTTTTGATTACATTATTTATATAATCCTCAAAAACCATTCTTACTTCTTCTCTAGGAACTCCTAGCCAGAAAACATCTACTTCAAACTGGTCATCATCTACTCTAAACATAGTCATTAAAGTATATGTTTCCATAATCTTATTAATTTCTAAAAGTAGGTCACAGATATACTCTCTCCAGTCTTTTACAACATCTGAAGTAATAATAAACTTATCAAGAAGTTTAATCTCAAACTCTAATAACTCTTTGTCTACAGCTACATTTTTAAGCTTTTCAGCCATAGTATCTACATTTTGAATGATTTCATTAAACTCTTTAAAATATAGGTCAATATTTTTTGAGTCAAACTGTTTGAAATCATCTACTGAGTTGATTCTTTCTACTTTTTCTTTAAATAAATCAAGGTTTTTAGTGATTTTTTTGCTTGTATATCTAGAAGAAATAAAAGCAGAGATAAAAAATATAGGAGTAATAATTAAGAAGAAGATAATAAATTGAAATTTAGATTCATCAAAAATTGTATTTAAATCTTGTTTTACTTCAACTGCCCCTAAAACATCTCCTACTTTAGCATTTGCATGACACATTAGACACTCATTTGAAGCTTGAAGAGGAATGATATTTCTAGTAACATTATCTTCAAAAGATTTATACTCTTTGATATCTCCTTTTAAAACATCAACTAAAGTAGTATCTTTTTGTTTTTCTTTAATATCTCCAAAAAGCTCTTTTACAATATCAGCTCTATAAATATTGATTTCATAATTTGTTCCCTCAAAGTTCTTCTCTAAAGAGTCAGTAAACATTTTTAAGTCTTCTCTACTCCAACCCTTTCTCATAATCTGATACATAGATGAAAAAATTTGATTTGAGATTGTAGTTGAGTGTTCGATTGACTCTTTTTTGGTTAATGAGGTATGTAAATAGGTACTAAAGGAAAAGCATATTAGAAAAATTATTGCTACTAAAATAATTTTACTAGAGAAAATATAATTTTTAAATGTCTTTGTGTTCATTGGGAGCCTTATAAATGGTTGAATAATATTTTTAAAAATTATAAAATACCAAAATAACCATTATATAAAGCTTATTTATAGTTGAAGTTAATTATATAGTTTAAAGAATTTATATCTTTCTTACATCAAGAAAACTGCCACTTTCAAACTCATCTTTTCTTTTTAGTGTTTCAAATAATCTTTTTGCAGCATCTTCTGGCTTTTGAATCTCTCCATTTTTTAAGGTTTTTGCAGAAGTAAATACTTCATCATCAATATCAAATCTAATATAATCAGTCATAGGTGTTTCAATTACACCAGGAGCAATTGCAAGAAGTTTTGTATTTACCATCTCTTTTGAATATAAGTTTAATAACATATTTAAAGATGACTTTGATAAAGAGTATGAACCCCATCCCTTAGAACCATTTTTAGAAGCTCCTGAAGAGATACCAACTACAGTATCTGTTTTTACTTCGGCTAAAATATCTAGTAACTCTTTGTTTGCAAAAACATTTAGGTTTAGAACTTCTTGTATCTCTTTTGTTGATAGTTTTGTAATCTCTTTTATTTCGCCTAACATTCCCGCATTTAAAAATACAGTATCAAGCACTTTAATATCACTTATAAAAGTAGTAAGCTCTTCTTTTATAGTTTCAAGTTTTGATAAATCAAACTCCTTAAAGGTAAAGTTTTCATTCTCTATATCAGGTTTTCTTCTACTTATTCCAAATACTTTGTAGCCTTTTTCTAAATATAATTTTGTAAGGGCTAAGCCAAGTCCCGAGCTACAACCTGTTATTAGTATATTTTTAATCATTATTTTAACTCCCATATATATTTTTTATCATTTTTAACTCTTGAAAAATATAGATTCCCTGCATCTCTCCATGCATCTAAAACAATACTATTTTCAAAAGAAATATCATCTCTTGTTAGAATTAATGCAGTATGTTCAAAATAATCATTTCGATTTGAAACAATTTTTTTAAATTTGAAACTTTTAAAGTTTTTATATTTTATGTATTTTAGTAAATCATTTGCGTAATGATAACACAAACCTTTTTCCTTTAGATTAAGGTTTATTAAGGTGTTATGAATTAGTGGATGAGTGTTAACTTCATAGCTTTTAGCAAGAAAAGAAGAGTAAAGAATAATATTTTTTGAAAACTCTTCAGCCTCTTGTTTATCTATATGTTTAGAGGATTTACTTATAAGAGTTGATAATTTTTTAGAACTATTTGTAAACTCTTTTTTTACTAAAATATTTTTATTTGAACAAGCTGTAAAAAGTAGAATAATTGATACATAAAATATAATTTTTTTCATCTCTCTATTATAATTTTATTTTATTAAACAGACTTTACAAATGGTGTTTCTTTGGCTATAATCGTCCCAAAACTAATAAAATATGGAGAAAGAAGATAAAATCTTCTTATACAGAGTGCGTCATTTAAAAATAAGTCAAGATATAAAAAATTTAAACTTTTCAAAAATTGAAGAAAACCTATTCTTCTATAAATATGATCTACGAAATATTAAGCCACTGCTAAAATCAAATGAACAAGATGTATCAATTGAAAATATTGCAACCTTTAATAGTTTTAAGGGTGAAGTTTATGAAAATATTATTTATGAGCTACTTTTAGAGTATGCTTCAAATAATAAATTTATTAAGCAGTTCATATTAAAAGGTCCACATCAAAATAGAATTGATAGTGAGTATAAAACTGGTTTGATGATTGATAGAAGTCTTCAAATTGTTTATAAATCAAACTACAAAGATATCTCAGAGTTTGATGCGCTCTTTTTTACTGATGATGCTTTATATTTTGTTGAGATGAGTACTTCTAAAAAAACAGTTAGTTTAAATAAAAGACTTGATAAAAAGTATGCTTTACTAAAACTTCTTTTCCCTCATTTACATGTACGAGCCTTAATTATTTTAACAGAAGGAACAGTAGGCTTAAAAAGATTTCCTGCTTATTGTACAATCTGGATTACAAAAGATTTAGAAGATATTGATTTTCTTAAAAAAATAGTATTTAATAGAAAGAAAAAGGGCTTTAAAACTAAGTTTACTGATGAAAAGTTTATCGAGGCTTATACAATAAAGCACAAAAAATTTATTTACTTTCAAACACTAGAATGGATATTAAAAAAATCAAGACAAAATAGTGAGCAAATAGTTGATTTAAATTTCTTAAAATCAAAAAGACTTATGAATTTCTTTGATATTTATACAAAGCTTTATGTAGGTTTTTTAAGTATAGAAGACTTTAAAAAACTAGTTCCAAGTTATGAGGCAGAGATTTTAAATATTTTTGTAACTATTGAAAAAATAAATAGTAGTGACTTTGATATTGTTTATTATGTAAAAAATAAAAATGGTAAATTAAGACGAGTAAGAATTACAAAAAGAGATACTTCAATAAAAGAAAAAGAGCTTGATGGTTTTACAAATGCAGAAGTAAGATTTATGAAATATATTGTTGAAGATAAATATTTTTTAAGTCTTGATGAAATCCAAACTTTAAAGCCAAAACTAAAAAGTGGACTCAAACAATAGTTTAGATTGTATTTTATCGTAGTTATAAATATCATCTCTAAACTGTAGTTTATCATTCTCTACCCAAGCAGTTAAATATACTATATGAATAGGAATTTTTTTATTTAACTTATAATCACTCTCTTCAAGTTTCTTTACAATTTTAATATCATCTTTGTTTATAGTAAGAATATTTTCAAATAGTTCAAAGGGTTTTTCTAGTCTTATACATCCATGTGAAAGAGTTTTTTCTCTCATTTTAAAATATTGTTTTTCAGGTGTATCATGTAAATAAACAGAGTATTGATTTGGAAATAAAAACTTAACTCTTCCAAGTGGGTTTGAGCCACCAGGGGTTTGTATAAATCTCATAGGAGCTTCTTTGGGCGTTCCTATTAAATCATTGTTTACATACATATTCCAATCAACTTTACTAACATCAAACTCTAAAGAGTTTACATCCCAGTTTTCAAATACTTTGATATTCTCTTTTGCTAGATACTCTGAGTCTTTTGCAAGTTTTGGAATTATCTCATTTTTAACAATTGTTTGAGGAATTTTCCAATATGGATTGACTATTACCTCTGACATTTTATGACTAAAAATAGGAGTAGGGAACTTCTTTTTTCCTACTATAACATCCATTTTAAGTTGAACTTTCTTCTGCTCATATAGTTTCAATTTATATGCTGGAATATTTATTAAAATATATCTTTCACCAAGGTTTCTTGGAAGCCATCTCATTCTTTCAAGATTAACTCTAAGAACTTTTATTTTTTCTTCAATAGGTGTGTTTAGTTTATCAATAGTATTATTTCCTATTACTCCATCAGTAATAAGACCATATCTTTTTTGAAAATTTATTACAGCTTTGAAAAGTTTTTCATCAAAATAGTATTGACAGTTTTTTACTACTTTAGCACACTCTAATGAGTCTATATCTTTACTTTCATATAGTCTTTGTCTTATAAATTCTATTTGTGGGTAAAAATTTCCTACTTTTAGAGGCTGTAAAATTTCAGGAGTTATTGTATATCCTCCAGTTTCTTTGATTTTCTCTAGTCTTGTAATCTCTTCTTCTAAATCATTAGCATAGGGAAAAGTATAGTTTACTTGCTTTAAAGCATAGTTTATATCATCTTTTTCAATTGATGTTTTTAGTAGTTTTATATTATTTTTTCTTACTTCATATTTTGACCACTTTGCTTTTATTTCACTCTCTTCTTCTATCTTTTCTAATTCTTCAATAAAATTTTTCCAGTTTATAAAACCTCTTGCAAGGTAGTTCATGTATTGATCATAAGTTTTAGTCAAAAGAGTATCAAGTTCAATTATTTTAGTTTTTTCTAAATGGTCTCTATGTTCTAAAAGGTTCTCAATTTTTTTAATATTAAATATTTTATTTACAAAAGGTTTAAGTATTTTGTCATCTTTTATCTCTTCAATTAAATCAAAAGCAATATCTTTAATTTGGTTATTTTTATCAATCCATATTGTTTGATTATCAAAATAATAATAATACTTATTGATTCTTTTATCATTGCTAGTACTAACCTCTAAAGTTGTACTACATAGCAAGGAATTAAGTATAAAAGTAAAAATAATAAAGATAAAAAAAGGTGTTTTCATATTAAATAACCAATTTAGTTTTTTTCATTATAGGTTATTTTAACTAAATATATAAATAAAAATAAAAAAATAAAAATTAATTTAAAAATTTAATGATACATTCTGTTATCTTTAAACTAATTTTAAGAATTGTGTTAATATAATTTAGTATTATAAGGAGCTTATTATGGAAGCTGTAGATCTAAATATGCAAAAATTAGAGAATTATGTAGATAATATCTCTAATAAAAAACAGACTGTAAAGGGTGCAGAAGAATCAGCTAGTACTAATATGGAGCAAAAAAATAGTTCTATACATAATTCAGCAGTAAATGTTTCAATCTCAATGGAGAGTATGAAAGTATTTTTGAATATTAAAAGTGTTGAGCTTTCTCAGGCTAATACAAATGCTCAAAATTCACTGATGAATATTATTAACAATACTGAAATTTATGATTTTCTTTCTGGAAAAGAGATTGATGGTGGATTTAGTCTTGCTTCAATAGGATATGAAGGTAAGCCAATTACTGAATTATCACCAGATGAAGCAAAAGAATTAGTATCAGATGAAGGTTTTTTTGGTGTAAGTAAAACTTCTGAGAGAGTTAGCTCTTTTGTTATTAATCTTGCAGGAGATGATGTAGAAGGACTAAAAGAAGCTAGAAAAGGTATTGTTCAAGGATTTGAAGAAGCTGAGAAGATGTGGGGAGGAGAACTTCCTGAAATATCTTATGAGACACAAGAAAAAACATTAGATATAATAGATAAAAAAATAGAGGAACTGCTTAAAACAGACGCTCAAAAAGAATTAGAAGAGGGAAATACATCTAAAGAAGAAGATTAATAGGCTTTATACCTAGGGTCTTTTCTTCTTTTTAAACACTCTAATTGATATTCAACCATTTTTTTAAAAGGTTTAGTCATATTAGATAATTCTTCTTTTGTATTATTTTCTATATTTTGCTTGTTTAATAATTCAATAATATATTGAGTTGATTCTATTGTTGATAAACAATACTCATTTGGTTGTTTTTTTATTTTAAACTCTGACAACTTATCTGCATCAAAACTAAGCATCTTTAGTTTTTGTAGATTTTTACTACTTTTTATCATTTTTTTTGAACATGGCCAAGTTGAATCAATGATAAAAATCACAATATTTTTTTCTGAAGGAACCTTTTCATTACTTAAGTTTAGACTTGTTTCACTTGGATATAACAAATAGCAATCATTAGTAGAGTCTTCTAATAAGGCATTTATCTTAGTATGGTTTGTAAAGTCTATACCAATAAATAACTCAGAATTACTCAATGTATTTTTTGTAAATTGTCCTGTTCCATTTTTTGTTTTTTTAAACTCTTTAGGGTGCATCAAAATTATAAATTTTGTTTTTGTTTCTATTTTATTTATATACTTACACATGCAAGAAACGCTAGGTCTATAACATGTATAGCAAAAATCTCTTTGGTTAATATCTTTTTCAATTTTATTCATAATGTAATTTTACAAAAATATTACTAAGTTTATTGCTTTATGGTGTTTTAAGAGATATTTATACATAATAGATGTTGTAAAATTACATATAAAATGTAATAATTAGTGAAATGGAGTTTAATATTAATTCTGATAAAAAGAAAAAATTAATCGTAAAAAATGTTTTTAAAGTATTTGGTGATGAACCTAAAAAAGCTTTAAAGATGTTAAATGATGGTTTATCAAAAGAAGAAATTTTTGATAAAACTGGTATGACAATTGGTGTCCAAGATGCGAGTTTCGAAATCTATGAAGGTGAGATATTTGTAATTATGGGACTTTCAGGCTCTGGTAAATCTACTTTAGTAAGACTTCTTAATAGACTAATTGAACCAACTTCGGGAAACATTTATATTGATGAAACTGATGTAACAAATTTAAATGATAAAGAACTAATTGATATTAGAAGAGAAAAAATATCAATGGTGTTTCAATCATTTGCTTTGATGCCTCATATGAATATTATAGATAATGTTTCTTTTGGACTAGAATTAAGTGGTGTTACTAAAAACGAAAGATATGAAAAAGCAAGAAAAGCTTTAGAGCAAGTTGGCTTAGGACAACATGAACTTTCTTATCCTGATGAATTAAGTGGTGGTATGCAACAAAGAGTAGGGCTTGCAAGAGCACTAGCAAACAACCCAGATATCATGCTTATGGATGAAGCTTTTTCTGCCCTTGACCCACTTATTAGAACTGAGATGCAAGATGAGCTTATTGAGTTACAAAGTAACGAGCAAAGAACTATTGTATTTATTTCCCATGATTTAGATGAGGCAATTAGGATTGGCGATAGAATTGCAATTATGCAAAATGGTGAGATTTCTCAAATAGGTACACCAGAAGAGATTGTTAACAATCCTGCAAATGACTATATTAAATCATTTTTCAAAGGTGTTGATGTTACTTCTGTTTTAACAGCAACACATATTGCAAAGAAAAATAATCCAACTATTATTAGAAGAGAAGGAACAGGAGTAAAAACTGCACTTCAATATCTATCTGATATGGATAAAGATTTTGGATATATTATTGAGAAAAACAATTCATATGTAGGTTTAGTTACTGTTGAGTCTTTAAAAGAGCAAAAAGTAAAAGGTGGAACTCTTGACACAGCGATAGTTGAACAAAAAACTATAAACTGCGAAACAGCAATTAGTGACTTTATTAGTGATATTGCGGAAGCTTCTTTCCCTGTTGCGATAGTTGATGATAATAACAGATATAAAGGAAGTATCTCAAAAGCGATGCTTTTAAGAGTTTTAGATGAAGGAGTTGATAATGAGTAATGATCCATGGGGTAATGCTTCAACTGCTCAAGAGAATAAAGAGTCATCAGTAGATTGGTCTCAAACAACAACAGTAGAAGAAGAAACAAAAAGTTTTGATTTTTTAAACCCTTTCGAAGAGGCTTTAATTCCTTTTGATACTTGGACAAATGATGCAATTGATTGGACTGTAGAAAACTTTAGAGAGTTCTTTCTTGCTACAAAGGTGCCAATTGATATTGTTTTAAAATCAATAGAATCTTTTTTACTATTTTTAAATCCATATGTAGTAATTCTATTTTTTGTATTACTTGCATTGCAGTTCTCTTCTAAAAAGATGGCTCTTGGTACTTTAGTATCATTTTTTATAATTGGTTTTATTGGGGCTTGGGAAGAAGCAATGGTTACACTTGCATTAGTTATAACCGCTGTAGTCTTCTCTTTAATTATAGGAATTCCTCTTGGAATTTGGAGTGCAAAAAGTGACACTGCAAATAAAATAGTACGTCCAATTCTTGATGCAATGCAGACAACTCCTGCCTTTGTATATTTAATTCCTATAGTAATGCTATTTGGAATTGGTAATGTACCAGGGGTTATTGTAACTATTATCTTTGCATTACCACCATTAATAAGACTTACAAACTTAGGTATTAGACAAGTACCAGAGGATTTAATTGAAGCATCTAGGTCTTTTGGAGCTAGTTCTATGCAAATGCTATTTAAAGTTCAAATCCCTGTTGCTATGCCAACAATTATGGCAGGAATCAATCAAACTCTAATGCTAGCCTTATCAATGGTTGTTATTGCATCTATGATTGCAGTTGGAGGTTTAGGTCAGATGGTTTTAAGAGGAATCGGAAGACTTGATGTTGGACTTGCTGCAGTAGGTGGTTTAGGTATCGTTTTACTTGCTGTTATTTTAGATAGATTAACTCAGGCAATGGGACAAAAAGATAAAACTGATAAAACAAAATGGTTTGAAAAGGGTCCAGTAGGCTTTTTTTATAAATTACTAAAAAAATAAGGAGAATTATATGTTTGGTAAAAAATTAATTATTACAGGGTTAGCTTCCCTTGCGGTAGCTACTTCTTTATTTGGTGCAAAGATTCATGTTTTAAAATCAACAATTGCAGAAGAGGTTTTTCAAACACTTGTTGTAACTGAAGTTTTAAAGAAGATGGGACATGAAGTAGTAGATGTAAATGAAGTTAACTATGATATTGCTTTTCAAACTATTGCAAACAATGCAAATAGTGAAGATGTATACTTTTTAGCTTCAATGTGGGACCCATTACATAACTCAAAGTTAGAAGCAGTTGGAGGAGACTCTAAAATTACAAAGTATAATAAGTTTATTTTAAACTGTGCGCAAGGGTATTTAATAGATAAAAAAACAGCTCAAAAATATAATATTAAATATGTAAATGATTTAAAAGATCCTAAAATAGCAAAACTTTTTGACCACGATAATGATGGAAAAGCTGACTTAAGTGGATGTAATGCAGGTTGGGGATGTGAGAAAGTTATTGAACATCAATTAGATGCTTATGGTTTAAGAGATACTGTTGAACACAACCAAGGTGAGTATTCTGCACTTATTGCAGATACAATTGCAAACTATAAAACTGGTAAATCAATTCTTTATTATACATGGACTCCATATTGGGTTTCTGGAAAGTTAGTTCCTGGTAAAGATGTTGTTTTTTTACAAGTAACTCATAGTGCAAACCCAAATACAGACTCTACTAAGTTACCAAATGGTTCTGATTATGGATTTAATATTAACCACCAAAGAATCGTTGCAAATGCTAGTGTAAAAACAAATCACAAAGATATTGCAAAACTATTTAATACAATTAAAATAGATGTAAATGATATCTCTGGACAAAATATGCTTATGGCAAATGGTCAAAATAAAGAAAAAGATATTAAAAGACATGCTAAGGTTTGGTTAGAGAAAAATCAAGCAAAAATCGATTCTTGGATTAAAGAAGCGAAAGCAGCTAAATAACTGATTAATAGGGGTTTTTATCCCTATTAATTTCTTTTTAAATAAAAAGATTTATAATTCGTTTAAAAAAAGGATATTTATTGGCTTTACTTGATAATGCTAAAGATGTTTTACCTTTAAGTAGTATTGCTGAGTTACTAACTGCAAAAGTTAGAACACTTAAGATGTATGAAGATAAAGGTCTTTTACCTCCTAAAAAAACTAATAAAAAATTATATTCAATTAGTGATGTAAAAATTATTGCGTTTGTTCACTATTTAGCAAGTGTTAAAAAAATAAATGCAAATGGAATTAAGTATATTACTGAAATGTTAGAGAATAACATGGATGAAAAAAATAGAGCTGACTTCTTAGAGTTAATAGAACAAAGACTAGAAAAGCTTTCTGGAGTAGATGTAACAGACGTAGAAGTTATATAACTTCTACTTTTGATGTCCTTTTGAACTTTCTCTGTCTACTAGTTCAAATATATCTTTTTTCTCAAGATTATAAGCTTTTCCAAAACCTAAAATAGCTTCCCCTGAAACAACTTCAAACTCAAAAAAACTAAAATCTTTCATATCTTTTAACATAGAAACTGTACTTCCATGTTTGTCTTCAAATAAAGAGATTAATTCATTAAACTCATTTGTGTCTCGAGATAGCTTTTTTGTAAAGCATTGATAAACAACTCTTTTTCTAGCAAAAATATTTTCACAATTTTGTTCATCTTCAATAAAAAAGATTGAGCTATTTTTATTTTTTGTTAGATTATGTGAGTGTTTAGCCATAGTACTAAGGTAAACGTAAAACTTATTGTCTTTTAGTATAAATGGAGCATAACTTGTAAAGGGTAAGTTATGCTCATCTAATGAAGAAATTACTAAACTTTTGAATTCAGAAAGGAACTCTTTTATGCTTCTTTCGATGCTCTTTCCTTTCTTTTTGCTTTCATTTTGTTTAATGCAAGTCTTCTCATGTCTGCAGTTGTATCAAGCTCATCCATGATTTCTAAACCAAGAAGTGTTTCAATACAATCTTCTAAAGTAATAATACCTTCTGTTTGGTCATAGTTATCAAGAACAATAAACATATGTTCTTTTTTCTGAATGAACTTGCTAAGTGCTTTTCCTACAGGAATATTCTCATTTAATGCAAAAACAGGTTTCATGATAGATTCCATTGTTGCACTTTTATCTCTAATAGCTTGTTTGAAAAGCTTTTTAGTAAGAACTACCCCTACAATGTTGTCAACTGTTTCATCATATATTGGAACTCTTGAAAACTTATAAGTTCTTTTATCTTCTAAAATATCTTTTATAATAGAGTCTTTATTAATTGCATACATAACTGATCTTGGTGTTAAAATATCTTTGATTTTAATGTCATTTAATGTTAGAGTATTCTCAATAATATCTGACTCTAAATCTCCAATAACACCTTCTTCTTCACTTAATAAAGTCGTGTGAATTAACTCTTCTCTAGAAATTGAATCGCTGTTGTCTTTTCCTTTTATTTTTTTAGTAACAAACTGAGTTGCTACAATAATAGGATAAGTAATAATTACAAAGAACTTAATAATTCTTGCAGCAACAGGAGCTAATTGTTTCCAATAAACTGCACCAATTGTTTTAGGAATGATTTCCGCAAAGAATAAAATTGCAAATGTTAGTACCACTGATACAATCATTACTAATGTTTTGTCACCGCTGAATACATTTTGTGCTTGCACACCAATCGCAGTAGCACCTAAAGTGTTTGCAATAGTGTTAAGAATTAAAATTGAAGCAATCGAACTGTCAATATCTGTTTTTAAAGTTTTAAGAAGTTTACCTGCGTCAGGATTTTTTTCTTCTAAAACAGAAATATACGAAAAGTTAGTTGAAAGAATCACAGACTCTAAAACTGAACATAAAAAAGAAACGCCAATTACGGCTATAAAGAGGATAATTAAAAGTTCCATTTTGAACCTTTAAACTGTAGTAAGCTACGCCTCTGGGAACTATCTTCCAATAATTACTCCTTTGTTTGATTAAAATTAACAGCATATAATACCAAAATATATCTTTAAAGTATTCTTTTTTGACAAAAATTCAAAATTTTTTGTATAATTAGTTATATGCAATGAGGAGGCAATCATGGAATATGGATTAATCCCAAAAATTGACCAAGCTGCTCAGAATAATCAATTATTAGTTCAGCAGGTTCAACCTTCTAATGAAATTGCAAAACTTAAAGAAGGAAACGAACCCAAAGAGGTTATTCGTGAAGAGTTCTTAAAAGCAAAAGAGAGTAAAGAAACTTCTTCTACAGATGTAAAAGTTAACTCTGTACCATATCAAGAAGTTGTCCTTACAAATTTAAACTTTGGTTTTAATGACCAATCAAAAGACTTTTATGTAAAAGCTATAAGAGGTGAGGCTGAAAACCAGTATCCTACTGATGAAATGATGAGATTAAAAGCCTACTTGATTTCTCAAGCCAAAGAAGAAACAGCTTAAGAAGTTGTATAAGCTTCAAGCTGTTTCTCATATTAAGAGTTTATCTCTTTATCTAAATAATACCCTGTATATGATTTTGTTTTTTTATGGTTTGCTGCAAGTTGTTCTGGTGTACCTTCTGCAACAATTTGTCCACCTTTACTACCACCTTCTGGACCCATATCAATAACCCAGTCAGAGTTCTTGATAATATCAAGGTTGTGTTCAATAACTAATACAGAGTTTCCTACTTCAACTAAGTGGTGTAATACTTTTGTCAGTCTATCAACATCGGCAAAGTGTAAACCAGTAGTTGGTTCATCTAGTACATAAAGAGTATTTCCTGTATCTTTCTTACTTAACTCTTTTGATAGTTTGATTCTTTGAGCTTCTCCACCTGAAAGTGTAACTGCATTTTGTCCTAAGGTAATATATCCAAGTCCAACATCTGAAAGTGTTTGTAATTTTGCTTTTATTTTAGGCACTTTTACAAAGAATTCTAAAGCTTCATCAACACTCATATTAAGTACATCAGAAATATTTTTACCTTTATATAATATCTCTAAAGTTTGTGCATTATATCTTCTACCTTGGCAATCATCACATTTAACCATGATATCTGGTAAGAAGTGCATCTCAATTTTGATTTCACCTTCACCTTGACACTTCTCACATCTTCCGCCTTTTACGTTAAATGAGAATCTACCAATTTTGTATCCTCTAAGACTTGCTTCTTTAGTTTTAGAAAATAGTGTTCTAATCTCATCCATTAAGCCAGTATATGTCGCTGGGTTACTTCTTGGAGTTCTTCCAATAGGTGATTGGTCAAGATAGATAACTTTATCAAGTTTTTCTAATCCTTCAATCTCTACTCCATCAATTTTCTTAACTTTCTTCGCATGGTTTAATAACTCTTTTGCAACAGGAAGTAGGGTTTGTAAAATAAGTGAAGATTTACCA
>AZIE01001644.1_pt1 | contig 16968 bp, 18 predicted proteins | sample 359081 | NCBI WGS metagenome assembly AZIE01 (sample SAMN02429713, study PRJNA222661) | marine sediment metagenome | biome: Sediment sample; isolation source: sample MGS-MCh from oil contaminated site at the lagoon of Mar Chica... | place: Morocco: Mar Chica | collected 2012-07-20 | depth 32 m m | reverse complement strand
ATTTTTGGTATTGAAGTACTTATTGTAGGTATTATTATGTATGATGTTTTATTACCATCATTTATTGCAGGTTTTGCAGCTTATACAACTGCTAAACTATTAGGAGTTCATTATACTTACTATTTCATGGACTTTATTCCTTTTGATATAACTCTTATTTTACAAGTTGCAGTTGCTGGTGTATTTTTTGGTTTAGTTTCATATATGTTTATTATATTTATCAAACAAGCTGAAGTAACTATTGGGGCAATAAAATTAAACCCTTATTTAAAAGCCTTTATTGCTGGTGTTTTTCTTGTAGCTTTATCATTTTTTATTGGAGATCAGTTCTTTGGTTTAGGTCTTGATACTATTTCAAAACTATTTTTCTCAAATCCTGAACTTATAGAAGATATTCCTTGGTATTCTTTTATTGCTAAAACTTTATATACCTCTGTTACTTTAGGAGCAGGAGGAAGTGGTGGAGTTATCACTCCAATATTCTATGTGGGAGCTACAAGTGGACACTTCTTTGGAACACTAGTTGGAGATAACTTAGCACTGTTTGCAGCACTTGGATTTACAAGTGTTTTAGCAGGAGCTACAAATGCTCCTATTGCTGCAACTATCATGGCAGTTGAACTTTTTGGAGTTGATATTGCTCATTATGCAGCTATTAGTGCAGTAATTACCTTCTTACTTACTGGACATAGAAGTGTCTTCCCTTCTCAAATTTTAAAGTTCTCAAAATCAGATATGCTAAATATTGATTTTGGAGATAATATAGAACAAAGTAAAATAGATTTAAGTACTAAAAGTAGAACAAAGGTTGAAGACTTTAAAAAGAAATTTAACTGGAGAACAAAAAAATAGATGAACCTAAGATTTGCAACATTTAATCTTTTTCAGTTTTGTGCTCCTCCTTTCTCATACTACACAAAAAAAGAGAAGTTTAATCAAGATGAGTGGAATAAAAAAACAGCTTGGATAAAAGAACAAATCACTAATATGAATTGTGATGTTATAGGTTTTCAAGAAGTATTTTCAAGTAAAGAGTTAGAAAACTTAACAAAAGAGTTAGGTTTTGAGTATTTTGCAACTGTTGATGAGCCAAGAGTTAGTAAAACTCATCCAAATATCTATACAAGTACAACTTTAGCTCTTGCTTCAAAATATCCAATAAAAAAAATATCAGAAGTAAAAATAAATGGCTACAGTCTAAAAAAGTATAACTTCAAAGGAACATTTAGATTTTCAAGAATTCCAATAAAAGCTTTAATAGAGTTTCCAAACAATTTAAATATAACAGTTTATGTGAACCATTTTAAATCAAATAGACTAAATGAGTTTGAATATATTTTTACAAAAAAAGATACACTAAAGAATAAAAAAGAGAAAGTAAAAGAGGCTTTAGAAAAAGATTACTCCCCTGCTTTAAAACAAAGACTTTGTGAAACTTCATCTTTATATTATGATTTTAAAAGAACAAGAACACCTATTGTATGTCTTTGTGATTTAAATGACAAAGAGTTTTCATTAAGTATTGATGCCCTTACAAATAAAGCTTACCATGAAGACTTAGATAGAAACTTCAATCTACTTCATGATGCTTACTATTTACATGATAAGAAAGTTTATAATCCACATCCAGAACAAAAAGAAATTAAAAGAACTCCTACAAGTTACTATCAATCATATGGAAATGTTATTGACTATATTTTTGTTTCAAAAGAGTTTGATAAAAGATTTAAAAAACATCTTGGAAAAATAAACTCTTATGAAGTTTTTGATAAACACCTAAAAGAGAACCAAGATGGTAGTTTAATTCAAAGTGACCATGCTCCTGTAGTTTGTGAAATCACTTTAAACTCTTAAGCTAGTATATTAAGAAAGGCTACTTTTACTAGCTTTTTGATTGTTTTTTAGTAAAGTTGATAAATGAATTTGTTCTTGTCTATTTATAATTTCACCTTTTAAAAGTTCACCTAAAATAGCTCCTGTACTTCTTTCTAACTTTGAAGCTATAATAGTTATATTTGTATCTTTTTTAAATAGGCTTTTTAGTTTTATTCTATCTTCTAAACTCCATTTTAAACCACTTTTTTTAGCTTTACCACTCTCAAGATTCTTTTGTTCTTTAAGTTTTTGAACCTCATCATAATCCATTTTTGAAACTGCTTTTTTCTCATCACCTTTTTCAAAACTATCTTTTGCTTCATCAATTTTTGTGTCAATTAGTTTTTCAAGTTTTGAACTCATAAGATAGTGAAAGTTTTCACTATCTTTTACAAGGCTCTTCTTTGCTCTTGTAAGTGCTACATAAAAAAGATTGAACTCATCTATTAACTCTTGATTTGATAGTTTTTCTAACTCTTCTTTAAACTGTTTTAGACTATCACAACCTAAATCAAAAATAAGCTCTGCAAAGTTTGGAAAATCATCTGCAACAATTACACTATCCCACTCTAAACCCTTTGCAGTATGAGCTGTAGTTAAAAATAAAATTTCTTCTACTCTTTTTTCAAAGTTATTCATCTTTCTATTTTGCCATGCTTTATAGAACTTAATAGCTATCTCTTTAAATTCAAAAATTCGCTCACTATACTCTTTTACTACTTTGATTGCTGTTCTTAACTCAAAATCATCAACCTCTTTTGCATAAGAAGCTAACTCTTCTTCATCTTTAAAACCTTTTAAAAACTGGTTTCTTCTAATTTGGTCACTTTCATTATTTAGTAAATAATAGACTTCAATACTAAGATTAAATATCTCTTCTGGATTTCTTACAGTTACAAAAGGATTTCTTTGTTCTATTCTTTTTGAAATAACAGAGATAAGTTGAGCATTTGTTCTTGATACATAGCCATGACTTTTTATCTCTTTTGTTTTTGAGTTTGGATTTAAGTGAGATTGAATACTTACTTTTTCATTTTTAAAAGTTTGTAAAAGAGTATTTGCATAAGAAGCAATCTCTTCATTAAACCTAAAACTTTGTGATAAAAAAAGCTCTTTATCACAAGAGATTTTATCAAGGGCATTTTTGCTTCCCCTAAAAGAATAAATCTGTTGGTGTCTATCTCCAACATACACTTTAACCTTAGAACTAAGTGCTTCAAAAATACCTAAAGTCACTTCATTTGTATCTTGTGCTTCATCAAGCATCACAATATCATACTCAAATTGAGGAATTTGCTCTTTTGATATAAGAAGATAGTAATACTTTAAATAAAAACTATGAGTAGGTTTTAAAACACCTATTAGCATTTGGTCAAACATCTTTTTTGCAGTTTTATGCTCAGTGTCATCTTTTGAGATTTCATCTTGAGTATTATTACAAAAATTTTCAAATATTCTTAGTGCACTAACTGCTTGGGTATATGGTATTTCAAACTCATTTGCGATATCAATTGCACGATAATTTACAAGTGAGTTTAAATCTATTTGTGTATATTTTTTAATAGCAGAGTATGCAAGTCCATGGGTTGTTTTTACATTTGTATTATTTGGGAAAATTGAGCTCGCTTCATTTTTGATTGCACTATTAAATGCTAGGTATAAAATCTTTTTATCACTATACTCATTTGCAACCTCTTTTAAAGTAGTTGTTTTACCCGTACCTGCAAAGGCATTTATCTTTATGTTTTTATTTCTACTAACTGCTTTTATAATATCTTTTTGTTCTTTGGTTAAATTCATAAAGGAATAGTATCTAAATATTTACAAGAGCAAATAAAGTATTACATTTTGAAAGATTATTAAATCACCATTCGACAACCAAAACTTGGAATTGTTTCTATAAACTTATGATTTAGTTTACTTCTTAGCCTAAAAATAAGACTTCTTAAAGTACTATCTGCGATTGCTTTTTCTGGCCAAATATTATATTCAATATCTGAAAAAGAGACTATTGAGTTTTTTGATTCAAGCAAGAGTTCTAAAAGCTTTTCCTCTTTCTGACTTAACTTAACAGGAACAGTATTAAAATATAAATTCTTGTTCTCTTTATCATAAGTAAACCCATCTCCTAAAGAGATATGCTTATTATCTAACTCTTTTAAATCCATTTTATGTAAAGCAAGTTTCAACGTAGATTTTAATTCATTTCGATTAAAAGGTTTAACTAAATATGCCAAAGGATTAGTTTCTACTGCACGGTCAATAGTCTTATCATCAGTAAAAGCAGTTAAATAAATAATATCTATATCTTTAAATTCTTGAATTGTCTTTGCAATCTCAATACCATCTTTAGAGTTTTCTAAATTAATATCAAGCAAGATTAAGTCTGGCATATTTTCTTTTACGCTGTTTATAGCATCGTCATAGTTTTCAACTGTATTGGTAACAATATAACCAAAAGACTCTAATGCCATTTGAATATCAAATGATACAATTGATTCATCTTCTACAACTAGTATTTTCATTTATTATTACTCCATTGAATATTTACTTCAACTCCATTATCTGAGTTAAACACTACACTTCCTTTTAATTGCTTTTGAACTAAAAGTTTTATTAATGTCATTCCTAAAGAGTTTTTACTAGACTCTTTTTGGAAACCTTTACCATTATCTTTTACTCTTAAGTAGTAAATGTTTTTCTCTCTTTTTAGTTCTATAAAAATAAGACCAGAGTCATCATCATATGCATATTTTATGGCATTTGTAATCAATTCATTTAATATTATCCCTACATAAATTGCTTGTGAAATATCCAAATCCACTTTAATGTCATACTCTATATCAATATTTGACTCAAATCCACTTTTTAAATCACTAATAAGCAACTCTATATAATCATCTGCATGAATATGAGTGGTATTATTTTGGGTATACAGTAATTCATGAAAATGACTCATTGCATTAATTCTATTTTGAATAGTCAACAAAATTGACTTTAACTTTTCATCTTTTATACTGTCTTCTTGTAATCTTAATAAAGAGATAATCATTTGCATATTATTTTTAACTCTATGATTTAACTCTTTTAGTAATAAGGCTTTATCTTCTAATGCAATTTGTAAATCTTTTGTTTTTTCATCAACCTGTTTCGATAGCCTTATTTTTTCGCTTTTTTTTCGTTGGATATTTTTATAAAGAAGTAAAATAATTACAAGTGCTGCTAAAGTTAATATTTGCCAAATTATAGTCCAATCAAAACTCTCTTTTATAACCTTTGGAACCCATTTGTTATGGATTGCTTTTCTTTGCTCAACTGTTAATTTCTCAATAGTTTTTAAAAGAATACTTTTTAATACCTGATTATCTTTATGTAACGTAAAAGAGATTGGGATATTTTGTGTTTTTATCTGTTTAATACTATTGTCATCTTGGGTTATATCCTTGATAAATTTTTCTTCTTTTAAGTTAAAAATAGTTTTTGTAGATAGAAAATTTTTATTATTAAGCTCTTGTGTTGTAATAATTAAATCTAACTCTTTTTTTTCAAGCTTTTGAATACTCTTTGTATCTTGTATATAAATAAATCTAAGTCCAGTATTTTGAGAAACAAACTTTAAGATATCATTAGCAACGCCACTATGTAATCCAAGTTTATTTATAAAATCTACGGGAACTAAATCTTTTTTCACTCCTACTTTTATAACTGGATTATCTTTTATATAAGCCTTCTCTTTTTTTGTTAGGTAGCTGTTTTTATCTTTACTTGTGTAAATGAAATCTGTAAAGTCTGTTTTTGTACTTTCTGTTTTTCCTAAAAGTTTAAAAGTATTTGCAATTTTTTCTAACTTAACAGGATTTATATCTCCAAAAGGAATTCCAGGGAAAAATGCAAGCTCTTTAAAAGCATCTGCTTCATACTCTAATAACTCTCTTTTTAAATTTTGAGTATTATATTTTTCTTTTATAACATCTATAGTTTCATCAACATTAGTAAAAGCATACTCCCATCCCTTTAAAGATGCTTCATAAAAGTTTTTTACAATAAGTGGATTTTCTTTTGCATACTCATCAGTTGTAAAAAGGATATCACCATAAAAATCAAATCCATAATCTTTAGGATGAAAAGAGACTGGATTATAGCCTTTATTTTTAAAAATATTTGGAGTAATAGTTGAGTAACCAGCTACAATATCTGCCCTACCATCCATAATCTCTTCTAAGTCGTACCCCTTTGCTTTAATCCATGTATAATCATCTGATTTAATCCCATTTGTTTCAAGCATTCCATAAACTGATGCAAAAAGTTCAGGGGTATCAAAATACAAAATCTTTTTGCCCTTTAAGTCTGATAATTCTTTGATTTCACGTTTTTCTATAGTATTAAGTTCTAATGGAGAAGCTTGACATAAAGCAAACAATTGTAAGTAATTTGCCATTCCATTAAGTCTATGAATAATTAAATCTGAACGGCTTATTCCAAATTGTGCTTTGCTATCTCTTACTTCATAGATTGGTGCATTATTAGCTTTATACTCTTTTAAAGTTACATCTAAACCCTTTTGAGAATAAAAGCCTTTCTCTTTTGCCATAATATAACCAGCAAACTGAAACTGATACATCCAAGTTAATTGCAAACTAATTGGTGTTAGTTCCTTAGAATATAAACAATTAACACACAAAAATATATAAATTATAATTTTCTTCACTTTTATTTACGCCCTAATAATATTTTTTATTATACATGATTTTGTATAAATGCAACACAAATTGAAACACTAATGTAATAAAATTATATAAGAAAGAGGATTGATTAGATGGTAGATACAATTCATAAAATATTAGATGAACTAAATTCTTATTACTATGTGTACTGTTTGGAAAAGAATAGTATAGAAAGAACTAGAATACATGAAAATGCAGCTTGTATTAGAGATCTAGTAACAATAACAAGTAAATTAGATAAACTAAAGATTAAATTTATTGTAACTGAAAATAAAAGTATCCAACTATTAGAAAAAAATTAGTTATAACCTCAACAATATAGTTTATTGAAAAGGAGAAAGTACTTGAACACATATTTAGCAACTTGGGATAGTGCTTATAGCATTGGACATGAAAAAGTTGACCAAGAACATAAAAAACTTTTTGAGATTGCTTCTAAGGCATATAAGTGTCAAAATAATAAAGCAGAACTTATGTCAATTATTAAAGAGCTTATCAAATATACAAAGTTTCATTTTTCAAATGAAGAAAACTATATGGAGTCTATTGGATATAAAAATCTAGAAGAGCATAAAAATATTCATAAAGAAATAGTAAATAAATTAAATCAATTAATCAAGAAACTAAAAACATCACCTATTGAAGAAAATATAAAAGAGTTATCAGATTTTATTAATACAAATTTATTACAACATATCCTACTTGTAGATAAAAAAGTTCATCATACTATGAAATCAAGAGAGGATTTAAAAAAGCACTTTGCATGGAAAAATAGTTATGAAGTGAAAAATGAAAAGATAGACAATGAGCATAAAGAGCTTTTTAAACTTGCAATTGAGGCATTAAACTATCACGACAAAGATATTAAAAAACATATAAAGATTACTATTAATAAATTATATGAATACATGAAGTATCACTTTGAAAATGAAGAAAAGTATATGGCTAGTATTGAATATCCACATTTAAAAGAGCATATTGCCCAACATAAAAAAATCATAAATGAAATGAACAGTTTTATTAAATCAATTCCTCTTTTAACACTAATTGATTTTGAAAGAAAGTTGATAGAGTATATTGATATATGGCTAATTGGGCATATTATTTATGAGGATAGAAAAATTGTAAATGAAAATAATAGTTACTAGTTTACTAACTATTTAATCTTTTGTAAAAATGCATTTAAAGAGTTTGCAAACTTCTGTGCATCTTTTTGAGTAAAGGCACTAGGTCCTTTTGTTATTTCACCACTATCACGTATCTCTTGCATTAGGTTTCTAACTGCTAGACACTCTTTTATATTATCTTCTGTGTACTCCAAACCTCTATGGTCTATTGCATGGGCTTGTTTTTCTATAGTCCTAGATGCTAAGGGAATATCAGCAGTAATAACTAAATCACCTACTTGTAAAAGCTCAACTATTTTGTTATCAGCTTCATCAGCTCCTTGGTCTACTACCATATAAGTTATATTTGAAGATTTACCAATATTGATTTTTTTGTTTGCTATTACAAGAGTTTTTAAACCTAATCTTTCAATTGCTCTTAAAAGAATAGGTTTTAAAAGGTTAGGAAAAGCATCACCATCTACATATAAAGTCATTATAAAATCTCTTTTACTCTTCCTACTTGTCCATCTTCTAACTGAACTTTTATTCCATGTGGGTGATATGAAGAGTTTGTTAAAAGCTTTTTTACTACACCTTGTGTAAGTTTATTTGTTCTTTGATCTTTTTTCAAAACGATATTAACTTTTAATCCTATGTTAATATCGTCTCTTTCTTTTGGGTCTCTTATCATCTATTTAGCTTCGTAAGCTAAAGCTTTTTTAGCCTCATCTAAATGGTAAAAGAAAAATGCTTTAAAAGCAAAAGTTACTTTAGTTTTCTTTTCTACACTTGTATCTAAAATTGGAAAAGAGAAAGACTCACCTGAATCTTTTGATTCAAAAGTTACAGTAGTTGGCTTTAAAGTTTTAATCATATTCATTACAACTTTATACTCTTTTGGATTGATTCCATCTAACATATCTCCAACTTTTTCTTCTCTTCTTATTGAGTCAAAAAGCGTTGTAAAAGTATCTTTGAATAAAGATTTGCTTAATGAAATTCTTACTTTACTTGTATGAAAAGCACCACTTTTATTTAATAAAGGGTTTGGTTTAATATCTCTTATCTCTTCTAATGCAGTTAAAAAAAAGTTCTTCCCACCTAAAGTTTCACAATACTCTTTAAACTGAGAGCTTAACTCTTCTTTTGTTTTAGTATCTAATTTATTAAAATCCATGATTGTCCTATATAATATATTAACGTAAGTATATCTAAAATTCTTAGCAATTAATTTGCTAATTGATTTTTTCTAAAGAGTTTTCTTTTAATCTATAAATTGTAGGAGCTAGACTTTCAATAAATGACTTATGATGAGAAACTATAATCATTGATTTTTTTATACTATTCAAAATATTTACTATTTTCTTTTCTGCCTCTTCATCTAAAGCATTTGTAGGTTCATCAAGTAATAAAATCTTTGGTTTAGTAATTAAAATACTAGCAAGGGCTACTATTTTTTGTTCACCTCCGCTTAAATCATAAATAGTTCTATTTTCTAAATGCTCAATCTCTAACTCTTTTAAAATCTCAAAAGCTTTGCTATAAGCTTCATCTTTTTTTATTCCCTTTGCTCTTAGATTAAACATTACATCTTCAATCACAGTAGGACATAAAAAAAAGTCATTTACATCTTGAGGTAAGTATCCAATATCAGACCTATATTTTTTAAAGTCTTTTAGTTTTTCCATTTTATCATGGAATAAAAATACCTCACCCTCTTTTGGTTTTATAAGTCCTGCAACAATTTTTAAAAAAGAGCTTTTACCACTTCCGTTTGAACCAACAATTGCTATTTTTTCTTCATGGGAAACATTTAAAGTAATATCTTGAAAAAGTACTCTTTCATTTATCTCATAGGATACATTTTTTACATTTATTGAGCAACTCATACAATAAACCTTTTTATATAAATAAGTGTGATTAAAAATATTAGTATTAAATCATAATAAGAGATTTTAATGGTATTTATAAGGTATATTCTACCATGAAAACCTCTTAGGTTAAAAGTCTGTTCTAAGGCTTGGGCTTTTCTTATAGATTTAACAAAAATATGTCCAAATAGATTTCCATAAGTTTCGTATGCAAAAAGTGAAGAACTAGCTTTAAAACCTCTAGCTTTTAAAGTCTGTCTTATTGTTTTTAATTCATCACTTAAAACTTGTATCATTTTTAGAGTAAAGTATATTGAACTAACAACTCTTTTAGGAAATCTCAAATCATTTAAAGCTCTTACAATATCATAACCACTAGAACGGAAGAATAATGCAATATTAAAAGCTATAATCATATTTGTTCGTAAGTAGATATTTAAGGCTTCTTCTAAAGAAGTTTGTAAAAGTAAAACTATAAAAATCATCACAATAAAAATATTAAGTAAAACTACTCTTTTTAATATTTGAAAAAAGTTTTTATATTCACAAAATAAAACATAAGCTAAAGGAAGAAAATAAAGAATTTCAACATTTGAAAAACTAATAAAAATCGAATAAAAAATTGCAGCGACAAAACTAGCAGTGGGAGAAAGACTTATCATCTTTTAATTCTTTTTAAACCTATGAAAATTAAGATTATTAAAGCAACTGCAATAATAGATGACAAAAGTGAATTTTCACTTTTTAGCTTGGCTTTTTTATCTTTTGCTTCTGTTAAGGCATTAGCTATTTTCCCTTTAGTAGAGTGTCCACCTATACCTTCAACTTTTACGTAAGTTACGTTTTCGTAATCTTTTAAAAAGTATTCACCCTTTTCATCAGTTTTTAAAGTTTTTAGTAATATCTGTTTTGAATCAAAAAGCTCTAACTTACAGTTTTTACATGGACTACCAGAATTAAAATAAGAGTATATATAAAGTTTATCTTCTTCATAATCTAAAAAAAGATTTAACTTGTGAGCAAACAGACTTAATGATAAAAAACATAAAAAGAGAGCTATTCTCAAACTTTTGCCTCGTCTAACAAATCAGGAATTGATTTTTTTAAATAGTTTATTAAAAATAGCGTTACTAAACCTTCTATAAACATAGCTGGAACATTTGCTAAAAATACTGTGTAAGATGCGTATAAATACTCTTCTTTTGATAAAGCCAATATTAAAGCTAATAATAAAGTAGATAGTAAAACTGCTAAGAATCCTATCATAAAATATTTTAGTTTTTCTGGAAATATATTTAACAATTCCATTTTTGATGCTAAATATATTAAGTATGCAGGTAAGGACATGATAATTAAGTTTGCACCTAGTGAGCTAATTCCACCATATCCTAAAAGTGTTGCTTGTAAAAGAAGTGCTATAAAAATAGCAAGAAATACTTGAGCTCCTAAAACAATACCTATTATTCCAATAAGTATTAAATGTATTTGAACAAAACCTAATGGAATATGTACAAAAGAAGCTATAAAAAATAGTGCTGACATAGCTGAAACTATAGCTATATTTTTGTTTTTTAAATCCTTAAAAGATAAGGCTAAAAGACCAACTGTTATTACAGCTGTTCCTATAGCTACTTCACTTGTCAAAATTCCATCAGAGATATGCATTTCTAGTAAGCCTTAATCCAAATTAATGCACCATTTTCAATAGGATACATTTTTCCTTTATACTCTTTTTCACCCTCTTCTATAAGTGCAGCAAATCCCCACCAACCTTTATGGTTCATAGCAAAAGAGAAGTTACCATTTTCATCCGTTTTAACAACTTGTGTAATATGAGTATCACTTGGTGCTTTTAATCCAAACTCATTATAAAGTTCAACTTCTACTTCTACATTACTTGCAGGTTTACCATTGTGTAAAACCTTTCCTGAAAAGATATTTCCTGCATATAAAGCAAATGGCTTTGTTGTTGGAATAATCTCATATTTTAACCCAAGTGGCTCGTCCCAACCATCTTCCATTCCATATGCTGAAATAATTGATTTTGGTACATGTGAAATATATTTCCCTTCACCAGGTTCAAAATATGGTTCTGGTTGAACAAAAAACTGATAAACACCAGGTCTTTTTATTTTGTATGAAGTCTCCCAAGCTTTGTGCTCAAACTTTGTAGTTTCACTTAAAGTTAGTTCCTCTTTTTTATTTCCTACATAAATCCCAAAAGGTTTTTCCATCGTCATACCAGTTTGCTCAAAAGGATGTATAAACATTGCATCAAACTTTATATTTGATTGTTCTTTAGAGTTAACATTGTCTGTTGATGGTAAAAATGTCAAAAAGTGTGCATTTGCAATTGTAGCTGCTGCGATTGCTAAAGTTGAAATAAGTTTTTTCAAGATATGCCTTTCATTTTTTAGAAATTATATTTATAAGGCAGTTATAGAAGAATAAATTTTAGAGATTCTTATGTACTTTATGAACTAATTATTATAACTTGCAATTGCTACAATTAAAGCTTGCAATCCTAAAACAATCCAAAGAATCTTATTTGAATTTTCATCAAACCATTTATTAAATTTTTGAAAGGGTGTCATAGAGTTATTTTATAAAAGTAGCACTTAAAAAGTGCTACTTCTTTATATAATAAATAGTGCTAAAAGAACAAGTCCCGCTAAATAAATAGCTCCAAAGATTGCTCCTAACATCCACCATTTTGCCTGAGAGATATACCCAGCTCCATACCATATAGGTGATGGCCCTGTTGCATATGGTGTTAAAATTCCCATTAAACCTAAAGACCCAACTAATAATAGTGCTAAAGAGTGAACCATATCAGCTGGGATAAGATTTACACCAATTCCAATAAATAAAGGTAACAGTGCTACAACGTGTGCAGTAACACTTGCAAATAAATAGTGGAATAAGAAGAATAAAACGACAAGAACTAATACTACTATGGAAGGAGATAAACCTTCAAGCCAAGTAGAGATTAACCCTGCTGCCCAATCTAAATATCCTACTTTTTTAAGACCACCGGCCATTGCAACTAAAGTAGCAAACCAAATAAATACATTGATTGCAGCTTTATTTGTAATTACGTCTTCCCATGAAATTACATTTGTTAAAACTAATAAACATAATACAGAGATAGCAGCAACTGTACTATTTACACCAATTTGCTTACCAAATATCCATAATACTAAAGCTAAAACCCCAAGTCCAAGCATGATTAACTCTTTTTGAGTAATTGAACCCATTTTTTTAAGCTCTTCTGTTGCCCAAGCTGGTGCTTCAGGAGAGTGTTTTTGTTCAGGTGGATAAATTAGGTACGCTAAATAAGGAACTAATAAAAACAGTGGAATCATTACTATTGCTAGTGTTGAAAACCATTGTCCCCAAGTAATAACTATATCAGCATTTTTTTCAACTAAAGAAACTGCTAAAAGGTTTGGAGCTAGTGCTGTTAAGAACATTGAACTAGTTACACAAGTAGCTGCAATAGCAACCCATGAAATATATGCTCCTAATTTTCTAGGTTCATTTTCTGGTGTTGAATTAAACATCTGAGGAATATTAATTGCAATTGGGAAAATTGTCCCTGCACTTCTAGCAGTATTTGAAGGCATAAATGGAGATAAAATTCCATCTGCAAATGCCACTGCATATCCTAAACCTAAAGAAGTTTTCCCTAGTTTTTTTACTAATAATAAAGCAATTCTTTTTCCAAGACCACTTTTTTTATAACCAAGTGCAAACATAAATGCAGCAAAGATAAGCCAGATAACTCCATTTGAGAAACCACTTAAAGCCCAATCTCTACTCGCTTTTGCACTATCACTTACTAATCCAAAAGTAGCACTAAATGCAACACCTACTAATCCAATCATTGCTGCTGGAATAGGTTCTAAAATTAAACCTACAATCACACCAATAAATACTGCGAAAAAGTAATGAGCATTTGTTGTAAGACCTTCGGGAGTCGGAAGTATAGCAATAAATATTGCAACTAAAATGGGTAAAGCCATTTTCATTTTGTTAGATAACATAATTAACTCCTTCTTATTATAATTATGTAATATATTTATAATTATTGCACAATATTACTTTTATTATATTTAATTTTAATGTTACAATTAGAGGTATTTTTTAAGTTATTTTGTAGTTTGAATGAGCATAGGAATTTATTCCTATACTATTTTTTTAGTTTGGTAGAAGTTTTACAGGAACGATTTGGAACTCAATTATATTAATCAAAGCCCATAAATAAAACACTTAATTAAAATATTATATTTACAGTACCGTATAAAATACCGTAATTCCATCTTGTTATAGAATTCTAATGAATAAAAAAATTTCAAAATTTTTTTTTGCTTCTATCTTTCCTTAGATTATATATTAATTACTATTAAATAAAAGTAAACTTCATTACTATAAACCCCTATATATCGAACTTCATAGGAAATCTTGATTTGCATTTAGAAGAAAAATAGTTTATAATAATGCAAGCAATTCAACTAAAAAGAAAGGAAAATAATCAAATGGAAAATGATAAATTACTTAAAATAAAAGAAGTATGTAGTCTACTGAATATATCTACTAGAAAATTTTATGAAGATATAAAAACAGATCAAACTTTTCCACAAAGTTTTAGATTAGCAAATACTAAAACAAAACTGTATTCTCAAAAAGAAATTAGAGAGTGGATTAATTTACAAATGCAAAATAATAGAGTTTCTTAAAACTCTCTCTTAAGACTTTGGCGAGTGAAAGAGAGAGCGTTAATTAAATCCCAAGATAGGTTTTAATCATTTGCATTATAACATATTATAAATTGCACATGATTATTTAACTTTTAATTATATATTAAAGGTAAATAATGAATACCAATAAAAAGTTTTTTTGGTTAAAACTAAAGAATGATTTTTTTGATAGAGAAGAAATCAAAATAATTGAAAATCAACAAAATGGGAAAGACTACATCATATTCTACTTGAAACTTTTACTTAAAAGTGTAGAAAATGAAGGAGAACTTTTTTTTAGAAATACAATTCCATATTCCCCTGACATGCTAGCAACGATAACAGATACATCAATTGATACAGTAAAGGTTGCAGTTAATTTATTTATAGAACTTAAATTAATGGAAAGATGGGATGATGGTACACTATTTATGATAGAAACCCAAAATATGGTAGGTTCTGAGACAAAATGGGCAGAAATAAAAAGAAATCAACGTTCTAAGAATAAACAAAGTGGACATTGTCCAACAAGAGTCCAAAAAAGTCCAGTAGAGATAGAACCAGATAGAGAGAAAGAGACAGAATCAGATTTAGATTATACTAATTGGGACGCTTTGATGTGTATGTATGAAGTAGAAAAAGAAAAAAAGAAAAAATCAAGAGCTTACACACAGAAACCAAGAACAACCAAATCAACTGCTCATGATACTGCTTAGTTTATTTTTAAATGCTATCCAATATTTGATACGCAGTACGCACATTTTTTTATCTAATAGTTTTTGGATAAAACTTAATAAATTAAATAAGATAAAAAAATCGTGCCATCTAAAAAAATTATTGATTTTACGTACAAATATATTTTAAACTATTTAATTTAAAGACATAAGAAGTACGTATGCACTGTGTGCCTATGTACCATGTATTTAGGTAAACCATAAATACAACTTACTAACCTCTCACCTTGTGTTAGGTTATGTAAGTTCAAGGGGTACAGTCGCCACCCTTAAAAATCCCCATTATTCTATACTCTAAGGAGAAGTATTTTGAATCAAAAAAGAAAAGTACAAGTTCGTTTTGCAACTACTAGTAAAACTATTCAAAGCATAAACCATGACTTTAGAATTGCTAAACCCAATTACTTAAGAGATAATATGTACCACAACAAGTTTGATAATATCTATTTTGGGTATGATCCAAAACAATTAAAACAACAAGCTAAAAAGAGCTTTGATGAATATAATCAATTATATAAAAAGAAACATCATCGAAACTTACAAAAGAGTAAACAATCAGATCATCTAACTGGAGTCATTACCCTAAGTCCTATTATAAATGAATGGATAGAACAAGGTAAAGTAACCAAAGAGCAACTAGAAAAATCTTTTACAGACTCAGTACCATTAATCCAAGATAAGATACATACCATCTTAGGTGATGATAGCATTAAGTTATCTCATTATGTAATCCACTATGATGAGAAGACACCTCATATGCATTTTGCATTTAACAACCACACTAAAAATGGTGAAGCTGTATGGTATAACCTAAGAAAAAGTGGAAGACTATCAGAGTTTCAAGATATAGTAGCATCTACCTTTAAAGATATAGGACTTGAAAGAGGTGATAGAAAATCAACTGCAAAACATTTATCAGTTAGACAGATGCATGAAGTAGAGATTAAACAACTTAAAAAAGACATACAAGACCATATCAAACAACTTCAAGCTCAAAAGAAGAACCTAAAAAAAACTGTAGAAGATAAGAAACAGTTAAAGAGTGAACTTGACAGCATTGATAGTTCTATTAAAAAAGCAAGGGAGGAACTTAAAAGTGAAAGTTTAACCTTAGAATCACTTACAAAAGAAAAAAAAGAACTTGAAACTACAATCCATACCATAAAAGAAGATAAACCAACCATAGATATAAAAGCAACTAAGGTTTATGATACTAATGAAATATTAGATGAATGTATTACTACAAAACTAGTTTTTAGAAAAGTAGATGAAGATAGATTAAAGCAGTACCTTAACTTCTATGCTAAACACCTACAAAAGTATAATAAGCTTGTAACTTCAATAAATGGACTAAATCACCCACATGATTTACTACTTGAAAATAAAAAGCTCATAGAAGAGAATAGAACCCTCTTAAAGCAACAAAAGCATATAGATTCATACTATGTAACCAAAAGAAGATATAACAAGCTTTTAGGTGAAAATAGAAGATTACAAGAACAACTGCAACAAGAACAGATTTTAACAAAAGAGCTTAATATAAAAGTTGAACAATCAAAAGCATACTTTGGTATAAATAAAAAGCTAAGAGAAGAAGTAAATGACCTTAAAATCAAACTACATAACCTTGATATTGTGAAAGAAGAACACAAAAGAATGGATGAAGCATTTACAAAAATAAGTAAGTACCTTAAATGTGAAGATAGTTTAGAAGTTATAGTTTCTAAAATTGCCAAATACACTAGAAATGAAGACAAAAAGGGAAAGATAAATCATAATAAATTAAAGTGAATCTTTAAAGCCATAGGTTAAAAAGATTTTTTTGTTGTTCAAAAAGTCCTAAGGGTTTGAGAGAATTTCTAAATTCTACTTCTTGAACACTTTTTGGAACAAATTATATCTCTAAATAAAGGTTA
>AZIE01012067.1_pt1 | contig 17053 bp, 31 predicted proteins | sample 359081 | NCBI WGS metagenome assembly AZIE01 (sample SAMN02429713, study PRJNA222661) | marine sediment metagenome | biome: Sediment sample; isolation source: sample MGS-MCh from oil contaminated site at the lagoon of Mar Chica... | place: Morocco: Mar Chica | collected 2012-07-20 | depth 32 m m | reverse complement strand
CCCTACAATAGTACAAGAAGACACCGGAAACTATAGCCAGCCTTTGACCATAACCACAAGCGGTGCAACTGGGAATGTGCTTATCACAAGCTCTCGTAAACGCATCGCTGTGGTTTATGAGGAACTAGAGAACCTTCCTGACGGAAATGGTAGACCTATGCGGATTGACTTCGACGTGATTGCCTCTAACGGGGCAACTCTTCGGGTCGACTGGTGTGACATGACGCCGTACTTCAACGAGATTGTAAGTGCCAATAACCACTATTGGCATGAGTCTGTTGGGCGTGTTGGGGGTTACAGCACTACATATCGCTTTGCTGACTTTCAGTGTGAAGAGGTAGGTGGGGAAGTAACCATCAACAATGTCACATTCCGTATGATCTACGATTAACGCAGGAGCCTAATAAGTGAACAGATATCATGATTGGATTTAGAGCACTAAGTTTGGGGGCACTTGCTGGAGAGCTAATCACAGGACCACAAGTGCTCCGTCTAGCTGTAGCGAACGGCGGATTGCCGCCTATGGCTGATTATAAGTATGAGTCCTCTACAGGCAACTTCACCAAATCAATCAACCCAACTGAAATGCATGCATCTAACAGTACGTGCGTTACTGTATCGAACAATGGGTTGTGGATGATTGTAGGAGAGAACTCAGCTCCATACGTGAACTTCTACAAACGAGTTGGAGGTACATGGGTCAAACAAGTATCAGACATCATCCTTCCAAACAAACTCAATGGAGCTGCTTTCACGCAAGATGACACTCAATTGATTTTGGGTCACAACAACGAACCTTTTATATCGATCTACGATATATCTGGAGATACATTCACTCAAGTGCCATTCACTGGTGCCCATCCTACTAACGTATATGCAGTTGCCTACCATCCTACTTTGGATATGTTTGTTACTGCTACAGCCGGTTCACCGAACATGGTGGGATATAAGAAGACAGACGGAGTGTGGGGAATCCTCCCACTGCCTGAATCAGTTGCACGTACTGGTTACGGCTGCTGCTTCTCTCCTGATGGCTCTCTGGCAGCTGTTGCTGTAGCTGGAGCACCTACCGTAGTGGTATGGGACTTCTCAGAGGCTGGTTTTGGCACTAGATGGCCTGATAGCTCCTTCTCAACGAAGGGTATCAACAGCCGCTCCGTGGCGATCACCAAGAACAATACCCACGTAGTCGTCGGCCACCTGAGTAGTCCTTACATCAGTTACATGCAGCTCCAGCCTAACAGGATTATTGGTCCAGAACTACCCGTCCCAACTTTGGCTGGGTATGGTATTGCAATGGACGTATCGCCTGACGGGAAGATGCTGGCTATCGCTCGGTATGGTTTAGGTTATCTCTCGATCCTGTCGATTGACGGGGATACACTGACAGACGATATCACCTACGGGGCATCACCAGCAAACAATGGTACAGGCATTACTTTCTACAAAACGTACGACTGATTGTAGGAGTGCCTGTAGGAGATAACAACATGAAACCTAAGTTGGCACCAAACAGTAAGAAACTCCACAAGAGCAGTACGGTAATTCTGAGTGCTGTCCTTGTGATTCTATCGCTCCTTGAGATTGTAGAGCCATACATCCAAATGCTTGCACCAGTTATTAATCCAGAGTGGTTTCCTTGGATTAGTGCTGGTGTTGGTATAGCCATTGGTATTGGTAGATACATTCGTCAAGAGTCGTTGAAATCCACTGAGGATACATCAGATGTTTAGTAAAATCCGCCTAATAGCTCTGTCTGGATTGCTTGTTTTAGCATTGAGCATGAGCTATATGACGTACACTCTAATCGGGGATGTTGGTAAACTAGAAGAACGCAATGAGCAGTTGGTCAAAGACTTAGCTGCCCAGGTAGAAGATATCAAGCGTTTAGAAACCAGCTGTAAGATCGACTCCGAAGTAGCGTTTGAAACTATCGAACGTGCAGAGGAAATGACTCAGAAGATTCCTGAAATAATGGAAGCTCTGGATAAGATCGAGGTGAAACAAAACGAGGTTCCCAAAAATGAACAAACACCTAAGCAGGCTAGTGATGCTGTTCGTGCTGATAGTGAGCTTATGCGCTTGCTCGATGAAGCCTACTGCACCGCAGCCGGAGATAGTGCTTATTGTACCGCCAGATAGTTTGCTCATTGAGAGGGAAGTTACGCGAGTCACCGATCCTTCGAAAAAGAGTATTGCTAGAGGGTACATAAAAAACACGGTTCAACTCGGAGTTGCCAACAGTCAATTTAAGGGGCTGAAAGAGTGGAAGCGTAGACAACTAGAACTGCATGGAGTTGATTCTAATGCCGAACACAACGGAAGAGAAGGGGTGGACACACTTCGTTGACTTTGCTTCCAAGTTTCTGTTGCCATTCATTTTGGCATTCATTACTTGGCAGCAAGCTCAAATGAGTAAGATCGATGATCGTGTGTACGTCCTGCAACGTGACGCTGTAACAGAACAGAAGCTACAGGCTGTTGAGCAGCGATTGACGACCTACATGGATGTCAGAATCAGCGACGTTGCAATGAAGCAAGACATGACAAACAAATATCTGGAAATGCTCCTCCAGTCCATGAAGGAGCAACGAAAATAAGGCAGTACGCAAATGACAAGAACACAAGACCTAACCCTAATCGGGCTAGTATCCGCAATGTTCTTGACAAATCTGATATTGATTGGATTAATAGCTTCGTATGCGGTTAAAGTTACTCACACGGACTACAGATACGAACTCCTAAAGGAAGATTACACTCGTCAGATTGTCCGACTGGAGCAAGAACGAGAGGTAAGACTAGGAAGGATTCAAGAGCAACTTCAAGGCCTGCAATTCGTAATGGATCGCAGATTTGACTTCATAGAAGATCAGGCCGAACTCCGCAAGGAAGAACAGCCTGAGAAAAAATGATCGACCATCACTGGTCCCTTCGCCCTGGCTTCCATGCCGGGGCTTCTTTTTGCCTACTGAATGGCTTCGAGGAACACTGGACGAACAGCAGCCGTTGCGGCCTTACGCAGTTCTTTCATCAGGCCTTGGAAGTCTTCATTGGCTTCCGCAGCTGGGTTTCGTTCAGTATCGCGCTGGAAGTCTGCCAAAGCGTCAACAATGGTTTCGTTCAGCACAACACCGAAGTCCTTCTGCGTCAGGGCGTCTCTCTTGCTCACCACGCTACGAACACGACTCTCCGTGATGTAGGGTAGCAGGTCGTTGAGAACGTCCACTACAGAGGCTGGCAGGGGCACCTCGACGCGAGCTTGCTTCGGACGTACCTCCGAGAAAGACTCACTCTTGTTCTTGATGCACACCCGCTTACCGTTACGCAAGAAGGATGGTTCGAATGGTTCGATGACCACGCCCTCAGCGAAGTTGTCACCCTCGAAGTCCTCAGGAGTGAGGTTGCTTCGGAAAGTGTTGCTAATGGCGAGAGCTTCGTCCAGCGTATCTACCACAGCGATCACCGGCACGTATGGGATACCAAACATGGCACAGAAGTCATGCCCGATACCCTTCGGGGCAATCGGCGACTCAGGGTGGTCCTCGCCCAAGTGTACAACCTCGAACGCGAAGAACTGACGCCCCTGCCCATAGTTGACTCGCCCTTGCACACGTGGTCCAACCAGTTCGCCGTAGATGATCAGTGTGCCGTAACCGAACACATCCTCGTACAGATCGATGATCAGAGGCCCAACCTCGTCAATCACATCTTGGCAGGCGTAGAACGTACCATCAGTGAACTGAGTACGGGAAGCAACTTTCAGTTCCTCGCCGTTGTAGTAGAAGGCGAAGTTTGCGCCGTCCAGCTTCTCAGTTACGATCCACGGTCCTCCAACTACTTGTTCCTTCGCAGCACCGATAAAGCGCTGCTGGTAGCTGTTTTCCAGCGAATTGAATTTACGGAACTCCATGTTATTTAACTCCTTTCAGTGTGCGAACACCTTTGTCACGCAGGTGGGCTTGTAGGGCGTGGAACAGCTGTACTACCTTATCTTCTGTCAGAATTACGGTAGTTGCATTACCGCTCGGCGTAAACGAGAAGATAGCGAGGTCAGCGTCAGTGCTCCGATGGAACACTTGCATGGTCACACCTTCGTCGTTTACCTCGTCGAAGATTTTATCTTCTGCATCTGCGCCAGTCATCAATGCCAACAGAGTTGCGAGAGTGATTTCGTCGTCTTTCATTGTTTTGCCCCCTTCTTTGGTTTAATTTGGCCAGTGGAACGCAAGTGCTTCTTCAAAGCTTTGTAAAGAGCAACAGAGTTGGCACCTGGGATTAGGACGTGAACGTAATCTGCCACATCGCTTCCTGCGCTTCGTGCTACGACTACAACATCGGTGATGTATTCTTGCACTTCAATGCTGTCACCGGCTACGTCAGTGTGCTTGAATATAGTGCTACTGGTCATTGCATTTCCTCCTTAGCTGGGATTGTTCCAATGGAACGCAGGTACTGCTTGAGCTGTTTGTACAGTCTGTGTGCTTCATCGTTGGTAAGTGACACAGTGGTGCCTGAACACTCGTCTGCTTGGATGGTTGTGACGTATACACGACCCTCATTGAACACAGTGCGATTGGTTACGACAATAACCTTGTCGCCGTACTGATCGATGTAACGCTTGGACAGTCGATCAATCTTCTGCATTTTAGCCATCTTCATTCCTCCTTTGGAAATTGACCCGAGAAGTCGGGTAGCTGGAAAGTGAGGCCATCTTGCCGGGATTCGCAGTAGCTGTCAAGCCTTCCTTTGACAATTTTTATCACGTTGTCTGTACCCTCTGCATCCCATTTGTGTTTTGTCTCTTTGGTTGGGAACAGGGCGAAGAAGATTGATGATTGGAGCCTGACCATCGAGTCTTCAGCGTAGAGGCCTCTGCACCACTCAGCAAAGATTTCTTCGTCTGTCTTACCATCGTGTAGCAGGTCGCGTATCTCTTGCGGGGTCATAAACACCTCCTGGGTTGAAAGCACGTAGGTTAGCTCACGCACGTAGACATGTCAAGCTTGACTTTACTCTGAAAGTATGTATAATCCGTGTGGTTCCCACACATAGTATATACTCTATAGTTATACATATAGATATACTAAGAACAAGAATAAAGCTCTTGCTTCTACCTCGCTTTCGCTCGGCAGAAGGTATATCGAGGGTAGCATGAAACCCTGCAAACTGTCAAGAGGCAGATGAAATTATTTTCTGGTTGACAGAACGAAATCTGCACGGTAAGGTGTAACCAAATCAACCCGAAGGAGGATCTACTATGTCATGCGCTCCTGTGCTACGTGATGCAATGCAGCTGCGTCCTGGTGCCTTTGCTGAGGTTCAGCAAGCCCTGAACGTGACCTACACTCAAGGAAAGCAGGAGTCTGTCGAATGCTTCCGTGCAAGGGTCTTGAAGACCATCGAGAATGATGGTAAGCTGCGTCAACTCGAAGACCTGCTTCGGGATATGGTATGAGTGCCACACCAAAGTACAAACACGGTGAGCGAGTTCAGCTACAGCAAGAGGATTTCCCGGTGCTGTGTGGCGAGTACACCGTGATGAAGGTGCTTTGGATTGAGTCACGTGCCAGGTTTGAGTACGTGCTTTCGATGGAGCACCAAGTAGCAGACAACGATGGAGTCGATTTCATCATAACGTGGTCTGAGGAAGCTATCCGTAAGGTGCATGTTCCCTCAGAGTTCATCAACTTTGCAGTGCTCATGAAGAGCATAGGAGGGAAAGCGGATGTTTGACATTCACTTGGCGTGGTCGCCAATAGGGTACTTGATCGGCTTCGCATGGATTCTGCTGTTCATCATCCTGTTGTTCCGAACCAAGCTCGGGCGGTCACTTGACTTATCCATGAAGCTTCTGGCAATATGCGTCGTTACAGCGCTCATGAATCTGTGGGCATGGGACGTAGGTACACGGCAGAGTGAGCTTGGACGCTCAGCATTCAATGCAGCACCACCAGCGCATATTGAAAAAGTTGAAGTAGAACGCTTGACACGTGACAAAGTTCGTGTAGAATTCGAAGCCACAATCGATGAACATCATAAGGAGGTTGAACAATGAAAATTCGTACTGGTCTGATGGCACTGGGTCTGGCATGCGTGATGGCACTCAGCGGCTGCGGTCGTGAGGTTGTCCCGCCAGCGGCGAAAGGCAAGATCCTTTCCGGTGATGGTTATTCCACAGACGTGAAAGAGACTGGTAAATACTGGCTGTACTGGTGGGAAGATATGGTTCTGCTCGACACTAGCACCAAGACAGTCGGCGAGAATGTCACCGTCAAGATGAAGGACGACTTGGACCTCACATTTCAGGTTCGATTTCGTACCCGTATTCATGGCGATGCCAAGGTCATCAACGCGATGTTCAACGATATTACCCATGAGGACTACTGGGTTACTCTGCCCACGGTCTACAGTGTATATGGTCGTGACGTTGTAACCAACGTTGCCCGTACTGTGGTCGGCAAGTATGCCACTGCTGAGGTGAGCGAGAACTATGCCAAGATTAACTCGGAGCTGCAAAAGGAACTCCGCAAGGCAATGGAAGGTAGTCCTCTGGAAGTCAGCAACGTGACTGTAGCTGGTATCCAATGGCCTCCAGTGATCACCAAGGCTATCGAGGCACGTTCTGAGCGAGCACTGGCTATCGAGACTGAGGCCAACTCCCAGGCTGTGAAGATGGTCGAGAAGAAGAACGAGCTGGAACTGGCTGAGGCTGACTACGAGATTCGTATGACCAAGGCACGTGCCATTCGTGATGAAAACAAAGTCACCGCTGAGGGTATGAACCCAATGCTGCTTGAGTACAAGCGTCTGGAAACCTTGGAAGCACTGGGCAAGAAAGGTAACAGCGTCATGATTCCAGTTGAAGGTCTGGTCAACCCAGCTATGCAGCTGAAACTACTGGGTAAATGAGTGCCAAAGACGATCATGAGTGGTTCTTGGAGACGGAAAGCCTTGACCACTCAGCTGAGATTGTTATAGCATTGACGTTAATCGCGGTAGGGCTTATGTTCTACCTACTTCACTAGGAGATAGTCATGGTCAAGTTCTTTCAGATGATCTTTCTTGGGCACATCTGCGAATGGGAAGTATTCCGAGAAGGTCGGACCCATGACGGGCATGGAAACTACACCGGCTACTTCCAGTACCGTCGCTGCACTCGCTGCAAACGCATGAAGAAAACTACTGGTTAGGGCTTGACAATATGGCCACTGCTGTGTTAGAGTGGCCTCATTCAAATCAAAGGAGGAATGTATGACTCAGATTTCAGTTACCCGCGCTTTGGCTCAAATCAAATCGCTAGAAGGCCGCATCGAAGACGCTCAGCGTTTCCCGTACATTGGCCTCACCATCGGTGGCAAGCCAATCAACGGCGTGCCTGTAGACGCAGCGTCTGCCGATATGACCAAGAACCTCCAGTCGGTGACTGATCTGATCGCTCAACGAGCTAAGCTCAAGTCGGCTGTTGTGGTCAGCAACGCACAGACCAAGGTCGTCATTGCAAACGTCCCGATGACTGTGGCAGAGGCCATCGAGCGTAAGTCGAGCATCCGCTTCGAGCAGATGATTCTCCAGACTCTACGTCATCAGCTGCAACAAAGCACGCTGTTGCTGGAGCGTACCAACAAAGACGTCCAGACTCGTTTGGATGCACTGGTAGCCCAGGCAGTCGGCAAAGACCGTAAGGTCGACGAGCAGGAAGTTGAGGCCATCGCTGGTCCGTTCCGCAAGCAGAACGAGGCTTCGTTGGTTAACCCTAACGCTCTGGAGGTTAAGGTTCGGGCGCTGCAAGATTCGCTCGATGCCTTCCTTCTGGAAGTGGACTACGCTCTTTCCGAGGTCAACGCACAGACGCTGATCGAGGTATAAAGTTTTGGTCTGTACCAGCGTGTTGTCTACACTAGCTTAGGCTTTAGGAGTGAGCCTTAATCACTCCTACTATTTGAATGTGATCAAATATCAGATCGGCACTAATACTGCCATACTATACTTGAAAGCTCAGCGTTCAACGCTCAAATAGTAAAGCTCAAGACTTAACGACTAAATTGTCTAAAGTTTAAGCACGAAAGCCCAAAGCTCGTAAAATCCTAGAGTAAAGGTGAGCGGTGTTAAGCTATCGACCCTGACAACCCACTAGGCTGCTGCCTACAGACCAACCCTATTCGAAGCCCGCCTTGTGCGGGCTTTCTTTTGCTTGACAGAAAGCCCCACTCTGGTGTATGGTGGGAATCCACTGAAAGGAGGTCACATGGACGCACAACGTTTCCAGCAATTCTTGCAAGCATTGTCAGACCGGGCACAGGCAGACGTGTCGGCGTATCGTGAAGGCCCGTTCGAAGTGGTGGTCTTCATCAAGAACCACACCGGCTCTGATATGTACATCATCAACACAGACACTATGGAGTGGATTCGATGCATCTAGCAATCAGAAACCCAGTGAGCAAATTCAACCGTCTCGTCAACCGCCCACGTGTCGAGAGGGATAAGACGAAGTATCGTCGAAAAGAGAAGCACAAAGGTGGGTCTAAAACACAGGAGTAGCTATGTCAGTAATCGCTGAGCGTCATGGCATTGATCTTTCCGTTCAAGGGAAGGTTCAGTGTCCTCGCTGTGCCAGGAATGGTGCAGACAACAGTAAAGACAACCTGATGGTCTACGGAATGGACAAGGAGGGGCAACACAAGGGCGCGTTCTGCTGGGCTTGCAATTTCACGATTCCAAGCGAAGCATGGCTCGAAGAGAATGGCGAAGTAATCGAAGAGGACCACGAATATATGGGCGCATTGTTTAACGATGAAGTTCACGCAAAACTTAAAGAGCGCACGTCAGTTGACCCTATGGGTTACCGAGGCCTCCGCAAAGACGTCACAGCCTACTTCGGTGTGCGTCATGAGTTCGATCCAGAGTCAGGCAAAATCACCTCGCAATACTACCCGACTACCATTGAAGCAGAGCTGTCAGGCTACAAGCGTCGGATCATCCCTAAGGACTTCTCCAAGCCGCTCGGTGAGACTGGCAAAGAGTGTGACCTGTTCGGGCAACACCGTTTCATGCACAGTCAAGGGAAGTATGTTCTGTTGGTTGGTGGGGAGCTTGACCAACTGTCTGCATACCAGATGATGAAGGACTACAACCTTGGGCGTGGCGGCGAGTATGAGCCAATCCCGGTGGTGTCTGCCACCATTGGTGAAAGTGGTACAGTGAAGCAGGTACAGAAGCACTACGACTGGTTCAACCGTTTCGACCGTGTGATCATCTGCATGGACAACGACAAGGCTGGTGCCAAGGCAGCAGAGGCCGTAGCAAAAGCCCTACCGAAAGGGAAGGCGTTCATTATGAACATGGGACTGAAAGACCCAAACAGCTATATCTTCGACAAGGATTCTGGCAAGGCAGTTAACCGCAGCAAGGAGTTCATCGCAGCATTCTACCAAGCTCGCCCATACACGCCGTCTGGCATCGTAGGGTCCGGCAGCCTGGGTGATCTGATCCGTGCAGCAGCGCTGGTGCCTAAGATTCCACTGCCACCATTCATGCACAAAGTACAGAAGCTGATGGCCGGGGGCATTCCACTCAAGGTGATCCTTAACTTGGGGTCTGCATCTGGTACAGGTAAGTCGACGATTGCGGATGAATGCGTTTACTACTGGGTCTTCAATAGCCCACACAAGGTAGGTGTAGTGTCGCTGGAGAGCGATTGTGCCCAATACGGGACCAAGATGCTCAGTCGCCACATTGGACGCAAGCTGGACCTGATAGCCGATCCAGAAGAGAAGCTGGCTGTGCTGAACTCGCCAGAGGTTATGGCTAAAGAGCATGATCTGTTCTACAACCCTGACGGCACACACCGTTGGCACTTGGTTGAAGAGCGTGATGGTGGTCTGGACAACCTGAAAGAGCTGATCATGAGCCTGATCATCGCCTGTGAATGCAAGGTGATCATTCTCGATCCGCTCCAAGATATTCTGGATGGTCTGTCGAACGAGGATCAAGCTGTATTCATGCGCTGGCAGAAGGGTATGGTGAAGAGCCATGATGTGACTTTCATCAACATCAACCATGTGCGGAAGAGCAGTAACGGCAGTAAGGCAAACTCTGAGGGTGCGGACTTGCATGAAGAAGACTTCCAAGGTAGTTCTGCTATCTTCAAGTCGGCAGCATGTAACCTCCTGTTCACCCGTAACAAGGAAGCTGAGAGTGAGCTGGAGCGGAACACCACGATCATGAAGATGACCAAGTGTCGTTGGACTGGTCTGACTTCACCGGCTGCTGGGAAATACTACTACAGCAACTCGACACACCGTATGCACGATCTGGACGACTGGCTCGCCAAGAACCCTGATGCTATGCGGGAGTGGGAAGAATTGCAGGCTGCTTGACACTGGCTTCAATGTAGACGTACAATTGACGCCTAAGACGGAGGATTTATGAGCTGTGCAAATTGCCAAGACAACATAGGATTGGAATTACACCACATAGTACCAAGAGCTTTAGGCGGCTCTGATCTTCCCTCAAACTTAGTTTTGTTGTGTGGCCGCTGCCACATGCTAGTACATGGGTCTAAGGCCAGGGATATCAGTAAACTAACTAAGCTAGGACTAGAACGAGCCAAAGCTAATGGGCAACGGCTCGGAAGGCCACTGTCGAAAGGTATTGAAGCTATAGAAGTATTGCGCCTTGAAGGCAAGACCCAAGTACAGGTAGCAGCTGAATTAGCTTTAAGCCTCTCAACAGTTAAACGGCATTGGAGGAAAGTATGAGCGGTATTGTTGATTTGGTATGGGACATTGAGGCTAACAACCTGCTGAACGAAGAGACTGTCGATTACTCGGCGGTCCCTTTCAAGCTTCGCCCTGAGTTTAAGATCCACTGCATCGTGTGCGACTTCTACACACCAGATGGCTTCCACCATCTGTTTGCGTTCTATGATGGTCCGAAGATCATTCTGGATGGTAGCCCACACGTTGGTGAAGCGGGTTGGTCTGAGGACTTGATTGACTACGACCCAATCGTGTACAACCACAAGCCCTTGGCTGACTTCCCTAAGTTCATCAAGCGGCTGCCACAGCGTAGCAAGGTGCGTGGGCACAACATCATCAACTATGACTTGATGGTCACAAAGCTGTACTTCGATATGGATTACGAAGTAGAGACTGGCATGGCGATGGATGACCCGCTCGGGATGGATACATGGGTGGGAATTCCTGTAGAGTTCGATGATACGTTGGTTCGAGCTAAGACACTCAACCCTGACCGCTTCGGTGGTCAGTCGTTGGATGCACTGGCAAAGGGTGACACGGACGAGAAGTATCAGTTCCGTAAGAGCATCCCGCAGTACAAGCGGTTCGAAGTATTCGACGCTGATATGCTGTACTACAACTTCAAGGACTGTGCTGCGAACCGTGGTGTGGCTAACAAGTTGGATATGGAGCAGGATGCTTACGGTTGGGGCAAGCAGTGGAACCCAGCGATCAAGCTTGAGAAAGCTGTAGCTGAGTTGATTACTCGCCAGGAACACCGTGGATTTATGTTCGACAAGGCCTTGGCTGAGAAGAACATCGAGTTTCTGGATGCTGCAATGGAAGAGCGCCGGGTGAAGATCGAAGCGATCCTCCCTGATAAGCCTGCAACCAAAGGCTACATGAACGACTTCACACCGCCGAAGATTCAGTTCAAGAAGAATGGAGAACCATCCGCCAATCTAGAGAAGTTTGCTGCCAAGCTCGGTGCTACCATCGAGGATCGGGAGTTCGTCTTTGAAGGTAAGCGGTATGATTTACCCTTGGAGCCGGGAGTAGCGTTGAAGACGACACAAAAGGCTTCGATCAACGACACGACGCACATCAAGGATTGGCTGATATCGTTGGGCTGGGTGCCATCGGAATACAAGGAAAAGGACATCACGGTAGACACGAAGAAGATCAAACTGCCAGAGGACAAGCTGGAGAAGGCTGTAGAGCGGTATGTCCAGCAGACCATCAGCACCAACTTCATGTATGACCGTGTGGCCCACCTATGCACGCCTGAGAAGACTCCGGTACGGGAGCGATTGAAGGCACCACAGGCTGAACGGATGCTTCGTGGCGTCATTGAGAAGCGTCTGGAGCGGAAGGGTGGTTTGAAGGTAATCACAAACCCAAGCTTTACGATTGGGCAAGAGAAGGAGGTGTGCCCGAACCTGCTGGCTCTGGCTGAATCATCGGAAGAGCTGGCTTGCATCATCGATATTGTGGAATACCTGACGTATCGCCATCGCCGTAACAGCATCTTGGGTGGCGGGGCTGAGTGGGATGAAGACGAAGAGCCAGAGAAGGGCTATGTGAGCAACGTTCGCCAGGATGGGCGTATCCCAACACCAGCTGACACTTGCGGAGCTGCTACAAGCCGTATGAAGCACCGTGGCGTGGCTAACGTACCTCGGGTGACCAGTCTGTTTGGTAAGGAGATGCGTGGACTGTTCGGTGTAGACACAGACGAGTGCTATCAGGTAGGGTATGACTTCGACAGCTTGGAAGCTCGGGAAGAGGCACACTTCTGCTGGGACCATGAACCAGAGGCTGAGAAGGAATACTGCAAGTCGTTGCTGCTGGACAAGCCTAACGATGTTCACACGAAGATGGCTCAGCGTATCAGCGAGATTATCGGGAGTGACTTCGGACGCCAGCCAGCTAAGAACGTGAAATACGGGGCGACGTACGGTGCTCAGGCTGCTAAGATTGCGAAGACGATTGGCTGTGATTTGTCCGTTGGGCAGATGATCTTCGATGCATTTTGGGAGGCTGCTGCACCACTAGCTCGGTTGAAGCGTGCTCTGTTGATAGAGTGGAAGAGCTTCGACAAGAAGCGAATCATTGGTATCGATGGGCGTCTGGTGCCTACACGTTCAGAGCATGCGATCCTGAACAGTAAGTTCCAAAGCTCGGGCGTTATCTGTGCTAAGCGTGCAATGGTGCTGCATGACCGTAAGATGCGAGCTGAGGGACTGATTGTGGACTTCTTCAAGGACAGCCTGGATGGCCGGGAGTGGGGGCAGCAGCTGATTGCCTATCACGACGAGGCTCAGTTGGAAGTAAGCAAGAAGTCTGTGAAGTTCAAGACGTTCGAGACTAAGGAAGAAGCTCAGGCATGGAAGACAGCAGAGCAGGAGCGCACTGGTCGAGTATGGAGCGACATCAAAGACTCACCTAAGGGTGGGGTATTCGTAGCCTATTGCCGTGTTGGTGAGCTGGCAACGGAAGCTGTAAGCGAAGTGGGACGGGACTACGGCATGAACGTAGACCTGACAGCAGGTTATATGATTGGTCGAAACTGGGCCGAGTGCCACTAATAGGAGGAACTATGAAAAAGCTTTTGGTAGTAGCGTTTGCAGCGGTAATGTTGACTGGATGTGGGTTTCATACGGAACAGACAGAGTTCACAGTTAAGCGTTCTGAGCGTGTGTGTGGGAAGGAGGACTGCCGTTATCTAGTGTTCACTGATAAAGGAACATACGAAAACACAGACTCACTTATCCACGGTAAATGGAACTCTTCGGACGTTCATGGCGACCTAGTTTCAGGTCAGAAGTACGTTGCCACAGTGGCTGGATATCGTGTACCGTTTCTCAGCCTGTACCAGAACATCGTAGAGTACCGCACAGTTAAATAGTGCTTGACAGTGGGGATGGTTTTGTGTATCATCTCCACTCTCTCAAACGAAGGAGGAAATCGTTGTGGCGAAATTCAAAGTAGGCGATAAGGTGAAGGTTGTACGAGACGAAGGTAGTGATTTTGCATACGGCTTTAACTCGGAAATGAGGTCAACCATCCAAAATGGAGGGGTTGTACAGGAAGTTTATAGCGACAGTTGGCGGTCTGCCACTGGTTACATCGTAGACGGCTACCACTATGCTGAGGGGGAGTTGGCTCTTGCCAAAGCCAAGAAGGTTAAACCAGCCACAAACGCACCACGCCTTTATGCTGTAGTCGATCAGGCCGGTGTCCTCTATGACACATCAGAGCGCCGTAAGGATGCCCGTAAGATCAAGAAGGCATTGGGTGGCAAGAAACTCGGAATCGAGATTCAAGTTTACGAGCCAGTGATGGAGGTCCGTTAATGGAAGAAACTATCGAACAAGCTGCTGAGCATTACAGCCGGAAGCTACTGCAAACCGGCGAGCGACTGCTTCGTCACCTAGAGGCTGCTGCAACATCGGGCGACCTTGAAAAAGTGGAAGCGCACAGCAAGGCGATCCAGCGGATCAACTGTGTTGCCACTCAGATCATCAGTAACCTGTAAGGAGAGCCAATGCGTAAATTCAGCAAAGCCCGTCAGCAAGGCGCTCGACGGAATCAACTATCTCGCTGGGAAGGCCTCAGCAAGATTCTTAGCCTATGCACACGTGTTGAGCATACTAAGAACGTAGCACCAGTTATTGACGGCTTCGAAGCTGTTGATATGCTGGCCTACATCAAAGGCCTCTAAAACACTACATGTAATTCAGGAGAACACTATATGGCATTTCCAGTACAAAACCAATCGCAGGACGACAACGCCAACTCTGGCAAGACTGTAGACTTCAACGAACTCAACCAGTACGTTGTCGACACAGCCAATGTCCAAGATCGGGAAATCCTTGTAGGCTACGTCAGCATGATTGTTGACCTCGGCACACAAGAACAAGAGGACGCTTCTGTTCCATTCACTGGTTCGGAAGAAGAAGAACGCAAGATCATTGCAGAGAAGCCAGATACCTACTTCAAGGACGTCTATGACTACGAGAAGCGGGAAAATGTCTACTGCAAGTGCTGGCCACAAAAGCCGGTACAGTGCGTTGCCTTCGCCGTCGACTTCCCTGACATCATGGTTGACAAGGGGCAGTTCTTCGGAGAGTCCAAGCCACTTCCTCTGCGCCTGTGGATGGGCGGACAGTTCTACATTCCAGATGTTGGAATGATTGTCGGTCGTCCAACACCGTTGAAGTACACCAACCTCGACAAGACCCGCAAAACCAAGGTCTGGTCGCTGGCACAGAACAGCCTGCCGTACAAGATGGCTGTTGCTTCGAAGATCGTTAAGCCGGGTGAAGCATTCCTGCCTGAGCGTGTCGACGAACTGCTGGGTCAAGCATTCCAGTTCGAGATTCAAGTGTTCTTCAAGGAGAGCAAAGGCAAGTCGTACTACACCGAGTACATCAAGTTCAACGGTGGTCTTGGTCGCGGTCAATCCGCACCAGAACAGCTGACTGAGCCAATGATGGTCACCTTTGTAGGCGACAACAAGCCTGAGGCAGTGAAAGAACTTCGTGCTCACGTGGTTAACACCATCAAGCGTGCCAGCAACTACGACGGTTCCAAGCTGAAAGAGCAGATTGAGTCTGTGCGTAACAAGCCAGCACCTAAGGATGCGGATGAAGGCGAGGATCAAAAGTCTGAGCCAGAGGCAAAGGCAGACAAGCCTACCAAGCCTACCCGCAAGCCAGCTGCGAAGAAAGAGGATAAGCCAGCACAACCTGCTAGCGATACTGACGACTTCGACGACGATATCCCGTTCTAACGGATAGGAGGGCTTCGGCCCTCCTTCACCCAGGAGGTGAACATGATTTGGTTATTCGGGCTTATCACAGGCCTAGCATTCGACATGCCTACTTGGTGGTGGATTCTAGGATTCTTCATGGCACTTCTATCGGGAGATTAATATGGCAGCTACAGCAGTACACTTGAAGACAGAAAGCGGTGATGACTACCTCTTCATGGCAGATGATGAAACCGAAAAGGACATCGTGTCTGTTGTTGTCGATAGTATGGGTGACGAACTCCGCTACGTCTATGATATCCTCGTTGTCAGCACTCTCACCCTTGCTGATAACAGCCGAGAAGATGAAGTCAAAGAGGCTATTCGAGACGCTATCGATGCGATGGAGGACGACTGTGACTAAACTAAGTGCAGTGGAATTTGCCGCACTGCTCCAGAAAGATGTTATGGAGCGGAAGTGCAACGAAGAAATGTACACGACAATCAAAGAGTTCATGGGTAGTAAGTGGACTTCGGATCTTGATTTTGTGAACGCAATCCCAGTGCTGATGGTCATGGCTACTGACATGCTCAGCATTGTTCTTGAATCGATGGAAGAGAAGGAGGATCGAGTTGTCCATTAATACCGAGAAAGACCTGTTCAATGCATACGTGAACACCACGATGGATAAAGAGGCTCTGAAAGAGGATGAAAAAATCCTGGCTCAGCAAGCCAAGAAGATCGGCATCAAGGGTAAGGAGAATACCCGCATCAAGAAAGTTGCCGAAGCTTATGTGAAAGCGGCCTTTGAAGAGAAGGCAGAAGAGTTTGAAGCTTTCCAAGCGAAGTACGAAGAACTCACCAAGTAAATCAGAAAGGGGCTTCGTGCCCCTTTTCTTGTCTCTGGAGGATGTATGGGTATTGACATTAGCAGCAGCCTACTTGTCGGAGCATCGTATGACGAGCTGGAAGAATGGATTGATGCACAACTAGCTGAACGCCAAGAGGGTGACCGTACTGACAAGTACGACATCATCGATCAACATTTTGAAAGGGCTAGTCCGTACTACGACTGTGATCTGGACTCCCAGTTCATAGGCTTCGCTATTCCCAACTACCAACCTCTTACAGAGGAATGGTGGGAGGTCGTGAAAGAAGCTGCATATCAATTTGAAACACTCACTGGAGTTAAACCACGTCTTCGTGGTGGTGCCAACGTATGGTGATGCAAACCACTGCACTTGAAGAGCTGCTTGAGGCTGCTCGAATTAGGGAAGGACTCACTCAAGAAGAACGTGACGCCAGAACCAAGAAAATCTTGGATCAGTGGGAAGTGCGCCGCAGAGAGCGTGAAACTTGTTCTGAGTGTGGTGTGGATACTGGAAGGTATTCGCATTCCTTCGGTTGCCGCTGGCGTGGTGCATTTTAATAGGAGAAATGAATGGTACATGCTGTAGTAGACACAGATGCAATCAAATACGCCGCTGCTTGTGCTGGAGAGTCCCGCTCAATCAAGGTGATCCACAAACAATCAGGCCGCGATAAGGACTTCTCGAACCGCAC
>AZIE01000228.1_pt1 | contig 17736 bp, 17 predicted proteins | sample 359081 | NCBI WGS metagenome assembly AZIE01 (sample SAMN02429713, study PRJNA222661) | marine sediment metagenome | biome: Sediment sample; isolation source: sample MGS-MCh from oil contaminated site at the lagoon of Mar Chica... | place: Morocco: Mar Chica | collected 2012-07-20 | depth 32 m m | reverse complement strand
TTAGCTCAAATCTCTGCAATACATATGAACATGAAAGTGACTTTTGATTTTGAAAAGTTTAATAAAGAGTATTTAGATTCAAAAATAAAAGAAGCAAATAAGTTAACTTCATATATGTCTCAAACAATTGATGACTTTCAAAACTTCTTCAAACCTCAAGGTGAAAAAGAGTTGTTCTCTGTTGAGAAAGCTTGTAAAGATGCATATTTTATTGTTGAGTCTTCATTAAAATATCATGGTATAGAACTAAGTTTTGATGTAAAAGAAGATAGTGAAGTCTTAGGTTATAAAAATGAATTCTCACAGGTGATTTTAAATTTAATCAGTAATGCAAAAGACATTCTTCTTGAAAGAAAGGTAGAAGAACCACAAATTAATATAGAGATAAAAGGTGGTGAAAGTTACGCTGTTGTAAAAGTTGAAGATAATGCAGGTGGCGTAAGAGAAGAGATATTAGATAAGATTTTTGACCCATATTTTACTACTAGACATAAAACTCAAGGAACAGGAATAGGTCTATATATGGCAAAAAATATTATTGAAAGAAATATGCATGGATTTATAAATGTTAGAAACAATGACCACGGAGCTATTTTTACAGTGAAGGTTTTAAAAACTGTTTAGTGGAATTTTCTTTCAAACTTTATATTAAATGAAAAAGTAATCCATAACTTGCTACAATCCCCATAGAAAATGAAATAAAGAAGGAATAGTCTTGAAAGAAATAAGTGTTGCACACTCTCCTGATGCTGATGATATTTTTATGTATTATGCGATTAAATTTGGTTGGGTTACTCCAAAAGATGCAAAGTTTACGAATATTGCAGCTGATATTGAAACATTAAACCAAGCAACTTTAAAAGGTGAGTATGACATTTGTGCTATCTCTTTTGCTCTTTATCCACATGTAAAAGATGATTATGCACTTTTAAAAACAGCTGTATCTTTTGGTGAAGGTTATGGTCCTAAGTTAGTAAAGAAAAAAGATGCAAAGTTAAAAAGAAACTTCAAAGTAGCGCTTAGTGGTGAGTTTACAACAAATGCATTGCTTTTTAAAATAGCTTATCCAGAAGCTAGAATCACATATATGAACTTCTTAGATATCGAACAAGCAGTATTAGATGGAACTGTTGATGCTGGTGTTTTAATCCATGAATCAATTCTTACTTTTGATGAGAATTTAGAAGTTGAACGTGAGATGTGGGATATTTGGGAAGAGTTAAGTGGTGGCGGATTACCTTTACCTCTTGGAGGAATGTGCTTAAGAAGATCACTTCCTTTAACTAATGCAATTGATTATGAAAACACTTTAATCAAAGCTGTTGATGTTGCAAATAAAAACAGAAATGTATTAGCTCCAATGTTACTTAAAAAAGGTCTTATTAGAGTTGATGCTGATACTTTAGACAACTATTTAGACCTTTATGCAAATGATAACTCAGTTCAATTAAGTGATATCCAATATGAAGCTTTAGACAAGCTATATGAACTAGGATATAAGCATGGTTTTTATAATAGTTTAGTAAAAGCAAAAGAGTTTTTAATTCCAAGTGAATATGAGGAACTAAGAGCTAATTAATGTCAAAAGATAAAGAAGAGTATAAAAACTATTTTAAAGAGATTGATTTCTCAAAATATTCATCAATACATATTGGACCAAAAGCTGAGGTTCTAGTTATAAATGAGATGGGTGATTATAGTAACTATGTTATTTTAGGAAGAGCAAATAATGTTCTTATCTCAAATACTCATCCAAATTTTGCAGTTTTAGGTGAAGCATTTGATTATATAAGAAAAGAAGATAACCTTTTATATGTAGGTTGCGCTACAAAATCTGGAAAGCTACTTTCATATGCAAAAAAGAATGACTTAGCAAATTTAGAGTTTCTAGGAAAACTTCCAGGAAGTCTTGGTGGCTTAGTTAAAATGAATGCAGGGCTTAAACAATGGGAAATTTTTAATTATATTCACTCAATTAAAACAAAAGATGGATATATTAAAAAAGAAGATATAGAGTACTCATATAGAGAAACTAAAATTGATACAATAGTTTATGAGGTTGTATTTAATATAGAGTATGGTTTCTCAAAAGAACAAGCAGAACTTTTTAAACAAATGCGAGATAATCAACCACAAATTCCAAGTGCAGGGAGCTGTTTTAAAAATCCAAAAGGTGATTTTGCAGGAAGATTGATAGAAGCAGTTGGATTAAAAGGTTTTAAAAAAGGTGAGATGGGCTTTAGTGAAAAGCATTCAAACTTTTTAGTTAATTATGGCAAAGGTAGTTTTGAGGATGCACTCTCTTTAATAAACCTAGCAAAACAGAGAATAAATGATGAGTTTAACGTAGAAATAGAAGAAGAAATAATTATATATTAAGCTTAATAGAGTTTTCATTTTTTTATGTTAGAATTCAAAGCTTAAAATTAGTGTAAGGTATGATTTGGTGAAAAATTTAGTAATAGTAGAGTCTCCCGCAAAAGCAAAAACGATATCAAAGTTTTTAGGAAAAGATTTCAAAGTAATGGCTTCAATGGGGCATGTTAGAGATCTTCCAAAGTCAAAGTTAGGATTTGATCCTGAGAACAATTTTGAACCAAAATATTTGGTTTCAACTGATAAGAAAAAAGTTATTAGTGACTTAAAAAAAGAGATTACTAAAGATACAACAATCTACCTAGCAGCCGATGAAGATAGAGAGGGAGAAGCTATCGCATGGCACTTAATTCCTGCACTAAAAATTGAAAAAAACCCATTAAAAAGAATTGTTTTTCACGAGATTACAAAAGATGCAATTTTAGAAGCTATCAATAATCCAAGGGAAGTAAACCAACATCTTGTAGATGCTCAACAAGCAAGAAGAATACTTGATAGAGCAGTTGGTTATGAGCTATCTCCATTACTTTGGAAAAAAGTAAGATATGGTCTAAGTGCTGGTAGAGTTCAATCAGTTGCAGTAAGAATTATCGTTGATAGAGAGAATGAGATTAGAGCCTTCGAGCCAGAAGAGTTTTGGAAAATAAAGTCAAATTTTGCAAATCCAGAATTAAAAGCTGAACTTGCAAAAGTTGATGGGAAAGCCAAAAAAATAAGAAATGAACAAGAGGCAAAAGAGATTGAAGCTTCTGCCTTAGCTTCTAACTTCAAATTAGCAGATATTGAAGAGAAAGAATCAAAAAGAAATCCAGCAGCACCATTTACTACTTCAACACTGCAACAAGAAGCAAGTAGAAAAATAGGACTTTCTGTTAAACAAACAATGGTTATTGCTCAACAGTTATATGAAGGAAATGTTGGAAATATTCCAAATCATACAGGTGGTTTAATCACTTATATGAGAACAGACTCATTAAACCTTTCAAAAGTTGCTACAAGTGCAGCAAAAGAGGTAATTGAAGCTGAATATGGAAAAGAGTATTCATTAGCAAAACCAAGAGCTTACAAATCAAAAGCTAAAGGAGCACAAGAGGCTCACGAAGCTATTAGACCAGTAAACATGGCTTTAAAACCAAGTGACATCAAAGCATATGTAGAGCCAAGTCAATTTAGACTTTACTCTTTAATTTGGAAAAGAACTCTTGCCACACAAATGGCTCCGGCTGTTATTGCAAATACTACATATAAAATTGAAGCTGGAAAAGATAATGAGTTAGAGTTCCAAGCAAAGGGACAAAGAATTGTATTTGCTGGATTTATGAAAGCTTATACTGAAGGAAGTGATAATCCAGAAAGTGCTTTAGATAGCAGTGAGAAAATCTTACCTACAATCAAAAAAGACACGATTTTAGATTTAGAAAAATTAGATTTAGAGCAAAACTTTACTAAACCACCTGCAAGATATACAGAAGCCTCTTTAGTTAAAAAGTTAGAGAGTGAAGGAATTGGAAGACCATCTACTTATGCTCCAACAATTTCTACTATCCAACAAAGAGAGTATGTAGTTAAAACAGAAGATAAAAAATTAGCACCTACTCCAACTGGTGAAATTGTAAATAGCTTTTTAGTTGACCATTTCCCTGGAATTGTAGATTTAGGGTTTACTGCCCGTGTAGAAGAAGAATTTGATGATATTGCAGAAGGAAAAATTGCTTGGCAACAAGTAATGAATGAGTTCTATGGTGGATTTAAAAAGACTATTGATGAAAAAGAAGAGAGTGTAAATAAAGAAGATTATTTACAAATTAGAGAAATAGGAACTGACCCAGAGTCTGGAAAACCTATTAGTGCAAGAGTTGGAAGATATGGTCCATTTGTTCAAATAGGAACCAAAGATGATGAAGAGAAACCAAAGTTTGTTGCTATTCCTGATCATTTAAATATGGATACAATTACACTTGAAGAAGCACTATTTTTATTTACTCTTCCAAGAGTTGTGGGACAAACAGATGAGGGTGAAGATATTAAAGCAAATATTGGAAGATTTGGTCCATATTTACAAGTTAAGTCAACGTATTATTCACTAAAAGAAGATGACCCTTATACTATTGAAGAAGCAAGAGCTAAAGAGGTTATAAAAGAGATTTCAGAAGCAAAAGCAAAAGCTTTAATTAAAGATTTCCCAGAAGAAAAAATTCAAGTTTTAACTGGAAGATATGGTCCTTATATAAAACAAGGAAGAAAGAACTTTAAGATTCCAAAAGGTGTTGAAGCTGAAGATTTAACTTTAGAGCAAGTATTAGAGATAATAGAAAAAGACCCTAAATCTAAAACTGCTGCAAAAAAGACAACAGCTAAAAAAGCACCAGCAAAGAAAACAACAACTAGAAAAAAAAGTACAACTACAAAAACAACAGCTAAGAAAACTACGGCCGCTAAAAAAACAACTAAATAGATGAAAATAGGTATATTATCGGATAGTCACCATAAAAGTGACTATACCCAAGAAGTGATTGAGCACCTAAAAGAAAAAGGGTGTGAATATCTTGTTCATGCAGGAGACTTATGTATTGAAGAAAACTTGAAACATCTTCAAGATTCAAACCTTAAATATATATCAGTTTTTGGAAATAATGATTCCTCTTTATTGTCATATGCTAATAAATATAATATAAAACAAGAGCCATATCTTTTTAAGATAAAAGATATAAAGTTCAAGCTAATGCATTTGCCTTTTTATTTAAATGCAGGTGATAGTGATGTGGTGATTTTTGGACATACACATATTTTTGAGTGCCAATATACAAATGGAACTCTTTTCCTAAATCCAGGGGAAGTCTGTGCTAGAGAGAAACCCTTGATAGAGTGTGTGATGTTAGAAATTAATGAAAATGAGTATATAATCAAGTATTACTCAAGAAATATAAATGAAAATAGTTTTTTAGAAAAAGAGATAAAATATGAGCGTAACTAATAAATCAAAAGAGATTTTTTTATGTGCCATTTGTAATATAGAAAGTGGTACATGTAATGAAGATTGTAAGTTTTGTACACAAAGTGTAAAGTATAAAGCTGATATTCAAAGATATAAGAAAAAAGCCATTGAACAAATTGTTGAAGAAGCAAAAAGAGCAAGAGCAAATGGAGCAAATGGTTTTTGTCTTGTAACAGCAGGAAAAGGTTTAAACGACAAAAGATTAGCTTTTGTTTGTGAGGCAGCACGTGCCGTTAAAAAAGAGGATTTAGGACTTATCCTAATTGCATGTAACGGTACAGCTTCAGTTGAGCAACTACAGACTTTAAAAGAAGCTGGTGTTGATGCATATAACCATAATCTTGAAACAGCAAGAGACTTTTACCCAGAGATCGTGACAACTCATACTTGGGATGAAAGATACCAAACATGTAAAAATGTAAAAGAAGTAGGTCTTAGACTTGTTTGTGGTGGTATTTTTGGTTTAGGTGAAACTCAAGAACAAAGAGTTTCTATGCTTGAATCTATTGCATCATTAGAGCCTATGAATGTACCTTTAAATTTCTTCCATCCAAATGAAGCTTTACCTTTAGTTGAAAATACAGTTTCAAGAGAAGAGGCTTTTGAATTAATTGCATTAGCTAGAAAAATGGTTCCCAATGCTATGAAGATAATGGTTGCCGGTGGAAGAGAGTTAATGTTTGGTGATGAACAGTATAAAATCTTTGAAAAAGGTGCAAATGCATTTGTTATTGGTGATTATTTAACAACTGCTGGAAGAACACCTGCTGATGATATTGCTGAACTTGAAAAGCAAGGTATTAAAGTTATTAGAGAAAGAAACTAATTAGGTAAATTAATGGGTGAAGAAATTTTAATCATAATATCAATCTCTTTGATAATCTTTACTTCACCTTTAATCTCAAAGGTAGTAAAGCTTCCAACTATTACAGTTGAGATAATACTTGGAGCTTTAGCTGCATATTTTGCATTTATTGTTGAACACTCTATTTTAGAGCTTGTTGCACAACTTGGTTTTCTTTATTTGATGTTCCTAGCCGGACTTGAAGTTGATTTAAAAAAGATTATAAACATCTCTGGAAACCTCTTAAGAAAATCAATTTTTTATAATGTCATTTTATTCTCCCTTGCTGCAATTGGGACAATCTACCTTGAAATAGGCTATATCTTTATTGTAATACTTCCTTTAATTTCTATTGGATTATTAGCTGCACTTAAAAAAGAGTATGGAGATGTAGAGTGGATTAGACTAGCAATCACAGTTGGTCTAATTGGAGAGATTATCTCTATTTTTGCTCTTACAACTGTAACTGCGGCATTAGAGTTTGGAATAAACTTTGACTTTTATAGAACAATGACACTATTTGTTCTTTTCCTTATTTTTATGGTTGTTATTTATAAGTTCTTCCATAATCTAATTTGGTGGTATCCAGAAATAAAAGCGGTACTTATGCCAGAAAATGACCATCAAGAGCAAGATATTAGACTATCTATGGGAATATTCTTTCTTATGATTGCTGTTATGATGTTATTGAATTTAAAAGTTGCCTTTGGGGCATTTATTGCGGGAACTTTTATTACTACATTCTTTGAAGAACACAATAAACAACTTCCTCATAAGTTAGAGCACTTTGGTTTTGGATGGCTTGTTCCTATTTTCTTTATTTATGTAGGGTCATCTTTTGAGTTAGAGTCTTTATTTGAAGATGGTTTAGTAGAAAAAGCATTCTATATTGCACTATCAATGATTGCTATTAGATTTATTGCTTCAATGTTATTTGTTAATGAAATGGGATGGAATAGATTCTATATGGTAGGTCTTTCTCACTCTATGCCTATCACGCTTTTAATTGCGGTTGCTACAATAGCTTATAATAATCATTCGATTACACAGTTTTATTATTATGCGTTTATCTTAGCTGCTATTATGGAAGTATTGATTGTAATGGTTGCTATTAGGATTTTATCTAACTTTATAAAGCCACCTGCAAAAGTGGCTAAATAAATAAAAGTTTTAGTTTTCGTATAATCTAACGATAGTAACTCTATTATCGTTATATGATACTTCGTAGTTTTCTGGTAATTGTGCTAGTTCAACAACAATTCTAAAGTAACCATCTTTTTTATGGTTTCCTACTGCTACTTTTAAGAAGTTAGTTGACTCTAACTTTTCTCTTACTGTATAGAAGTTTTTCTTAGCAGTATAGTCTAAGATAATTTTCTTTTTACCTGGAAGTGTTAGTTTTTTAGAAACTTTATAGTCTGAGTGAATATCAATTTTATCATTGTCATATTCAACTTTAACAAAAGGAAGAATCTCTTTTTCATATGTAACATCAAGTCTAGGCTTTACATATACAACTTGCTCAATCTCTTTTGGCTTTTCATCAACAGCTTTTTTAACAATCTCTTTTGTTTTTTGTTCTGTCTCTTTTTTAGCTTTTTCGATTAGCTTTTTAACTTCTTCTTTTGTTAAAGCTGGTTTTTTTGGCTCTTTTTTCTCTGCTTTCTTTTCTTCAGCAGGGTTGTTCATCTTCTCATATACTTCATTTATATAGTGTTGTTCTGCTTGAAACTCAACAGCATAGTTCTCATCCATCTCATTTAATTCAATCATTCTTGCTTGTTCTTCTTCATAAGCAGTAGTTGGTTGAAAAGGATTTTCCCTAGCTATTATCGTTAGGGGTAAAAGTAGTAACAGTGTAAATAAAGTTTTCATTCTTCCGGCTCCAAATTTTTTAGTTCAAAATACTCTTTTTGTAAGTGAGCATTCTCAAGCTGTAATCTTTTAATTTCGCTTTGAAGATACTCTTTTTTATCTTTTAAAGAAGTATATACTTCTAAAGAGTTATCTCCAAAAAGAATATTAGCAACATGATAACTAAGAAGCATCGTAATAGCAATAGAACCTATTGCTATTAACGAAAACTTTTTTAGCTCATGAAGGTTTTCTCTCATGAATTACTTTTTCGAAAAAGGTTGCTTTCCTAAGTATTCAGCATAACCAATTTCTGCACCAATCTCTAATAATCTATTATATTTAGCGATTCTATCAGATCTAGCTGTAGAACCAGTTTTGATTTGACCACAATTTAATGCAACTGCAAAATCAGCGATAAATGCATCTTCTGATTCACCAGATCTGTGAGACATAACGCAGTTGTAGTTATTTCTTTGTGCTAATCTAATAGTTAACATAGTTTCAGATACAGAACCAATTTGGTTTGGCTTAATTAAAATTGCGTTACCAATTCCTTTTTGGATTCCTTCTGCTAAGATATTTGCATTTGTAACGAATAAATCATCACCTACTAATTGAACTTTGTCTCCAATTTTTTCAGTTAAGATTTTCCATCCATCCCAATCATCTTCAGATAAACCATCTTCGATAGATACGATTGGATATTTGTTACAAAGGTCTGCATAGTAGTTTACTAACTCTTCTGAAGTTAATTCTCTATTTTCACCTTTTAAAACATATTTTCCAGCATCATTGATAAGCTCAGAAGCTGCAACATCTAATGCAATAGCAATTTGCTCACCAGCTTTATATCCAGCTTTTTCAATAGCTTCCATAATAACTGTAATAGGTTCTTCGTTTGATTTTAAGTTTGGTGCAAAACCACCTTCATCACCAACTGCTGTTGATTCACCCATACCATCAATAACTTTTTTTAAGTGTTGGTAGATTTCTGCAACTGCTCTTAAACCTTCGTTGAAGTCATCAAATCCAACTGGCATAACCATATACTCTTGGAAATCAACAGAGTTATTTGCATGCTCTCCACCATTGATGATGTTGAACATTGGAACAGGCATAGTCATTGCATTTGCTCCACCTAAGTATCTGTATAAAGGAATATCTAAAGAAGCTGCTGCTGCTCTTGCAACTGCCATAGATACACCAAGTACTGCATTTGCACCTAGTTTTTCATAGTTGTGTGTACCATCAATATCTTTCATAGTAGCATCAACTTCTGCTTGGTTATATGGGCTTAATCCCATTAACTCATCAGCAATAACAGTGTTAACATTATCTACAGCTTTAAGAACGCCTTTTCCTAAAAATCTATCATCACCATCTCTTAATTCTAAGGCTTCTCTTTTACCTGTACTTGCTCCACTTGGAACGATAGCACTTTGCTTAGTACCATCACTTAATACAACTGTTGCTCTTACAGTTGGATTACCTCTTGAGTCTAAAACTTCATCTGCATAAACATTATCAATAAATACCATTTAGGTCTCCTAAATTTATTAAATCTAAATATTATACAAAAAAATTTATTTTGAGTTGCTTTGATAAATAAAAATGATAAGAAAATGTATTTTGTGAGAGATTGTGTAGAGTAGGGAATGTACTTCAAAAAGTTTTGAAGTACATATTTGATTAATCTTCTTCTTGCTCTACTTCACCTTGAATGATTTCATCGTTTACACCCATTGCAGTAAGAATCTTACCTTCAATTTCATTGGCAATTTCTGGGTTGTCTTTTAAGAATACTTTTGAGTTTTCTTTACCTTGCCCAATTTTTGTATTGTCATAAGAGAACCAAGCTCCTGCTTTATCAACAATATCAAGTTTTACACCATAGTCAATTAGTTCACCTGTTTTAGAGATACCTTCTCCAAACATAATATCAAACTCTGCTTGTTTGAATGGAGGTGCAACTTTATTTTTAACAACTTTAACTTTTACTCTGTTTCCAATTGAGTTTTCTGCTTGTTTAAGTGTCGCAATTCTTCTAATATCTAGTCTAACTGAAGAGTAGAATTTAAGTGCGTTTCCACCAGTAGTTGTTTCTGGGCTTCCATAACCTGTCATACCAATTTTCATTCTGATTTGGTTAATAAAGATTACCGTACAGTGCATTTTATTTAGTAAACCAGTGATTTTTCTAAGAGCTTTTGACATAAGTCTTGCTTGAACACCAACTTGTTGGTCATCCATATCTCCATCAATTTCTACTTTTGGAGTAAGTGCAGCAACTGAGTCAACTACTACTAAATCAACAGCACCAGATCTAATAACTGTCTCTAAGATTTCTAAAGCTTGCTCACCATAATCAGGTTGAGAAACAAGTAAGTTATCAATATCAACCCCAAGATTTCTTGCATAAACAGTATCTAAAGCGTGTTCTGCATCAATAAAGGCACAAACTCCACCTGCTTTTTGGCACTCTGCAATTGCGTGAAGAGTAAGAGTTGTTTTACCTGAAGATTCAGGTCCATAAATTTCAATAACTCTACCTTTTGGAAGTCCTCCTACACCTAGTGCTAAGTCTAGTCCTAAAGAACCTGTAGAGATAGCTTCAGTTGGAACTACTTCTTTGTCCCCAAGTCTAATTAGTGTACCTTTACCAAATGTTTTGTCAATTTGTTTAATTGCTAAATCAAGTGATTTTTTTTGATTTTCATCCATTTTATTTCCTAATTTATTGGTGTGTTTTTTAATTATGTTGGAATTTTAGCACAATTTTTTTAAAGTACTAAATTTTATTGCATTTTGTAATTAAATTTTATTGATATTTAGTTTTAAAACTTAATTAGATAATATTATAAATTAATAAAATTAAGTAAAGGGCATAACTTATGTTCAATAATAAAAGCATTCTAATAACTGGTGGTACAGGAAGTTTCGGTAAAAAATATACTGAAATTATATTAAAAAAGTATAAGCCTTCAAGAATTATAATATTTTCAAGAGATGAATTAAAGCAGTATGAAATGGCACAAGAATATACAGATAAATGTATGAGGTATTTTATTGGTGATGTAAGAGATTTCCAAAGACTTAGAAAGGCTATGAAAGATGTGGATTATGTAATCCATGCTGCTGCATTAAAGCATGTACCAATAGCTGAATACAATCCGATGGAGTGTATAAAAACAAATATTAATGGAGCTCAAAATGTTATTGATGCTGCAATAGAAAATAAAGTTAAAAAAGTAATTGCTTTATCTACAGACAAAGCTGCAAATCCTGTAAATCTTTATGGAGCAACAAAATTAGCAAGTGATAAACTATTTGTAGCAGCAAATAATCTTGTAGGAAGTCAAGATATAAAATTTTCTGTTGTAAGATATGGAAATGTAGTTTGTAGTAGAGGTTCTGTAATTCCATATTTTCAAAAGCTTATTAAAAGTGGTGCCAATGAATTGCCAATAACAGATGAAAAAATGACAAGATTCTTAATTACACTAGAACAAGGTGTAAGTTTTGTTTTAAAAAATTTTGAAAGAATGAGAGGTGGAGAAATTTTCGTACCTAAAATTCCATCTATAAAAATAACAGAACTTGCAAAAGCCTTGGCTCCTGAGTTACCACATAATATAATTGGAATAAGACCTGGTGAAAAACTCCATGAAATAATGTGTCCCGCTGATGATTCTCATCTGACATATGAGTTTGAGGATCACTTTGTTATTTCTCCTACAATAAAATTTATTAATCAAATAGATTACTCTTTAAATGAGTTAGGAGAAAAGGGAGTAAATGTTAAGCAAGGATTTGAGTATAACTCAGGGAACAATGATAAATGGTTAAGTAATCAAGAAATTTTGGACTTAATAGATTAATGAAAATTGCTATATTTGGTAGTACAGGACTTTTAGGAAAAGCCTTAGCAAAAAAATATAAAGAAAATGAATTAAAACTATTTTCAAGAACAGAAATTGATAATAAACAAAAATTTGTTATCGATTATATGAATATTGAAAACGAGTTAGAAAATTTTTTTGATAACTGGAAACCAGATATTATAATTAATACTATAGCAATAGTTGATTTGAAATACTGTGAAGAAAATTTAAAAGAAGCAAAATATGTAAATTCGATAATAGCTGAGTCTTTAGCCAAAGTTGCAAAAAAATATAATGCTTATTTTATTCATATTTCTACAGATCATTTTTTTAGTGATAGTTTAAAATACCATAATGAAAATGCTTCTGTAAAAATATTAAATAATTATGCTGAAACTAAATTTGAAGCTGAAAAAAAAGTACTACAAGAATATAAAAAATCATTAATTGTTCGTACTAATATTTTAGGATTTCGATATAGCAAAAAAAAGAGTTTTTTTGAATGGCTTCTTTTTGCTTTAGAGAATAAAGAAGAAATATCTCTTTTTAACGACTTCGTTACTTCTCCAATAAGTGTTAACCTTTTATCAAATATATTATTATTGTGTAAAAAATCAAACTTATCTGGAATATATAATATTTCATCAAGTGAAGCTATAGATAAATATAGTTTTGGTTATAAAGTTGCAAAAAGATTTAATTTGTCCTTTGAAAATGTTAAAATGAGAAAAACAATACAATCTGATATTAAAAGAGCAATAACTTTAGGATTAGATGTTTCTAAAATAGAAAAAGCTTTAAATATCAAAATGCCAACAATTGATGAGACAATAGAATCATTATATAGAGAATATAAGAAAGGGAAAGAATGAATAATAATTTGTTTAAAATAGGAAAAAGTGAAATATCAAATACTTCAAACACTTATTTTATAGCAGATATTGCTGCTAATCATGATGGTGATTTAGAAAAAGCTAAAGATTTGATTTATATGGCTAAAGAAGCAGGTGCAGATGCCGCTAAATTTCAGCACTTTAAAGCTAAAACTATTGTTAGTGATTATGGTTTTAAAAGTTTAAACAGCAATAGCAGTCATCAAAAATCTTGGAAAAAATCAGTATACGAAGTTTATAAAGATGCAGAAGTACCTTTACTTTGGACAGAAACTTTAAGTGAAACATGCAAAAAGGCTGATATTGATTTTTTTACTTCCCCTTATGATATAAATGATATCGACTATATTAATAAGTTTGTTCCTGCTTATAAAGTGGGTTCTGGAGATATTACTTATCATGATATTGTAACGAAAATGGCTTCTTATAATAAACCAATAATAGTTGCAACAGGAGCTTCAGAGATAGAAGAAGTAATTTCTCTTATCTCTAAAGTAGAAAAACAAAACAATGATATTGTTTTAATGCAATGTAATACAAATTATACTGCAAACCCAGAAAACTTCAAATATATAAATTTGAATGTTTTAAAAAGTTATGCATTATATTTCCCTAATATTATTTTAGGTCTTTCCGATCATACCTTGGGACACTCAACAGTTCTTGGTGCTGTATCTCTAGGTGCAAAAGTAATTGAAAAACATTTTACAGATAATAATAATTTAGAAGGTCCTGACCATAAGTTTTCCATGAATCCTAAAACGTGGAGAGATATGGTAGATGCAACAAGAGAATTAGAGTATGCATTAGGAACTTCAATTAAAAAAATTGAAGAAAATGAACAAGAGACTTCAATTTTGCAAAGAAGATGTTTGCGAATAAAAGATACTTTAAAAGAAGGAACGACAATAGAGGAAAATATGTTAGAAGTACTTCGTCCTGCTCCTAAAGAAGCTATTTTACCTTATGAAATCAATAAAATAATAGGTAAGAAGTTAAGAGTAGATAAAGAGTCTGGTTCACATCTTTCTTGGAGTGATTTACATGATTAAAGGTAAAAAAGTATTTTTAAGATCTATTGAAGAAGAGGATCTTGCTCAATTAAGAGCATGGCGAAATAATCCAAACCTTAGAAAATTTTTTAGAGAAACAGATGAGATTAGTAAAGTTAATCAAGAAAAATGGTTTGAGTTAATAAATGCAAAAAATTCAATTCACAAAATGTTTGCCATTGTAAATATTGAAACAAATGAATTAATGGGAGCATGTGGTTTATGTTATATAGATTGGATAAATCGAAGTGCAGACTTCTCTATTTATTTGGGATATAAAGATATGTACATAGATGATATCTATGCAGTAGAAGCTGCAAACTTGATGAAGAATTATGGGTTTGATATTTTAAATCTTCATAGACTTTGGGCTGAAATATATAGTATAGATGAAATGAAAAAAGAATTTTTTGCTACTCTTAATTTTAAGTTTGATGGTATGCTTAGGGAAACTTATTGGTTTGAGGGTAACTGGCATAACTCTTTATACTATTCATTATTGAGTACAGATGCAAACAATTAAATGGAAAGATGAAAATTTATCTAAACTTTGTTTAGGGACAGTTCAGTTTGGATTAAATTATGGTGTTGCAAATACAGAAGGACAAGTCTCTTTAGAAGAAGCTACAAAAATACTTGATTTTTCTATATCAAAAGGAATAAATACTTTTGACACAGCTAAGGCCTATGGCTCAAGTGAAAAAGTTTTAAATACTTATTTTAAAGAAAGAAACTCCATTAATCCTTTTATTATTTCAAAAATATCTTCTGATTTATTCTCTCTAGAATTAACAAAATTTATAAGTGATATTTCTAATTTTGATAACTTATTTGCTTTACTTTTACACGATAATGAAAAACTCTACTCTTGGACTAAAAAAGACACTCAATATATAAAAGAACTAAAAGCAAAAAATATAATAAAATATTTTGGTGCATCAATATATACAGATGAAGAGTTTAACAAAGCATTAGAAAATGATGAAATTGAGATAATTCAAATTCCTTTTAATATTTTTGATCAAAGAGCTATATCTTTAAAATGGTTAGAAAAAGCAAAGAAAAGAGACAAATTAATTTTTATCAGAAGTATTTATTTACAAGGTCTTCTTCTTATGGATATAAATAAAGTACCAGTACACTTAGCAGATGCAAAAGAATATCTTGAAAAATTAGTAAACTATGCAAATATTTTAGATATTAGTGTAAATGAGTTATGCTTATTCTTTGTAAATCAAGTAGCAAAAAATTCTATACTGCTGTTTGGATGTGATAATCTTACTCAAGCGAAGGAAAACATTCAACTTTTTAATTTACAAAAAACTATTGATGCTGCTATTTTAGAAAATTTACAAAGAGAATTTTCTCATATTGAAGAAGAAATATATAATCCTACAAAATGGAATAAAGTATGAATATATCTATATTACAAGCAAGAATGAGTTCATCTAGGCTTCCTAATAAAGTATTAAAAGAGATTAATGGAATACCTCTTTTAAAATATGAAGTAGAAAGAATACTTAAGTCAAAAAAAATAGATAAACTTATTATTGCAACATCAATTGATAGCAGTGATGATAAAATAGAAGAGTTCTCAAAAGAAAATAATATTGATGTATTTAGAGGAGATTTAAATGATGTTTTGTCTAGATATTACTTTTGTGCAAAAGAGTTTAAAGATAAAAATAATTTAGATAATTTGAACATAATTAGAGTTACTGGAGACTGTCCTATTATTGACCCAGTAGTAATAGATGAAGTGATATGTTTTTTTGAGAAAAACAACTGTGATTATGCCTCAAATACTTTAATCCCAACATATCCAGATGGAATGGATATAGAAGTTTGTAGCTTTGATGCTTTAGAAATAGCATTTAGTGAAGCTACTTTTAAATCAGATAGAGAACATGTGACATTATTTATCAAGAATGATGAAAGATTTAAAAGATTGAATTTTGTTTCTAAATATGATTTTTCTCACTTAAGAATGACAGTGGACGAGCAAAGTGATTTTGATTTTATAAAAATTATAATAGAAAATTTATATAAAGAAAATCCTAGTTTTTCATATCTTGATGTAGTTTCATTTTTAACAAAAAATCCAGATCTACTTTATATTAATTCAAATATACAAAGAGATGAAGGATTATATAAATCTTTAAAAAATGATGGGAGAATATAATGGATACTATTTTGTGGGATGAAGAAAGTGATAATTATACAAGAAGAGCAAAAGATGTAAGTGATAAATATTTAGAGATAAAAGAAGTCCTAATTGCAGATTCTGTTTTAGATATCCAAAGTAGTTTAAAAAAAGTACCTGAAAAGATCCTAGATATTGGATGCTCTTTTGGAATTACTATACAATTAATGAAAGAACATTTTCCTTCATCAGAGTTTTATGGAATAGACCCTGGCAAAGAATCAATTGAAACTGCACAAAATAATAACCCAGAAACAAATATATTTTTTCAACAAGGTCACAGTCATAACTTACCATATGCAGATAATAGTTTTGATGTGATAATTTTATCAATGGTTCTTCAATGGATTCCCAGAAAATACCTTATTAAAACAATTGCTGAAATTGATAGAGTATTAAAAACTGATGGTATAATTTATATACAAGAGTTCTTACCTAATAAATCAATAACTTCAGTTTCTAGGCATAATCAAGATGTATTTATATTTAAAGATGATTATAGCTCTTTTTTTGTTACTTTCCCTTGGCTAAAAGAAGTATCAAGAAAAGTAGATAAAATAGAAGAGGGTGAAGATCAGCAAAGGTGTACTTCAATTATAAGAAAATATGAAATAGAAGATGTTTATTTTTTCAAAAATGCTTCAAAGGAAAAACAATATGACTAAATCACAAGAATTATATAAAAAAGCAAAGAATATTATTCCTGGAGGAACACAACTATTATCAAAGAGACCTGAAATGTTTGGTGTTGATAATTGGCCAAGTTACTATTCTAAAGCAAAAGGGTGTGAAGTTTGGGATTTAGACAATAATAAATATAAAGATTTCAGTTATATGGGGATAGGATCAAATGTTCTTGGATATGCGGATGATGATATTAACGAAGCAGTAAAGCAAAGTATTGATAAATCTAATATGTGTACTTTAAATGCACCAGAAGAAGTTGAATTAGCTGAAGAACTTTGTAATATTCATCCTTGGGCTGACATGGTTAGATATGCAAAAAGTGGGGGAGAAAGTGCAACTATTTCTATTAGAATAGCAAGGGCTAAAACAAAAAAAGATATTGTACTTTTTTGTGGTTATCATGGCTGGCATGATTGGTACTTAGCATCAAACTTAGGTGATGAGAATAACCTAGAAGGTCATTTATTACCTGGACTTAGCCCTGCAGGAGTACCAAAAGGGTTGCAAGGTACTTCTTTTCCTTTTACATATAATAACAAAGAAGAATTCGATAGATTAGTTAGTAAATATGACGGAAAAATAGCTGCTGTAATTATGGAACCTCTTAGAAATGTCTATCCAGAAAAAGGTTTTTTAGAGCATATTAGATCTATAACAAAAGAGAAGGGTATAGTTCTTATTTTTGATGAGATAAGTGCCGGCTTTAGACTATGCTTAGGTGGTAGTCATTTAACATTAGGGGTTGAACCTGATATCGCACTTTTTGGTAAAGCTTTATCAAATGGTTTTCCAATGGCAGCAATAATTGGAAGAAAAGAAGTAATGCAAACAGCTCAAGATACTTTTATTAGTAGTACATATTGGACTGATAGAATAGGTTTAGTAGCATCACTAGAAACTATTAAAAAATTTAAAGAGAATAACGTTCACATAGCATTAGAAAAAAAT
>AZIE01012041.1_pt1 | contig 19439 bp, 19 predicted proteins | sample 359081 | NCBI WGS metagenome assembly AZIE01 (sample SAMN02429713, study PRJNA222661) | marine sediment metagenome | biome: Sediment sample; isolation source: sample MGS-MCh from oil contaminated site at the lagoon of Mar Chica... | place: Morocco: Mar Chica | collected 2012-07-20 | depth 32 m m | reverse complement strand
TCTACTGTATTTTAAGCTCTTATTCTGCTATTGAAGGATTAAGCCATTTTTTGGCTGTTTCAAAGCTGATTCCTTTTCTCTCAGCGAAATTTTTCACCTGGTCTTCTTTTAATTTACCCACTCCAAAATATCGGGCTTCGGGATTAGCGAAATAATATCCACTTACACTTGCAGCGGGCCACATTGCCAGACTATCGGTCAGTTTTACACCAATCCTCTCCTCTACCTTCAGTACTTGCCAAATACTTATTTTTTCCAGGTGATCAGGGCAGGCTGGGTACCCCGGCGCCGGTCGGATACCTTTATACCTCTCCCTGATCAATTCTTCGTTACTCAAATTTTCTTCAGGAGCATAGCCCCAATCATCTATCCTGATCTTTTCATGGAGATATTCAGCAAAAGCCTCGGCGAGCCTATCGGCAAGGCCTTTGATTAAAATGGAATTGTAATCATCGTGTTCTGCTTCAAATTGTCTTGACAGTTGTTCTGTACCAAAGCCCGCAGTAACACAAAAACAGCCCATATAATCCTGGATTCCTAATTCTCGTGGTGCTACAAAGTCGGCCAGCGCGAAATTTGACTTTCCTTCGTGTTTATCCAGCTGCTGACGGAGGGTGCGAAAAATCATTGTTTTTTCTTCGGAATTCTCCCGATATCGAATTTCAATATCGTCAACATTAATCGTATTCGCAGGAAAAAGACCATAAACAGCTTTTGCTTTTAGCAGTCTCTCATCAAAGATCCTTCTCAGCATTTTCTGTGCGTCAGTAAAAAGCGTTGTTGCTTGTTCCCCTACCAGCTCATCTTTAAGTATTTTGGGATATCTCCCGTGCAATTCCCAGCTCCTGAAAAAAGGGGTCCAATCGATATATTTTTCCAGCTTTTCCAGTTCCAGGTCCTCAATGACGTGGATCCCGGGCTTTTGAGGTGCGTGAATCTTCGATTGGTTCCAGTCAATACAAAATTTATTATTCCTTGCCTGCCCTAAACTTAAAAAAGATTTCACCTTACTCCTTTTGCTGAAATTCTGGCGGAATATTTCATAATCGGATTTAAGGTCATCTATATATTTTTGACGTGTATTGACTTTTAACAGGTCCCCCACCACAGTAACGGCACGCGAAGCGTCATTAATATGAACGACGGCGTTCCTGTACTGCGGATCAATTTTCACTGCCGTATGCGCCTTTGAGGTAGTAGCCCCACCAATCAACAAAGGAACGCTGAAACCCTGCCGATCCATTTCCTTCGCCAAGAAAACCATTTCGTCGAGTGACGGTGTGATTAATCCACTTAGGCCAATAGCATCAACGTTTTCGGTCTTGGCCGTTTCAATGATCTTTTCCGGCGGTACCATTACCCCCAGGTCAATGATCTCATAATTATTACAGCCCAGCACAACGCTCACGATATTTTTCCCGATGTCGTGCACATCTCCCTTTACCGTAGCCATAAGAACTTTCCCAGCCGAGCTCCTTTTATTCTTTTTGTCGGCCTCAATGTACGGCAGCAAGTATGCCACCGCTTTTTTCATCACGCGGGCCGACTTTACCACCTGTGGTAGGAACATTTTTCCGCTTCCAAATAGATCTCCCACTACATTCATTCCGGTCATCAGAGGGCCTTCAATTACATCTAGTGGTATGTCACTCTGTTTGCGTGCCTCTTCCACATCTTCAACTATAAAAGAATCTATTCCCTTCACCAAAGCATGGGTGATACGGTCCTGTAGGAGCTTTTCCCTCCAGGAAAAGTCTATTTTACTTTCTTTTTCAGTGCCGACCACTGTCTCGGCAAACGAGAGTAGCCTTTCAGTTGCGTCATCCCTTCTATCAAGGATTACATCTTCCACATGCTTCAACAGGTCCTCTGGAATGTTATCATACACTTCCAGTAAAGCAGGATTTACGATCCCCATGTTCATTCCCGCCCGTATAGCATGATAAAGAAAGACAGAATGCATGGCTTCGCGCACCGGATTATTTCCGCGGAAAGAAAAGGAGACGTTACTCACTCCCCCGCTTAAACTCACATGAGGAAGATTCTTTTTCACCCAACGAGTGGCCTCAAAATAATCTATGGCATTCCGTCGGTGCTCTTCCATTCCTGTTCCCACCGGGAAGATATTCAGATCAAAAATGATATCCTCGGGCGGAAATTTCACCTTTTCTACAAGCAGTTGATAAGACCGTTTGGCAATTTCCACGCGACGCTCATAGTTATCTGCCTGCCCCACCTCATCGAAGGCCATGACGATGACCGCAGCCCCGTAGCGTTTGATCCTCTTTGCGTGCGTGAGGAACTCTTCCTCCCCTTCCTTTAGGCTAATTGAATTCACCACGCATTTGCCCTGTACAACCTGTAAACCCGCCTCCAGGATCTCCCATTTGGAGCTGTCGATCATTATTGGCACCCGGGCAATATCGGGTTCTGCAACCAACAGGTTCAGGAACTTAACCATCGCTTCTCTTCCTTCAATTAACCCGTCGTCCATATTGACGTCTATAATTTGTGCACCACCCTCAACCTGCTCCCGGGCCACAGATAGGGCTTCCTCAAATTTTTCTTCTTTTATAAGCCTCAGGAATTTCTTTGAACCTGCGACATTCGTTCTCTCCCCAACGTTTATGAAATTGCTTTCGGGGGTGATTACCAGGGGCTCCAGCCCTGATAATTTAAGTGGTCTGATTTCTAGCATCCTTAAAAGTTGTCGTATGTTAACTCTCTTTTAATCACTCGTGGCTTATAATCTTTTGCAATTTCGGCAATGGCTTGAATATGTTCCGGAGTTGTCCCGCAGCAGCCGCCCAGAATATTAACCAAACCCCTCTCGAGATAGTTTTTGATCTGATTCGCCATATCCCACGGGGACTGGTCGTATTCCCCAAAAGCATTTGGGAGCCCCGCATTGGGATAGGCCGATACACCGGCGGCAGATTTTTGGGCCAGTACCTCCAGATATGGAGTAAGCTGTTTTGCTCCCAGCGCACAATTGAAACCAACGCTTAGCAGATTTATGTGGGAGATGGAGATCAGGAAGGCCTCTGCTGTTTGGCCAGAAAGAGTTCTTCCTGAAGCATCTGTAATAGTACCACTGATCATAACCGGAATATCCTTATGCAGTTCTTCCTTAAGCTCATCAATAGCAAAAAGCGCGGCCTTGGCATTCAGGGTATCGAATACCGTTTCCACCAGCAATACATCCACTCCCCCGTCTATGAGCGCACGGGCCTGATGTTTATAAGCAATCCTAAGTTCTTCAAAAGAAATAGCACGAAAGCCAGGGTCATTTACATCTGGACTCATGCTCGCCGTTTTATTCGTGGGACCCATGGCACCCGCTACGAAGCGCAGTTTTTCAGGATCTCGCGAAGTCACCTCTTTCGCCACCTCCTTCGCTATCCTGGCCGATTCGAAATTCATTTCGTACACCAGCTCCTCCATCTTGTAGTCTGCCATTGCAATGGCAGTCCCTGAGAAGGTGTTGGTTTCTACTATGTCTGCACCGGCTTCAAAATATTTACGGTGCACCTCTGCAATGGCCTTAGGCTGTGTAAGAGACAACAGATCATTATTTCCCTTTAGGGATACCGGCCAGTCGGAAAAACGTTTTCCGCGGAAATCTTCTTCGGTGAATCGATACTCCTGCAACATAGTACCCATGGCACCATCCAGGATGAGAATTTTTTTAGAGAGTACTTCTTCTATTTTTGACATGTAATTGCATTAAAATGCTATCAAAAAAGAAGGGAAAGGATATTCTTTTTGTTATCTATCCGCAAAAAAGCGGTAGAATTTAGCACCTTCTCCAGAAGGAGGGTTGCCAAGGCTTCAACGGGTCTATTCCCTCAACCTTTCTTGATAACGAAAATTCAAAATTTAAATGAACTGGAAAATGCAAATATGGGAGTTCTAATTGAAAACTGCAAGTTTCCTAACAGGTACTATTTTCACTTTTTTCATGGTGGCCTAAGGGCGTAAGAAAATCTTGAAGATCAGTATCACAGGAATTCACCTTTTGATTGGGCAGGGGGCAAAAAACGGCTGTACACAATGACAGCCGTTGATTTCTTTCTAAAATACTTTTTAGTTAAGCTGGTTAATAACTGTATTTGAAAATCGTTCCATTTCCTCCAATTGCGGGCTCGCCTGTAACAGGAAAAAATCCACCCCAATTTTTTCAAAAGCGACTATCTGATCCTGAACCTGTGCAGGAGTCCCTGTGAGACCGGTTCTAAGACCACGATTAGAGACTGAATAATCTTTTTTTGAAAGTTCATTTTCAAGTTGAGTATTTTCAACCCATTGTTGGTAATTTTTATAACTGGCCGAAGAAGCCTCAACATTGGTAATTCTTTCAATCTCTTTCTTAACCTCCTGCTCAGTTTCACGAACAATGGAATAAGCAGCCACCCCAAACTTCATTGGCGGCAGTCCCAACTTTTCCCTTCGTTCCTTCATGCCTTCGATTCGCCTTGCTATTCCTTCGGGAGAGTCACCGTGCATTACATATCCATCACACTGCGTACTAATCATAGTTTTGGCCGCTTCAGATTCCCCTCCGGCATAAAGAAAAGGTTTTTTACGTGGTTTTGGCTGCAGCACGTTATCCTGTACCTGATAATACTTACCGTTAAACGAAACGTGATCCTCCTGCCACAGCTTTGACAGAAGTTCAATCCATTCACTGGTCCTGGCGTAACGGTTGTCATGTTGATCGAACTCAATGCCGTATTTTTCGGCTTCAGCTTTCCACCACGATGCCACAACGTTTAGGGATATTCTGTCATTGCTGATATGCTCCAGGTTAGCAACCGCTTTAGCAAGTAGTGCAGGGTTGTGGTAAGTAGGCCTAACGGCTACCATGATTTCCAGCTCCTTGGTCACAGCAGCAAGAGCTGCGGCTGTAGACCAGGCATCCAGGGAGGGCGCCTCCTCCCCTTTTATATCATTTAAATATAATTCGGCGATCAGGGAAAGGCTATATCCCCAGTCTTCACTCTTCTGGGCAAGCTGTTTTATATAGTCCCAGGAAATTGACATTTCCTCCTCGTTTACATTTCGCAACCATCCACCAAAAACGGGTAACCAGTATCCAAACTTCATATCGCTACTTCTAATTTTTTATTTGTTTCTTTTTCCAGAAAATCCACTAGTTTTTCATGTGGATCAAATCCAATTACATTAACTGCATCGGCCACAAAGTTCGACATCGCGTTAATATCGTAGTAGTATAGTTGTCCATCCCTGTCATCAATGATGTATTCTATACCCCCTACTTCAATTTCGGTTGCGCGCATGATCTTTTCAATATTATTGATAATTTCCTGGGACGGAGTAAAAGCTTCTACTTTGAGACCGTTCTTTGCCGCGTCCACGGCACAGGCATTGCGAACAAGTTCCTGTCCATTGGTGGTTTGGCAGATGTCTGCCGGACAAAGATTAAAGCTATCGCCGGAAGTATAGACCTTTATTCCATACAGATATTTTCCCTGAAGAGTTTCAACCCTATGGATATGACCTCCCCTGGCCGGAATGAATTCCTGGACCAGAGCAGTATGATCAAGTCCTAGATCAATATTTCCTTCAGAAACCGCCTGCTGAAGCTCCTCGGCGCTGTTGTAGCGCACAATTCCTGCACCACTTCCTCCTATGTTGGCTTTTACCACAATTGGGAAACGCAATTCCCTGCTTGCCTCCACAGCCTGTGACGCATGATTAATCACCACAGCTTTTGGATAAGACAGCTCTAAAGAATCAAGCAAGCTGAGTTGGAGAGCCTTGGAAATTTCGTACCTCCAGGCCTTTGAACCATTTATTACCCGCACGCCCTTACTCTCAAGATAACTGAGAAGGCTCGTGGTATAAAAAATGGCCTGTGTATTGTCGCGCAGGTATGCCGACGGACTCATTCTGTTAAAAAAGACTTTATACGACAGATCCTGCTGCTGCATGAAAGGACTAAAGCTATGCGCTGCTGCATTATATGTTTTATATGGAAGTTTTCTTTTTTCTAGCTCTGAGAAAAGAGGCTTGAACCAATCTGGATGCTCGTGGAAAATTGCAAGGGTATTTCGTTTATAATTCATTTTACATTAACTGTTTGGGCATTATTTGTTTCTAAAGGAAAAATCCACAGTTTAATTCTTTGAAAGTGTTTTCCCGTTTATCATATTAAACCTACCAATTAAGTAGGTTTCAAGGCAAAAGTAATGGTCCTGGTAAAAAGAATCTTCTTTTTAGCCATTCAATTTTCATTTTTAACATATTATCGGGAATTTATTTTCCTCTTGTCCTGCGCAATATCATCCAGGGTATTCTCACCCAATACTCTCAAGGTGCTGTCCCTCACCTGGATCATAAGGGCATGTACTGAGCAGGCAGCTTCATCAGGACAATCTTCACACCTCTCATAGTAATTAAGGCTAACACAGGGGACCATCGCAATAGGTCCTTCCAACTCTCTGATCACATCTGTCATTTTTATTTGTGAAGGGGGGTTCATCAAATAATATCCCCCACCCTTTCCTTTTCTCGAACCCAGAAAACCAGCTTTTCGAAGACTGATGAGGATATTTTCCAGAAATTTATGGGATATGTTTTCACATTTAGCAATCTCGGCGGTTTGCACAGGTTCCCTTTCAGCCTTTCTTGCCAGATGAGCCAGTGCTTTTATTCCATATTTAGTCCTTTTAGAAAGCATCGTCACAAGGTAGAAATATTTCGGCAATCTTAGAATTTGAAAGAGTCTTATCTCTTTCTCCAGAACGCCGTCCCAAAATGGTAAATTCTTTTTCGATACAAAAAAACCCCTTCAGGGAGAAGTGAATACTTCTGCATTCCCTAAGAGGTTTCCCCTCTACGATTAACCAAAAGAAACTATGATTACTGCTTAATTTCTCCCTCTGGAAAAGTTATAAAAAGAGGAGCATCATTTTACTCAATCTAAGCCATGGTTGTTGTTGCCTGTTATTCTACTAAGCAACAAGGTATTATTTCTTCACATCTTTCTTCCTAATAGAAGGTTAATAATATCAGGATAAAATGTAGTTCTAACGTATAAGAAAAAGAAAATAGATTGATCTGAAGTAGAGACCTTTTTAGTAGTGACAGAAGAAGTTAAAAATTTAACGATCAAATTTTTAGGGCCTTGATTATTTATGTCTTCCCAAATCTGAGATAATAATGAAAGAAAATGTTAAAGAACACGTATTAAGGATTTTCCAGGACAAAGTTTGTTCAATGCCTCAATTAAATTCTGAAAAAGAAATAAAGATTTTCTTGCAGTTACAGAAGTACAATTTAATTTATGTTACTCCTGAAGGTGCTATAACGATCACTAAAAAAGGTAAAGCGGCTTTGAAGTTTGGGGTTGAGAAATTTATTGTGCTGGAAAGATTTGAAGAAAAACTTTTGAAGGATGCGATGAATAGAGAGATAGAACGAAAATGGATTTATTTTGCCGCAATACCGTTGATTCTTATTTTAAGTATAGGATTATTATATTTTCCAATTAGAGATAAACTAGCTTATTTTTAACCTCAGTTAAATAGACTCCGTTTCTATAAAAATTACATGCTCCTGAAAACTTCGAACCAGGAAAAATAAACTTATAACGTACAACAGATTATCGATGTTCTGCCAATTCTTTTGATCCATAAAAAGAATGGTATATACCACTAATTCGGAAAGGGACAATAGTAACACTCCTAGAAAAAAGTAGGACGTTAGTGTATTGGCTTTATGAATACTGAAGAAAAAAGCTATCAGCACTAGTACAATAATGAGAAAACCATTTATATAAAATGTAACCTCCAAAATGTCGCTTTGCGAATCGATAGAAAAGAACTGTCCTAAATAAAGGAGAATAAATGAATTGATTCCCAAAAAAGCTCCAAGAACTATAATGTCGAAAATTGTAACTTTTACCCTTCCCAGAACTCTTACAGTTAAAAACATCAACGTAAGAAGAAGTATTATATGAGTTACATAATAGGCCAATTTGATAAAGTCTTTCTCCCAACCAAGGAGAAAAACATCACATAGGGGGAGTAAAACAAAGGGTATAACTCCTGCATTCTTTCCTATATGTCCTACTCGTAAGGCAAAGAATAGAAAAATATTGGATATTATTATTCGAAGAATCTTACTTTGCACAAAAGCATATTCAATATTTATCCAGGACAAGAGAACCAGAATTGCCGATATAATCAAGATGACCTTCTTCATCCAACATTTTAAGCATCAAAAGTATATTTCTCATTTATAGTAAATAAATGTATTTCCCTTTTTTCGATGAACTGCAGAATGTAATTTAACCTCGAACTCAACTGTTATAAAGAGAATTTACATCATCAGAGTGATGCATCTACTCCAACAATAGCAAATATTTCCTTTCACCATCAAAATATTTTTTCTGATCACTTCTAATGCGTGGTGCCACAAAAATATTCCCCTTTCCCTTTGATCTGCAGGAAAAAGCTCTCAAAATAAAACCTCTTAACCAAAAAAAAGGGGTTCTGGATAAGAGGTTCTGAACAAAACGAAAGAGAATTCCCTCTCAATCATGAAAAAACTATTTTTCAATATATTTCTGGTGATCACGGATCCACCTCTGAAGAGTCTTTTCCTGTAGACGGGTTACACCCTTGCCATTTTCATGAGTCCAAGTACCATTGTCGATATTTTTTTGAAAAGTGATTTTCTTCTCTGCTATCTTTAATTCAAAAACTCGGATAGAGCGTAAAGCCTCAACAACATATCCTTTACTCTCACGAGAAACCCTTAAAAGCTTCATGTAATTCTGTTCTATGGGATCAATAATTTTATTCTTCCCCTAAATTAAACCAAAGCATTTTCTTCCCCTGTATAAAAATGGTTAAACTCTTTTTAATAGTTTCAAAATTTAAAGCACAACCTACACAGTTTCTAAGAAATTTAAATAGTTAGTTTGGATAAAATCCATAAAACCTTAAAAAAAAGTTAATTAGCCATTTGTAATTTTGCTATTAAAATTCGTTGCTCTAATTTTATTTCAAAAAATTTCCCCCATGAGTATTACCTCCCGAAGAATTCTTGAATATTTGAATAATGGTGATATCGAAAGAGTATTAGAAGTAGATAATCTTCATGATCAACTTAATTACCTTGTAGAAAATAATTTTATTGTCATTAATGATCAGGAGATCTTTATAACTGAAAAAGGATTAGACATACTATAAATTGGATTTGACGGAAACAGATTTTCCATTATGTAACTCGCCAATCATTGAATCTATTGTTTTTTTTTAACCGAATTGTGAACCATTCTTCTGTCGATCCTTACGTCCCAAACTAAAGATTTTTTTTGATACCATTAATGCCAAGGAGAAATGGATAATAAAGAATTAATATCCACGAAGTTATAGAAGTTTTTTTGTTCATTAAAGGATCCTAAACTTTTTCCAAGAAAGGCAGTGTTTTTACTTAACGGAGAAGTTTTTGTCCTTATTAATGATCTACCTCTTAAATTAGGAACGGGAGTACTACAAAGTACCGCGCAGGTGAGACAGTAGAAATGTACTGTAGTTAATATTCGAGCTAATTCCTTCTTCGCTATTAAATTGAAGAAAAGTTTTATTGGATGACTATTCCTTAGACAGTAGCCTAAACCAGTTAGGGAATTATGACCATATAATTAATAAAGGTCGCCTGAAAGCAAAGTTTCACACACAGTTGTAGTAATGCTTAAAAGCACTAATTCCGCCCCTTCAAGATCAACATTCTAACTATGATAGCGACCGTAAATCATCAAATGCTGATGTTACTGAAACAGTATACGTAAGGGTATCGGTTTTTAGAGGTATGTAAGAAAACGAATATTTAGACCCTATTTAATGCCTACCGGAATAAAGAATAAAAAATGGAGTTTAATCAAAAAAAGAGAGGCTGCCAATAGACAGCCTCTCTCCTTATTTATTCAAGAGTCATTTTCCTTATCTACAAGGAGAATGGGGTAATTTCCTGAATTTGTCCACATGCAACAGGCAAGGTGGCAACGTATTCTGCTGCTTGGTCATCATTAGGATCCAAATCAGCTGTCATACCATGAAGTACAATTACTCTGTTCTCCAATGGATCAATTCCATCAGCAGAGATAGTCTCTCCTTCTCCCAGTGTGAAACTCTGGCTATAGGTATAGGTTCCCACTGAATTTGCGGTTGGAAATGAACCATCATTTTGTGTTAAAGGTAGAAGGACCGGTCCATAGAATGGAGCTCCTTCTCCTAAAGTAACAAAGCCATTTCCGTCTTCATCTGCACTACTTGGTGGACAAACTGAATTACTATCATCTTCAAAACCATGTATGTGCTGAGGGTGTAACATGTTTGCTTCCATTCCTGACGCTAGAACGGTCGTGTATAGCCTATTATCCTCGAGTTTTAAGTAAGCTAGACCCTTGGCGTTCGAATCATTTAACTCGCTAACAATCGCCTTATAAAAAGTAGCATCAGATTCAGGATCTTGGAAAACGGGAACACTATCCTCCCCTTCACATCCTGTTCTAAAATGGTAGTACTCCAAATTATTATCACCATCAAAGAAACTTCTTACTTCATCATCGTTGATGACTCCGGATCTAATTACTCTGTTTTCGACATCTCCGTAAGCATCAGAATCCTCAAGTGTAATTTCGAAATAATATTCGTCCATCCCTTCTGTGTCTGGAAGGATGAAACATAAAGGAGCGGTTGCGTAATCGCCATTTCCGTCCAGTGACACGTTATTGCCATGGTCGTTATAAATCTGACTTCCTCTAGTTCCATTTTCATATCTCCAGACATCAACGCTATATTCTGCAGGATAATGTCTTCCTGTTTCATCACAATAATTTCCGAAAATACAGAATTCGATTCCTTCGTTGGTGTCCAGATCGAAAAATAAATATCCATATTCGTTAACATTACGATCATCATAGCATAGAACAGAAACGTCCACATACTTTTTGACTCCTGCCCCTAAGCTTATATCCATGGGTAAAGGAGCGTCAACAAAATCTGCCATTGTACCACCTGCAGGTGCAACCCATATAAGGTTACCATCTGCGTCATAAACCATGAAATGATCTAAGGAATATTCTCCCGGCTCTAGTTCTAGCTCAGGAGTCTCTTCTGTAAAAACCTGACCTGCAACAAGATCGACCCTAAACGGTGCTTCCATGGTTCCAACCACTGGCATACCGTTTTGCGATAGCACTACCGTTGCATAAGCGGGTTGAGCATCTGAGCACTCAGGAATATCACTTGCACTACTCTGTTTATTAGAACTTTTTGAAGCCAAATCATTTACAATCGCACTAAACGATAGGGTAGCTTTTTCTGAATTGTCAGTTGGATTTGTCTCGTCTTTACTACAGGAGGTAAAGGCCAAGGCCAGTACACTGAAGTAGCAAAACATTAGTTTGAATTTTCTCATAATTAAAATTTAGAATGGTTAATAAAAATTATTTAAATGATAATTCTTTATGCTAAATCTCTTTTGTCATTAAAAAGAATGACCAGAAATGAATAAAAAATTACAATTTTGGTAAAATTAAGGATTACAAAAGACTTTATAGTGGGTAAAAACCCTCATTATCAAATAATTAACATCCCAAATGTTATTATGAAGCTAAAAAATTTTGGCTCATGTAGTAGGTTATTAAAGCTCATAACCAGTAATTGATATTTTTAGAATAAAGTCATATCTAATATATGATGTTCATGAAAGATCTCTTGAGGTCATTCCTTCTTCATGGAATACATATCTTATGTTTTCCTAATCTGAAAATTAAACGAAACCTATTAGAATGGAGTTACATCAGTCCCCAAGTAAACAACAACTTACTTGTGCCGGATCGTGTGCTGTTTTTGAAGGTACCGGAGGCTAAATGTTAAACAAGAACAGCATAGAGCTCATCATGGTAAATATTTATATTCAACTAAAAAATGGAGATTTTCGAATAATAACCATAGGAATAGAATAATCAAGAAAGCAAATCATAATTCAGCTGTTAAGCACTCTCTATATCCTACTAAAAGAGTTTTGATCTCACCTCGTGATGATTTGAAAAACAAAAAATCATCGTCGTAAATACTAAATTTTATCTGATTAGATAAAATTGAATGGCTAAAAAAGAAGAGAGAAACCTGACAGAAAAAGTAAAATTAAGAGGATATTTTTGAATTGCACTTCGTTAATTTTTGGGAAAAGTTTAATTCCCACAAATTGTGCAAGAAAGAAAACAGGGAGTATAATTATACTTATTTTTACATGATTCATTGTTAGTATTCCGCTAATGCTAAGAGCAGGAACACGAATTAAAGTGACTAAAGCCAGAACCCCCATCATGGTTGCTCTAAAGGTTCGGGCTTCGTAGATACTGTTCTTAACGCTGATTACATAGAGTGGACCTCCAGTTGAAAAAACACCAGCAAAGAATCCACCGAGGATACCAAAAGCAAGATTTGTTTTCCTGCCTATTTTATAGTCCTTCCTTAGAAAAAATACATAGGCAACATATGACAAAATGAAGACCCCGAGGCCTTTTTTTAAAATGACCGGTTTTGTATAACTAAGAACTATTATTCCTAATATAACTCCCACAACTGATGCCAGACTGAGCCTTATAATGGTTTTTCGATCAATATTCTTCCATTCCCTATAAATCATATAGGCACTGGAAATCATGTAGAAAAGGGAAATATAAGCTATGGCATCAGGTAATCTTAGTGCCAAGAGGAGAATTGGTAATGCCACCAGGGACCCGGCAAAACCCACCAGAGTTTGGACAAAGAAGCCACAAAAAATTGCAGTAGCCAGAATAAATAATAAATACAGATCCAAGAAATAAAGCTTTTATGGCAGACAAAATTAATAGGCACAACTTCTTCATGAAAGTGGAATCAAGGGATGTAAATGGTAATTTTCGTTGATTTTATTTATTTTCGGCCATATAATATCCGAAATAATGGTAGATGATATAGATCGTAAAATAATCCGTATCCTAAAAGAAAATAGTAGATTATCTTATGTTGAAATTGGGAAGAAAATATTTCTAACCCCTTCTTCAGTCAGGGAACGAATTAAAAAGTTAGAAGACACAGGAGTAGTTAAAGCCTACACTCTTAACATCAATGAAAACTTGTTAGGAAACAGCCTGGAGGTTTTTATTATGTTGAAAATTTTTAGCGGTAAATTTAAAACAGTTATTTCGGAGATTAGTTCATATGCGGAGGTAAAGGAAGCATATAGAATTACCGGGCAGCATAACGTACATATGCGGGTGGCTTTAAAAGATCAGCTTCATTTGCAGCAATTTATTGATAAATTGGTCACTTTTGGAGAACCAACTACCCATCTCATTCTTTCTAAAGTGGGAAATTCATAAGGTTTAATTCCAGGGGAGGTCTAACTATTATAAGTAAATGCACCTTTTTCCATTCAACATAAATTTCTCTACAGCTTATTTTTTCACTTTTGTGGAAAACCATGTGGAAAACTAATTTAATGTTATTTAAATTTCATTGCTTCATTCCCTATTTTTACACTCGTAAACCTGTAACCAAAACGATTTATTCATAAGGGGAATCATGTGAAAATCATGAGCTGTTGCGCAACTGTAAGTAATTAGATTTACGAGCCAGGCTACCTTATTTTTGGTTAGACTTTTACTTTCGCATAAAAAGTAAATGTCCAATGACTTTGTGACCACTCCCTCACATTCTCTTTTTGGAACATACGTTTTATGTATTTTTTTAACGATCTAAAAAAATATTATGAGCATTTTTGAAAAAAGAGTGAATTACAAACCATTTGAATATCCTGAAATTTTAAAATTTACTGAGGCTATTAATAAATCCTTTTGGGTGCACTCTGAAGTAGATTTCACCGCAGATGTACAAGATTTCCATTCATACCTGTCTCCAAATGAAAAACAGGTGGTTAAGCGAAGCCTTTTAGCTATTGCACAGATTGAAGTTGCTGTTAAATCTTTTTGGGGTGATCTTTATACTCATCTTCCCAAGCCTGAATTCAACGGCCTGGGAAGCACCTTTGCAGAGTGCGAATTTCGGCATTCTGAAGCCTATTCCAGGTTGTTAGAAGTACTGGGATACAACAATGAATTTCAGCAGCTTATTGAAACGGGAGTGATAAAAAAAAGAATGAACTATCTTTCTGAAGCCCTCGCACATACAAAATCACAGGATAAGAAAAAATATGTCACCTCCCTTGTCCTTTTTTCAATTCTTATCGAAAATGTCTCCCTTTTCAGCCAGTTTGCTATAATCCTCTCTTTTTCCAGGTTTCGCGGAGTAATGAAAAATATAAGCAATATTATTGCTTGGACTTCCGTAGATGAACAGGTGCACGCAAATGCCGGAATTTTTATTGTTAACAAGATCAAGGAAGAATTTCCTGAATTCTTCGATGACACCACATGGGAAGAGATCAGGGAAATTGTAGAGCATTCAATGGAAGTCGAAGCAGAAATTCTAGACTGGATTTTTCAAGAAGGGGAAATTCAAAATATTAGTAAAAAGGATCTACTTGCTTTTATGAAATTTCGGGTGGATGATAGTCTTCAGAAAATAGGGATGGAAAAATTGTATCCTTCCACTACTATCGGAATACAGCCACTGCTATGGTTCGAAGAAGAAATTTTCGCGAATAGTTTGGATGATTTCTTCGCCAAAAGACCCGTAGATTATACCAAACACGATAAGAGTATTACCGCCAACGATCTATTTTAAAAATATACTCCAGCTATTTTTTAAAGCTGGAAACAAAAAATTTCGACAATGTCCGTGCAACTTCAGAACTCACAAGTTAAAACAGAAACAACAAAAGAAAGACTATGGTGGTTGAATGATGAGAGTCAGCAGATCTTGAACAGAGGATATCTCCTTAAAGGTGAGACAACCAAATCTGCCATAGAAAGAATAGCTAATGCGGCTGCAAAAAGACTGTATAAACCCGAACTGGCCGAGGCCTTCATAGAAATGATTGAACGTGGCTGGATGAGTCTCAGCTCACCTATTTGGGCTAATATGGGTACAGAGAGAGGTCTTCCAATTTCCTGTTTCAATGTATATGTTCCCGACAATATTGAAGGGATTACCCACAAATTGGGAGAAGTCATTATGCAAACAAAAATAGGGGGTGGAACCTCTGGATATTTTGGAGAACTAAGGGCCAGGGGAAGTGCAGTGACCGATAATGGGAAAAGTAGCGGCGCCACTAGCTTTATGAAACTTTTCGATACAGCCATGGACACTATATCCCAGGGCGGAGTGAGACGTGGAGCTTTTGCCGCCTATCTCGATATCGACCATCCCGACATTAAGGAATTCCTGGAGATCAAGAACATCGGTAACCCTATTCAGAACCTTTTCAACGGAGTTTGCGTACCGGATTATTGGATGCAGGAAATGATTGACGGCGATCAACAGAAAAGGGAAATCTGGGCGAAAGTTCTGGAAAGCCGTCAGCAAAAAGGTTTACCATACATCTTCTTTTCTGATAATATCAATAGGCACAAACCCCAGGTTTATAAGGACCAGAACCTCACCATACATTCCAGTAATTTATGCTCTGAGATCGCTCTTCCTTCTTCTATGGAAGAATCCTTTATATGCTGTCTCTCTTCCATGAACCTTGAGTTGTATGACGAGTGGAAAGATACAGAGGCTGTGAAATTAGCAATTTTCTTTCTTGATGCTGTACTCCAGGAATTTATCGCCAAAACCGAAGACAATTATTATCTGGCTTCTGCCAACCGTTTTGCGAAGCGTCACCGGGCTTTAGGACTGGGAGTGATGGGGTGGCATTCCTATCTTCAAAAGAACATGATTCCTTTCGAAGGGCTTCAGGCGAAGGGGCTTACCAATCAAATCTTTAAGGAGATCAGTGAAAAAGCTTTAAAGGCTTCAAAAGAACTCGCACATATATACGGGGAGCCAGATATTCTGAAAGGCTACGGGCAAAGAAATACTACTTTAATGGCCATTGCACCAACTACTTCTTCTTCCGCTATATTGGGACAAACTTCCCCCGGAATTGAACCCTTTAGTAGTAACTATTATAAGGCAGGGCTGGCGAAAGGTAATTTCATGCGGAAAAACAAGTATCTCAAAGAGCTTCTTGCGGAAAAGAACCTGGATACTGAGGATATCTGGAGAAGCATTATGCTTAATCATGGAAGTGTGCAACACCTGCAGGAACTTTCCGAAGAAGAAAAGGCAGTATTTAAAACTTTCAAAGAGATAAGTCAGCTAGAGATTGTTCAACAGGCATCGATTCGCCAAAAATTCATTGATCAGGCACAAAGTTTAAATCTGAACATCCCTTCAAATCTTCCCGTGAAGGAAGTCAATAAACTGATGATTGAAGCCTGGAAGCTGGGAGTAAAAACACTTTATTACCAGAGAAGCCAGAGTGTTTCAAGGGAATTCATCGCAGAAATGGTGACCTGCTCCAGCTGCGAAGCTTAAATTTTTTAAATTTTTCAAATGATTTAACCTTAAGGTGCGAAATGTAAATTATTGAATTATCTATATTTTATTCAATTAATAAATTTCCAATTATGCACCTGCTTTTGAAATGTTATGGTATACTATGTACAGAACGATAATACTTATCTCTAAATCTTTGTGGTCTCGTTGAATACCTGTCCATAATCTCCTTTCAATATTGGGATATGATTGAGAGGCCGAATATCCCAAAAACCACCTTTGAAACCTGTAAGCAACAACATCCAGCCAGTTGTTATTATGCGAAGACACCCGCTATAAGAGGTATTCAATTGATCTTTATCTCAAATATTAGGTGTTTTCCTGTAGCTAATGAAAGTTCAGAATTTTATTTATAGAGGGGTAGGATTAATTCTACCACCCCTCATACCAGTGAATTCAATACTTATTCTCTTTCAACTCCTCCGGGTAATAGGTAATCTTCAGAATCGAGCAAATTGATAACATGAGATTATATAATTAATAAAATAAGTGATTTATATGGTATATACTATTGGAAATACCTGTAGTAGAGACTTAGAGCTAAAACAAAAAATTATGCACTATAAAGGCTGCCAAAAAAATACTGCCTATAAGTAAGACCCATTTCCCAAATTTGTACCGATCCTTAAGCATATTATCTTCCATAACAGATAATTTTAATTTTAAAAATGGATAACCTCTTAGGACATCGGACTTATAGAATCCTAAGAGAGTTATCCAAAACAGATTGGGGGAATGGGTAAAATGATGGGGGAATGAATTAAAATGGTTAGATATGCTTAACCATAAAAGTCAATTAAATATAGAAATTTAATTTTAATTAAAAAAACACAACCACTTCGTGTAAAAAGGTTTTATGCACAGCTAGGGGGGAAGAAGAAAGCTAGGGGGGAAGAAGAAAGCAAGAGGGCAACACGCGGTGCGATGTTGCAAAACATATTTCCTTTATTTTCAGGTAATTACATTCTAAAATAATTATCCACACTATACAGGTTTACTAATTCCTTTAGATAGATCAATTTACAGTCTACCTTTTTTACTAAAAGAAATCTATCTAACCCCTTTTTGTGCCTCACAATATAGTATTAGTTCTGATAGATTGGGGCTTGCAGCGCTTCGCTCGCTAAAATCCTGATCTTTCAGAAGTAATTGAGTTTCATTAAATAAACACCTTTCATAATTATTTATTTATTTCAGGTTTATTTGCGAAAAATGTAATTCCCACCCCTCCATTCTCTTAAAGGTAATTCTCAGAATTTCATTTCCCTGCCCCACCTGTATCTTTATTCTGAATAGATTCTTTACTATGAAGAAAAAGTGCTTTGTAACCATAAAGATCAAATCGGAAACTGCAGAAATGTTCCGGAAGTTCAGTCGTGATCTTGGGGAACAACAAACGGAAACGCTTCAGCTAATGCTGGATTTCTTTTCAAAACACAACCTGAATCCCTCTGAAGATCTAGGCCCCAACATGAAAACCCTGGAAGGTACCATCAGTAAAAGAATAAATGCCGTTATAGCGATCATTAGGGATATCGAGAAAAGCCAAACTAAACCGACTTTGGCCATGCTCCAACTTCTATTCCAGGAAAGCCCGCACAAACAACCACTCCTACTGGAAAAAAGGAAACCTTCTGTAGAGATAGATAAAACTGCCTATAGCGAAATTCAACACAAAAATGAAATTCTGCAGAAAAAGGTCTTTCAGTGGCAGACCATTACCACAAGCATTCTCGATAAAGTGACAATATCCAGAACAAGCTTCGGAAAAATCCAGTTGCGACTCCTGATGTCACCCAGTGAGCTCCAGGATATCAAAAATAAAATCGAAAAACTCTGAGTATGTATCTTACCATCTCTCCTCAGAAATTGTCCCAGAAATATTCATCGAGCTCCGCGGATTTCGTTACCTACCTTGAAAAAGAAAATCAATCTATTAATGCTGACTCGCCTGAACTCTTCTTTAACCAGGATTCCCATAGGATAACTTCTTCAGAGGTGATAGAGGCAATAGATGGCAATGTCGCCAAGTTAAAAAGAACAGAACCCAGATATTATTCCATCACGATCAATCCCAGCCAGAGGGAATTAAATCATATTGGAAATGACAAACAGAAACTGATCACCTATACTCGGGAGGTGATGAAGAATTATGCGGCTGCATTTAACCGGCAAATTCATGGGAGACCAGTAAGTCCTAAAGATATTTTGTTCTTCGGTAAAGTAGAATTCAGTCGTACTTTCAAGGGAACCGACCGGGAGGTCAGGGAAAATAAACCCTTCCTGAAAAGAATAGCCGCCCTGGAAAATTCTCTTAGAAAGATCGAACGGGAAGAATTATCTGCCCCCGCCTCGGACATTAAAAACGAGTTGAATAAAGTGATCGTACAATGTCCTCATAAGATCAATAACAAACCCATAGAACCTGGTATGAGAAAACCGGGAAACCAAAGCCATATCCACCTGATCGTAAGTCGAAAAGATATTTCCAATACCTACAGTCTATCCCCTGGCAGTAAATACAGATCCTCAGAGGTTGTAATGCATGGAAAACTGGTCAGAAGAGGGTTTGACAGGGATAAATTTTTTCAAACTGCTGAAAAAACCTTCGATAGACTCTTTAATTACCAAAGAAATTTCGTGGAATCATATGACGCTAAAAAAATATTGGCTAAAGACCCACAGAAATTTTATTCTTCTTTGCAACACCTTACCCCGGCAGAAAAAAAGATAGCTCTTAAATTGATGGATCAGGCAGGTTTGAAACTCCCTATGCTGAACCTAAATCCGAACCAAGCTTCCTTTGTTTTAAAGCAAATAAAAAGAGCCATTGGAGTAGCGGTAAGATCTAGTTCAATAGGTTACTAGAATGAATTGGGGAGAAGTACATATGGATATGCTACAATT
>AZIE01000912.1_pt1 | contig 19904 bp, 22 predicted proteins | sample 359081 | NCBI WGS metagenome assembly AZIE01 (sample SAMN02429713, study PRJNA222661) | marine sediment metagenome | biome: Sediment sample; isolation source: sample MGS-MCh from oil contaminated site at the lagoon of Mar Chica... | place: Morocco: Mar Chica | collected 2012-07-20 | depth 32 m m | reverse complement strand
AATCTACGAGCAGGAGCATCCGGTCGATGGCAGTTAAGGAACATCGTACCCAGTACAAACCCGACGAGCTCCTGGTCCTGATGGACTGGGAGATCACAGGGTCACAAAACCAAGGGGTGTTTCGTACCCTCCAAGGCTTGGACATTAATCTGGCACTGGAGAACTACCGCAGTCAGCACCCCGACACCGCCACCTTGGCACAATTCACCCGCTGGTTGGTGAAGCACCAATTCATCGAACGGGTGGGAAGTACCGAGGTGTGTCTGGACATGACGACTCACTGTCTGATCGCGACACGCGGTCTAGGAAAGTAGTAACACCATGCGTGACCGTAAGACCCCCTTCCCGGAGACGGCGGAGGGGCGTGAGCAAGCCGAACAGTGGCTTCGCGACAACCATCAAGAAGATTACATCGAGTGGGGTAAGAAGATCCCTAAATTCAATGTGGTCGCCTTGGCCAATGGCATGATGGCCGCCCAGCGCCGTCGTGAGTACGCCCGTGAGCGCGAACCCATGCGTGGCATTTCCCCTAATTACCGACCGGAGGACGATTGGTCTCTCTGGGAGCTAGACGATGAATAACGAAACACCGATCCCCAAGTGGTGTCAAGAACAACGACACCAACCCTTGTGTCTCAAAGACAAGGTTTTGAATGTCGTGGCAATCATGGTCGTCAGTCTCGTTGCCATGTTGGTGATGGGACTCTCGACAGGGTACATTGGCATTAAGGGTAAAGACGATGGAAATCTGGACAGGACAGCTAGCGAAATGGCGTGTGTTTCAGAAAGCCGGCCTGGAAGTCATTGACACGACCGTACGATCAGGTCTGACGGCGTTTGCGCCGACCTGGGATATCGTCATGGGGGTCAAGGGCGGAACGCTCTCAGAGGACGAATACAGCCGTGTGTACTATGATCTCATGCGACAGTCTTGGGCCACGTCTCGCGGGGATTGGGACAACCTCCTGGCCAAAGAGCGTTTCGTGATCTGTTGTTACTGCCCACCAGGGAAGTTCTGTCACCGTCATTTGTTAAAAGACCTGGTGATCAAGTTGGCCACACGCCAAGGGCTCACTGTCATCGATCAGGGGGAACTTACCCATGGGTGAATTACAAATAGTCACCGCCATCGTATTGGGGGCGGTGTTTGGCATGGTGGTTGTTGGATTTCTTTATTGGGTGATACGCGATCTGTGGGCGTGGTGGTCAGAGCGTTTACTCTATCAACGCGAAGCACGCTACCGCAAAGCCGGGATAGTGTCGTTATACCCCACCATGAAAGATGCCAACCCCACCCCAGAAATTGATTTGGTCACTTGGCGCGATTACAAGCGTGCTGTCGATGAAGGCTTCCAAGGAACCTTCCACGACTATTGTCACCAGCGTCGAACGTAAACGGAGGTAAGATGTTTGAGGCCATGGAAAGTCAGGGCATTGTACTCCCGGCAATAGGTTTGATGGTGTTGTTGATGGTGTTTCTGATTATCCGGGTTTACATGCATGAGCGGCATATCCGACGTAATCAAGAACGCATCCAAGCAAACTGCGATAGATTGGATGACATCCATTCCGAACATTCTGAGGATAACAAAAAATGACCTACGACCCGATGGACGATGGACTTACCCACATTAACGTCTACAGTCAAGGCGCCACCGAACTGGGGCGTCTGTTGAGTAATATCCCCCACACCCCGTTTGTCCATCCGTTGTTTGGAAATTTCAACAGCATGGAAGGGTATTGGTACTGGATCTCCACGGGACGTCAGTTTGAAGAGCTGCGTCACCTCACGGGGTTTCGGGCCAAGCAGTTCGGGCGACAGCATCCACGCCATTTCAATCCTGGGTTCCAAGTTGACATCATCGAAGGTTTGGAATGCAAGCTCGAACAAAACCCTCACATCCTCGAAATGTTGGTAGCCAGTGAGTTACCGTTGGTACACTACTACGTGTTTAATGGACGGGTGGTGACTCCGGAAGGTAGCGAGTGGTTGATGGAAGCGTTGGAGAATCTACGGACGCGTTACCAGAACGCACCGGCGTAGCCGTATAGATGTGGATCACTTCCACTTCTTACGGAGTTTCACCATGTACGACAATCACCAGTTCCTCGATGAGAATGAAGGCTTCATCTTCAGCGAGATGCTCGCTGCACAGATCAAGGCCCGCCACGCCATCGAAGCATATTACGCCTAACGGCATAAAAGAGGGGAGGGCCGATGCCCTCCCCTTATGCCGCCATCACTGTTTGTGTTGAATGAAGTTGATCTGCACGTCGTCTTCCACCGCCAAGGTGTTATCGGCCAAGGCCACCAAGCGTTTGGCAACCGAACACCGCATGGAGTCATCCACCACGGTCACTGCCGTGTAATCCTCCTCGCCACCCAGACCGTCGAGATCGATCCCTAGGACGTCCTCACCGGCTTTAGCAGTGAGCTTAGAGATGATATCGTTGGTAGTCACCGTCGCGCGTTTGAGGGCCTCTGCGACCGTTTCCACGGCCATCTCGGTCAAGGCCGTACGCAACTCGCTGTTACGGTAGTTGGTCTTGGACAGATAGTAGGTCACCACCAGACGCTGTGAAGAGTCCATCGTTACCTGCTTGCCTTCTTCGACAATCGCCCGGATCTCACCCAGGGTGGATTGTGGATAGAAGTACAGACGCGTTTGCTCCAATAACCGCTCGGAGATTTGCGCCACGTCTTCGGTAACCCACGACACCATGGCCTCGGCCAATGACTTGCGATACGCCACGGTTTGGGCTTCGGTGGCAAAGTAGTAGCGGCCATCGATCAGACACAGATCGACTTGTCGCCACAGATCCCGACCCGACTCAGGGATGGGTTGCCCGTCATTGTCCAGCACCACATCACCAGCAAAGTGCTTGTAGACCTGGTTACCCTCGGCGTCCAGCACCGGATCGCCTTTGCGATGCAGCAGGTTGTAGTTCAATGACCCATCGGCGTTTTTGGTGATCTTCACCGCACCGGTGACCGGATCACGTTCGTAAACGTTGGCTTCAAACACCATGGGAACGTCTTGGGTGTAGCGTAGGTACTGCTGAGACGTGACCACAGTGCGGGTGTTGGACCAGAGTCCTTCCAGACTCCATCCCAGACGCAACGTGAAGCGCTCGTGAGCCACCCCCATGTAATCGACAGGCAGAAGATCTGCACCGACCTGGTGGTCGATCTCGGTTTCCCGATACGCTTTGGGACGGGTACCTTCCACCACGTAGAGCAGTTCGAAATCCCCCAACAGACTCTGTGAGAACTTGCGCTCCTCGGAGTCGAACATGGAAAACGACGTCAACGTCAGGTTGTGCTCGGCATCGATGTCGTAATTGGTTTCCAGATCGAACTCGTAGATGCGTTCCCCATCCATGTCACCCACCAGGGTCCCGTTGAGATAGACGTTGAGATCCTCGCCTACCGGACGGAACATCAGCTGGGCATAGATACGCTCATCGGGCAGTTCTTTAAAGCTGACCCCCGAGCGGGTCACGACCCGTAGCTTGTAACCCTGTGCCGTGCGAGTGACCACCACCGACTGGGTACCCACGGAAAAGCCCGAGGTGGGGTTCTCCTGGATAAACTGACGGGCAGCCACCTTGGGGTTGTCCAGGTAGTATGCACGCGCTGAGAAGATCTCGTCGGCGGCATCCAGGACGTAATGGAACGGGGTGTAGAGGTATTGTTGCTCACTGACCTCGTCGGCCAACTGATCCACCGTCAGTGCCATCAGGCGCTCGTACTCCATTGCCGTGACCATACGCACCACACCGTTGTCGATGTGATACAGGGTATTGGGTAACAGAGTCAAACGAGACCCGTTGTCTGCCACACTTGGGAACACCCGCATTTCATTGAAGCTTGACTGCAAGGTGACCACCCGAGCATTGGCACCGGTGATGGTCTGGCCGTCACCTGGGGCCGGCAGGGTCCGTGACGCCAGGAAGATACGGTTGGTGACGTTGTCGACATCCTTGACCAGGGTGTAACCCAGATCCTCCAACGTGGGCGTCAATTGCGCGTTGGTGATGGGAAGGTTCTTCTGCCCCAGGGCATTGGTCAACACACGCTCACGCAGCTCCTCGAAGCTCAGACGAGCGGTCCCACCGGTTACCGCGCTGTCGGAGTACACTGCCATGGTCGTGAACAAAGAAAGCGGTGCGCTATACACCCCTTTGTCGTCCTGTTCAAGATCTTTCCATTTGGCCGAGAACGCACTCAGGTCGTAGTTGTCCAACACCATGTCCAGCGGTCCCCGCGTGGTATAGATGTCGATGCGCAGTTCCCGTTCGAGTAGTCCCGTGGTGAGATAGACGTGGGGGACTTTGACGTTGATGCTCGACTCATAGACCCGCAGTACCACCGTGGGCTTTAACGGATCGAAGACCTGATCGGTGTGGGTGGTTTGGATCTCTTCCCAAGAACCGTCACTGCGTGCCGCGTAAACCCGACAGTAATAAAAGCCATCCGTCAGAGGGTAGGTCTTGTTCAGCCCGGTGGCTTCAGACAGCTGAGCGTAGTGGGTGGTGATCTGGAACTGTTGAACCGGAATACGCAGGGCCAGGAATTCCTGTTGATCGATCCGGGTGATGGTCCAATCGACCATGTTGCTTTCCAGGGTCGCCAACGGGGAGACCCGTGAAACGTCATAGACGATCTGCAAGCCCCCATGGGGCATGATGCGAATCTCGATGGGGTATTGCATGGAAAACACAATTCCCGCCACCGTGAACTCGGTATTGCGTGGGATCACCAGTTTGCGTACGCCATTGACCCCGGTGTCGACAGCACGCTGGTACAGCTCATCCTTACTCATCAACACCACGAAAGACGTACGTGACGGATTGGAGAAGCGTCCCAGGAAGTCCAGATCCGACATGTGCAGATACAGTTCGTCTTCGGTCAACGCCATGGACGGGTACTGCTTGCGTGTCAGGGCCTCGGCTTGGAGCATCCCGGCCGATGCGGTAACGGCGTTGGCTTCCAGCAGGAAAATGAACGGGTTGCTGGGATCCACCACGTCACGCTTGCCGGCATTGGTTTCTTCCAACAGAGACAGGATCTTGCGCTGGATGGCAGCTGGGTTGGTGCGTAGCGTTTCGATCTCATCCCGCAGGGAAATCAAATCGGCCATGGTTATTCTCCAAAGAACTGGTTGTATTCGTACTGATCCACCCACCACTCCAACTCGTTGGTCAGTGGGTTAATGCGCGGATAGCCCTGGTAGTTAAATGCATAGGTTTCGTCTTTGGTCAGCTTGCGATAAGTCAGACTGCGCGCCTGATCTCGCATTCCGGTATTGAACTGACACACCACCTCGTTGAATTCCTCGATGGTGATCGGGTCGAGATAGTCCACCCCCATGCACCGGAACTGAATCTGAAGCTGGTCGTTTTCCTTGTTGTACACCCCGTCACTGGCGAAGCTGAACGCATTGCCCAGCGGCGAGTTCATGGGAAACGCCGCGCCACAGGCCGCAATCTTCTGCACGAACTGACGCGATGGGTCGAGTACCAGACGATAAATGCGTGTGTTGTAGTCGATCTCGTTTTCGATGATCATGTCCGGATACGGCACCAGTTCCCCGGTATACACCTTTGATGCGTAGTGGAGCCAGACCAGAAATAGCAATGTTATAGGGTCACCGGCAATCGTACGAAACGATGCAGTGATGTCGTAGGTCCCCCAGAAATTAGCCACTGAGTCGATCATGCTGTACGCCTCGCGGTACATTCCTTCTTTTGAGGTGTACGCATCCACCGCGATATCCGGCCAGCCAGAGATGGACAGCAGGTTGTTAGTCAGCAAAGGCATAAACGCTTGTTGCGGGTCCACCAGCGCAGACGTGATGGGGTCCCGACGATCCAAAGCGGCATCGGGATCCAGCAAGGCGCGGATTGCACGCTGTACGCTAGTGGTGTCATCGGTGAGCAACGGCGTTAAGAGTCGGCTGTTGGCGATATTATCGTATGACAAGTTTAACCGGGGCCTGGTGAAAAAGGTTAACCCGTAGTTGTCCGTGTTGATCGGGACTGGGTTACCGGATCCCCGGTGGTTTATGCCATAAAAGTTATTGGATTGTGCGCTTGTCAGGCTCCCGAGCCCGTTGAGGCGAGAGACAATATCGATCTCGTCTTGATAAGCCATTCGTTATGCCCCTCTATTAGGACGAGTTAATCATGGTAAAAGATACAGTTACGACGGCCCTGGCGCTGGCCGGCAAGATGCCCGACATCCTGCGTTCGACCCGCAGTGGCTCGTTGGTAGAGTACACACAACCCACGCGCGTGGAGCCTGTGGTCCTGATGGACGACAAGATCGTCAATCTACCTTATGCTGGCGACATCATGCAGTCGCTGTCTTCTATTTTTGCCGGTTACTACCTTCAGGCGGTCGCGCTGTCGGTGAACGTCGGACGTGTCGACGTCATCAAGCTGCTGGACAAACTCAACCCCAACCGTAGTCTTGACGACAACTTGGTTGCCGGCGCCACTCAGGCGGGTCTGCGCTTTGGATTGGAGTCCGCTGAAGCCTACGCCTACCAGCTGCCCGTACCGGGTCAGCCGATCGGCTTGCAGAACTTCGGTTTGGAAGCCAGCTTCTATGACGCCATCTCCGATGACGAAATGCCCAAGACAGGTGGCCGTGTCGGTGAGGACTCACTGAAGATCGCACGTGACGTCACCAACCTGTCGGTGGGTAAGCTTTTGGAAGTCGAAGTCGAGTCCGACGGCCAGAAAGCCACCTTCCCGGTGTCCATTCGTCTGATCACCACAGCGTCGCCGTCAAATGGTGTGGTTCATACCTTATCGGTGGGTAGCAAGGACAACTCGGTCAAAGAGCGCTTCCACGCCTGGCGTGCCGGTCAGTTGGAGTTCATTCGTGACCTCGTGTTGTGTCAAGACCTGATCGATGCCCACAAAGAAGCTCTGATCAAGGACAACTCCGGGATCTATGCCAGCACCCTGAAGCGTCGCAACAAGAACCGTCTGTCTGCCCTGCTCTCAGGTTCACCCTCTGTGGCTACCGCGTCCAACCTGATCGTGATGGACGACTCCACGCGTAAGCAGCTGGAGCGTAACATCGGTGGGCGTCTGAAGGACTTCCGCACTCGCCAGAAGATCTTCAAGAACACCTATGCCATGCTGATGGTCGTGGTCAACCAGGACTGGGATCAGGTGACGATCTATCACCGCGGGATCGATCTGCCCACGGAGCTGTCGGTCAATGAACTCAAGGCCACCAACCGCAGCAAAGGCCCTGATGTCGCAGAGATTCTCAAGGCCTACCAGCTGGGCAACAGCCCCTCCCTTTAATCGTCGGCAACGGAAGACGTTATGAAAATCGCCAAGTACCTGAGTTCGCTGTTGTCGAGCTTTGACCGTGCCCAGGTCATCGAAGACATTCGCCTGCTCAAAGAAGAACTCAACGAAAACACCCTGCCGCCGTTTCAGGCCGCAGCCGAGCACTACCAGCGTGAACGCTTCTCTGCTCGCAGTGTGCAGGACTTCAACGCTATCGCCGTCAAGGCCGTGCGTACCGACGTGCGTGGGGACTTCCTGGCCATCACAGCCGTGGCCCTGACCCGTGGTGATGAAGTGCTGGATTTCCTGTCAGGAAAGATCGACAAGGAATTTGCCCGCGACATCACTGCCGAAGGGATGACCTACCTGCGGGCCAACATCCTGCGTTACATCGAGGTGGTGAGCTTTACCCTGCGCTATTCGCGTAAGGTGCTGATGTGGACCTACGCAGAAGAAGCCCAGCAGTTGACCGGCAAGAAGAACACCGCCCTGACCAAGGCGGAGCTCTCCTGGCTGATGGCCAACCGTGACGTGTTCTTCCGTGCCCTGAACATTCTCTCGGTCAAGCCGAAGGAAGCAGAGCGGTTCTTCAAGAACATCCCCAACATGGTGATCATCCCGGAAGAGACCGAGACCGTGGAGCAGACCGTGGGTCTGGCCAAACTCGATCCGTTCCAGATGAACCTGATTCCGGTCAAGCTCAACCCGATCTATCACGTGCGCATGGCCATCGCCGAATGGCAGGTCAACCGCTACCGTGCCGCTCAGGAAGAGAAGAAGGCCTTGGAGTATCGTTTGCTCGCCCTGCGTGAAATGCGTGAAGGTGGACACACCGATGCCAAACTGGAACAGACCATTGAGTACACCGAAGGTCGCTTGCAGAAGCTGAACTTCAAGATGGCTCAAATGGAAGAAGACTAAGGAGTCTCGTATGAACCAAGCTCCGCGCTCGGTATCGCCTCGTGGCTTCTTGTACGGCGCGACAGCCACCAGTGAAGGTAAGATCACCGAAGGGGTCGCTGACCCCGAGATCCAGCATCTGTACAACCGTGTGGTCAACAACGAGATCAACCCGAAGTCCTGGGCGTTCCGGCGTCGGGTGCTCGAAGTGGCCGTTCGTGTGATGGATCCCATGCCCCAGTGGCTTATTGGGCAGTACCACAACCCGTATTTGTATGGTCGTAGCTTTGAGTTCTTTGAAGATACGTTAAACTATATGAAGACAGGTCGTCGCAAGTTGACACCGCGGGCCTGGGGGGAACTGTTGGATGAATACCCCGTTCCAGCCCCGCAGTTAACTCGGCGCCAAGTCAACCACGCGCTTGTCCCGCCCATGGGCAAGCAAGCCGTGGACGTCGTGTTATCGCAATGGTGTGCACGCCCAAAGGGCTTTGAAGACCTGCTGCAAACCTTGCTGGTCATGTACGGTGAAGCACGCGTGCCAAAAAAGACATCGTAAACATGCAGTTGTTATGAGTCTTTTACACTTACGTCTGGAAATGCCAAACCTTTGGGGAAGGGTCACACATCAATTCTATGACGTGAGTCTTGACGCGCGTGCGTGTGACTATCGTATGTACAAACACGTGCAGTACCGGTTAGGTACGTCGACGTATCTGCCGCAAACGCTTTTCTCAAACTAGCTAGTTTTAGGAGCCCTGAAAATGGCCCGTAATAGTCTGCAAACTCTGTTCGCTTCTCTCGAATCCGCTGACAATGCTGAAGTCGCTGGTCTGGACGTCTCCATGGAAGCTGAAATGCTTGCCGTCGAAGAAGCCCGCGTTGACGCTGAAGAAGCTGAGCAGGACGTCGAAGAGCTCGAAGAAATCGCTGACGGCCTTGAGTCCATCGCCGCCTCTCTGGAAGCCGCTACCGCTGAAGGTGGTCTGGACGAGAACGCCGCTCGCTTCCTGACTCATGCTGTCGAAGGCTACACCAGCCGTCTGGGCCTGGACGTCGCCACTGTCGTACCCAGCGTCGAATCTTTCGGCGGTGCTTCTGGTCGTGCCTCTGCCACCGAGATCTCCCTGGAGTCCATCGGTGAGAAGATCAAGCAGATCTGGCAAGCCATCAAGAACGCCATCCAGCGCGCCATCAAGATGGTTCAGGACTTCTTCGCCAAGATGTTCGGCGGTATCGACAAGCTGATCGATCGCGCCAAGAGCCTCAAGTCCAAGGTTGCTGACCTCAAGGACGGCGGTGAAGGCAAAGTCAAGGTGCCGGGTGCTAACGTCCTGCACGTTGGTGGCAAGGTTGAAGCCGGTGCCATCGCCACTGGTCTGGAAAACCTGCGTCGCAGCGCTGAAGAAGTGATCCCGGAAATCGTTGCTGGTTCCGTGGCTTACTACGACGCCGTCGCTGCCAAGCTCGCTTCTCCTGAAGTTCAGAAGTTCATGGAGGAGAACGCGGTCAACGAAATGCTCAAGGAGTCCACTGAGAAGTTCGTTCAGACCAACGCCAAGATCGAAGCCAAGGGCAAGGAAATGTCAGGCGGCGCTCGTCTGCACATGACCGGTGAATCTTCTGACGCTGACCGTGGTCAGGTCGTCATGAAGCTGCTGACCCTGAAGAAGGAAGGCAAGGCCCCGAACGAAGGTGCAGAGATCTCTGTCCCCTCCAAGGAGCAGCTCAAGAAGATCATCGACGACACCCTGGGCGTCCTCGAAGCGGTCAAGGGCAAGAAGAAGAACATCGAAGACCTCAAGAAAGCTCGTGAGTCTGCGATGAAGAAGTGTGAAAGCTTCGTGTCTGCTGGCGAAGGCAACCGTCTGGGCAAGGCCTGGACCAACGCCAAGGTCCAGATGGCTCTGCGCAGCGCCAACCGTGACCTGGCCAAGCCGGTCACTCAGCTGGCCAGCCATGCCTTCACCGTCTCTCGTGCCTCTCTGGCCTTCGTTGAGCGCGCAGTAGCCGCTCACAAAGGTGAGGGCAAGAAGGACGACAAGAAGGACGACAAGAAAGACGATTAATCCTCGCCTTTCGTCCTGACGTAAGTCGCAGGAGGGTCCCCAACGGGGCCCTCCTGTTTTTATGTCGTTGTCGCGGAGGATGTGAATGTGACAGTCAGTCAACAAGTTCGTAATGAACTCACCGGCGTGGGTCTTGAAACCGACGAACCGGTAATAACCTTTGACGATCCGGACGAAGAAGTCTTGGCACTGGCCGATACCCATGACGCCCTGGCCACTACCGAACACCTGTTGGAAGAGGTTGATCACCTTACCCAACTTTCCCAGGGCTTGGAGGAACTGGCCGGTATCGGTGACAGTATCCAAGAAGCCAGCCCCATGGAAGTCCGTCTGATGCACCAAGCTACCCGCTTGGCGTTACTCGGCTCGGATGTCGGTGTGGAAATGTTGATGCCTTCGCTGGAGAGTTCTGTCGGAGGTACTATCTCTACCGAAGGACTCAAGCAGGCCGCAAAGTCGGTATGGGATGCCATCGTACGTACGCTCAAGAATATCTGGGAAGCCATCCGGAACTTCTTTAGGGGAGTGAAGGGTGACGTGCAGCGAGTGAAGATGCGCAACACCCAGGTTCGCTTTAACGGTGAGAACGCCACGGGGCGAGCGATCAATAACGAGACCACCTTACTGGGTCGTGAGATCAATGCCTTAACCACGTTCTTCCGGGCACCTCGCAGTGCCAAGGACGTGATCCTCGGTTTGACCGAGTTCAAGCGTCAGGCGAATGTGGTGTATGGCAAATACTGCGACACCATCCTCGACATCGGTCGACGGTTGGAAGCGGAAGTCAGTGGTTTTGATCTTAACAACACCGAAGCGTCACTGGAAAAGATGGTGCGCATTGGGGAAGGGTTGGATCTGCGTGCCATTGCCAGTCAGTCCGGCAAAGTCATCGAGATGGTGGACAGTCGTTGGGAGAACGGCACGGCCATACGCGCTTCTGCGCTGATGGGCACACGTTCCGTGGTCTATGTCACCCCCAAGTCACGCGGCGGCGCAGAGAGCCTGCTAGCGCGTTCTGAAGCGGTGCGTAACAAGCGGGTGAGTGTGGTGATGTCCTCGCCCCAGGCCACCAACCGAGTCAGTCACGGGGAAGTGGATACGTTCCCTGCCAGTGCTGTGGTGGATATCACCCATCTGGTAGATGAACTCATGCGCATGATCTCCCAAGGTGACAAGAAGGTGATGCAGTTGGATAAAGTCCATGCTCGCCTGAAGGCTGCCTCAGAAGGTCTGGCCAGAAAGCTTGAACAAGCCAGTGATCTGTCGGAGACAAGTCGCGCCCACGTACGCAGTGCGTTGGCATTTAACGTGGCCTACGCCCACTGGGCCAGTCAACCCCAGAGTGCGTTTTCGTCACTGGTAGTCTCGGCGTGTCGTGCGTCCTTGATTGCCTCAAGCAAGTCGTTGAAGAACCATTAATGGACGGGGCTTCGTGCCCCGTCTATGCCGTCGGTAAGAATTGATCTGACCTCAGCATGACATGTAGGAGAAATCTTTTTTCGTGTAACATTATTTTTTGAGAAGGGTACAACGTGTCGTACAAGAGCCTATTGATCAGTGGCAGCGCCGTTATCATCTCTTTAACCGCTGGGATCGGTGTCTGGGCATCGTGGCCAAAGTTTGACTTCTATTGTCAGGGTGTGGCTTGTTACGATCCCCATGACGAGCATCTTGGCACCGTGCGTGAGATGGCAGAACGGCAAGACCCTGAGGGTCGGATTTTAGACAGGCTCTCTTCCAACGCGTACGTCAACGCCCTTGTTTCGAAATACTCGCACGAAATGGTTTACGGACCTACGTTTCAGTGCACTACTCAGGCTTGTCGGGATCAACTGGCCTTTGAGCAATTTATGGTACAGACGGGGTTGTACAATCAGCTTTATGAGACCTTGGTCGAACGTGGACCTAAGGCACTGAACAGTCCTCATGCAATTGAAACCGTTTTGAATGACTCACGGGCTACTTACCAGTGAGTCGACCGGGGGTCCTGAGGGACCTCCGGGGTTTTATGCCGTAACCCCGATGGTATGTAAAACCCTTTAAAGGAGGTGGCGTCATGCCGACCCTTGCCCTTGAAATCCCCGAGACGTATGACAGCATCACGCGTCCGGTGGTGTTGTCGGTGGCGCACGAGTTGGTGCGTCGCCTCTCTTTGCCTGCCGGTACCCAAGTCCAGTATGCCGGTGCCATTCAAGCCCCTGCCCAACCAGGTTCGGACTTGAGTGAACGCGGTGCCCTGCCTGGCTTTCCGTTTACCAGCAAGGTTTATGTTGAAGTCAGTGAACAGTACCTGGAAGACGCAACCCTTGCGACCGCCGTCAAACGTCCGGAACATCTACCGGTCTTTACTGACCGGGGACTGCGTGTAGCAATGACGCCGGTTTATATCCCCACCCAGTTAACGATCTCGTTTCGCTATCGCGCCCCGGATCGCGTCAGTGCTGAACGCTGGCGGGATGAATTGCATCGGCGTGCCAGTGAGGGACGTGCTGAAGAGTTGCATGAACTCAATTACCACTACGCCATCCCTAAGGTGTTCTTGGTATTGCTGACCGAGTTCTTTGAACGCCGTGAAAGTGTGGCGGGCTACGGGGATGATCTCCAGACGTACCTACGTGAGCACTTTACCGACCGGGCCACGGGACTGACCACCTTGGTGGGAAGCGAACCCGTACTGGCCATCAGCGAGTATCAGGTCGGTGCGTTGGGATGGTTTGATTTCATGGCCGAACCCAACCCATCGGAGATGAACGATGGGGGTTCCTGGGAAGCCGGGTTTGACTATACCTTGACCTATGACAAGGTTACGTCCATGGTCATTGACTACCCGATCATGATGCACAATCAGTTGCTCGATGAACGTTTCCGTCCCAGTGAGGGTCCGTACACGCTGGATCAACACTACCGTCAACCGTCCTGGTCACGCTTTCTGCTCGATCACTTCACCCCGCTTTACAGTCGTACGCTTCAGCGCGTGGGTGGGATAATCGTGCCAGAGTTTGATGACTGGCGACCCAAAAACGTACCGGCCTCAACCAGCGGGTTGTTCACGGCACTGATGGGTGTTGATTTGAACGACCCCCGTGCGATCATGAACCTCCATGAGTTGGGGGATTACCAACTCTCCCCAACCACTCTAGCCTTCTTGCAAGGCGAGGCACCACACCTCACGCAGCATCGCCAAAGCTTCTTTCATCTACGCTTGTTTGAATATGACGAGTATCTGGGTAGTACCGCGATTAGCGTTGATAACGCCTTGGAGATTCGCGCCACTCAAGATCTCGATCCTCGGCGGGTGTATCATTGCCAATTGAGTCTGGTGATTGATCCCAGCGTAGTGGACAAACAAGCCATCGAGCGCCTGCGTCGTAACCCACCGGCATGTATCGAGGTCATCGAAGCCTTGGATCTGATTAGTCGGGGCAATGGTGCTCAACAGAGTTACAACGGTATTGGAGGTGTGGGGACGCCTGGTCGTCCAGTGTCTCGTACCGGAACGATGTGGCCTGGGGGAGGTTATACTGGTGGTGGGTATCCAGGGGGTGGTTACACCGGTGGTTACCCTGGGGGAGGATCGTACGTGGGACCCGGTAGCGGTCGCCCTTGGACCTATGAGGACCTCAAGGACTGGTTGGTGATCATCGGTGGCAAGCTTGTCACCCGCGACAGTCTCAACGATGTCTTCCGGGAAATCATTCGTCGCATCAACAACCGCACCACGCCTCGCGCGGTGGGTAGCGTCCTCGATGTGAAAGAACTACAGATGTCAATGCGTACCGTGATGCAAACCGGGATCATTGTCCACAAAGTGAGTCAAGAACATGCCAATTATTACCAGCAGCAAACCAGTGCCGCCCAGCAAACCGACGAGTACCCCGCCCATTACACCGCCGGCGTATCGGGGGGTGACGGTGGATACCAAGGTGGAACCGGTGTCGAGTCTACTGCGTTACGTGGAGGGGTCTCGTTGGCAGACGACTTATTATCATCAGGTTCTTGATCAGAGTAACGAACCCTCGCCCCAGCAGTTAAACAAAGAAGCGATCTATCAGCAGTACACCAAGATCAATCAGTTTGAGCTGCGGGTTAACCAAGAACTCAGTCAGTCTCAGAATACCGAGTCCGGGTCGTTTGACGTCACCGGCTCGGCGACCGTGTACCCGCCGGTGATTCCCAATCGGGGTGACATGTTCCTGGCCGACATCGGTGACGGTCGTGAGGGACTCTTTGCCTTGACCAACGTCGAGCGTCGCACGATGCTCAAACAGGCGTGCTTTCAGATCGAGTACGTGTTGGTTTCTGAGGCCACGGAAACCCGACGCAAGGACCTGGAGTCGAAAACCATCCAGGAGACCTACTACGTCGAGTCGTATCTGGAACACGGTCAGAACCCGGTAGTCATTGCACCGGAGTACCAGCAACAGCGTAGCCTCAATGAACTCTACCAGGACCTGATCGGTCAGTTTCTGGGTGACTTCTATGATCGCCGGCTGGAGACACTGCTGGTTCCCCACCAGGAACATCTCACCTACGACGCCTTGGTGGTTAAGGCGATCTTGGCAATACTGGACACCACCGATCACAAACTGATTCAGCACATCAAAGACCTTAACGTTAATGGTCTGCGCGAGATGCGTTCCCAGACCATCTGGGACTGTCTGTTGGATGTCACCGATGACACCCTACCGCTTTGCATCCAGACCTACCAACTGATCGAGAGTCGTGCGTTTGGCACCTACCCGTATTACGAGGGGGTGTACTTCAGTGGTGTCGAACGGGTGCTGTGTCCGGAAGATCCATACGGGGGTGGGGATCTCTCCCCTGATCACGTGCCGGAGTATCTCAAGGTTCGTCTGCGTAAAGGTCAACCTCGTCGCTACGACACTGACGGTACCCCGGAGTACGACTGGCAGCCGGGGGAGACAGGTATCAAGTCCCTCCCCGATATCCATCCGGTGACCCACGACACGGCGTACGTCTTTTCCGAAGGTTTCTACCGGAACTCACCCACCTCGAAGTTGGAAGTGTTGGTGAGCAATACCCTTGCCCACAAGCCCATTGACTTGGGGGTGTTGTGTCAGCTCGCGGAGCAGTCCCGTGACTGGCAGAGTCTGGAGCGTTTCTACTACGTCCCGGTACTCATGATGTTATTGAAAATCTACCGTCGGGAGTTAAGCTAATGGCTGATCCTAAAGACCATACACCGGCTTACAAGCTGTTTCATTATTACTTTCAGTGCTACATTCCGCAGCACTATCTCATCGTCAATGATTTCAACACAGAGTTCGGTATCCCCACCAGTGGCAACCGGGAAGTCGACCGTAACCTGGCCAACTCACCAGTGCGGTGTCAGATGACCATTGCTGAGATGGCCGAGAAGTTCGATCAGGGCGCCAACATCACCTTGGTCGAGCAGCGCGATGCCGTACGCATGTACGAGATCATCTACGCCCACTTGATGGACTGGAAGAAAGAAACCGACTTTGGGGTCTCACGCATCGACGCCCCGCTGGACGATCTGCGTAAGTTCGATAAGTTCGCCGCTGAGGTCTATCGTCTCGGTAAAGGCTTTATGCAAGACATGCCTGTCATGGGAGGTCTGGCAGCCAAGGTCCGTCGCATGGGTGGGAGTCGTCCCATCTCCCGACGCGTGGCGGCACCTCGTGAAGAACGGGTACCCGAAGAACACAAGTCTCTGGCTGAAGACATCGTCAAAGAGAACTATCGTCGCACCAACCGCTTCCGGTAAAGGAGGGTCCCATGGCGGTCTCACCAGAAACGACCGGCCTGCACCGGGAGATCATGAAGATCTTTGGGGAAGGCCAAAAGCCAGTACATGCACGCTGGCTGTGTCAGCTGACCACCCCGGACTTCACCTACACGCCCATGAAGCTGTTGTCCATGGACATCGAGCGTCGTTACGATGAGACGTACTCCGATACGGTCATGGTGGAGTTGGCAGTGGATGATGACATCTACAACCACCGTATCTACCCACACCGTCACGATCTCAAGGCCACGTTGACCCGTGAGCCTTTGAGCGAGGTTGGCGAACAAACGGTGGATACCCAACCCATTGCGAGCATGGAATTTCGAGCTGTGTTGGTGAGTGATGCCTCTTCGGTCATGGAGGGGGACCTTCCACCGTCTCGGTCGGGGCTGCCTGGGGACATCATGATCCTGCGGTTGCAGTTGATGGATCTGACGTTGGAACAGATTCGTTTTGTGACCGTTGGGGGGATTCGTCGTAACACCACTCCGGCGGCAGTGCTCCAGCAGATGTTGACGGAAGTCTCGCAGAGTCTTCCAGTGGACAGTGAAACGGGAATTGTGGGGGTGGACATGGTGGCACCGGACAACACCACTGTCCAAGAGCACGTGATCATCCCCCACGCCACTCCGTTGGTGGAGTTGCCGGTTTTACTTCAGGAAAAGTACGGCATCTACAGCAGTGGGTTGGGGTTCTATTTGCAAGACGGGATCTGGTACGTCTACCCGGAGCTTAAAACCAACCGCTTTGGTGAAACGCCACGCGGTCTGACGATCATCAACGTCCCCTCGACGCGTTACCCTCAAGTGGAGCGGACCTACCGCACCACCAGTAACCAGGTGATCATCTTGGCCACCGGTGAGGTGATACACGGTGACCAGTCAGACCGTCTTCAGCAAAACCAGGGTAACGGGGTACGCTTTACAGACTCACGTAAAGTAATGGAGGGTTTTGGGAGTACGCAAAACAACAAGACCCAACTGCAACGGGGACAGAACAACTCCGAGTACGTGGCCTGGCAACGCGGTAGTGGGTTGAACCACACCCCGGTCTCACCAGAACGTTTCTCAGCCAACCCCTACGCTCAAGCATCACGTCTTGCCCGTCGCAAGGGGGCGGTGATCCAGGTGAAATGGGAAAACTCGGAATGGGGACTACTGTATCCGGGGATGCCGGTGCGCTTTATGTATTACGAAGGTGACGCCATCCACGAAGCAGAAGGGGTGTTATTGCAAGCCCATCACTTCGTTCATTCCTCGGAAGCTGGGTTGGTAAAAGGACGCCATTTGACCAACAGTGCGTTGACGGTGTTTATCAATAACGACACGCAATGGGAAGTCGATGAACTTCCGGCATGACTTAGGCCATCCTTCGGGATGGCTTTTATGCTGCGTCTCGTTTCGTTGCGTAGAAAATTACTCAGTCAAGGCATGGTTTAGGGGATTGCGCTAAATAAGTTATTAAGAAATTAACGATGCATTCCTTGGACTTGGACTCTTCTAATGGCAGCTGGAAGGAATGACTGCACATGTTCGATCGTAACGAAAACAAAGCTCACCAGAACCCGCCCCGAGTGTTTGGACCGGGTAGCGACATGCGTGAGCATATTGAGTACCAAGAAGTAATCATCGAGGAGTTACTCGGCGTCCTTGCACGCCACCTGCCGGGTGAAAGCCGCAAAGAAGTTAAGGCTTTGCAAGAGCGTTACGAACAGGGTCGTAAAGACCTTCAACGCCATCAGGCCATCAAGATCTTGAATGGTCAAGGAGAACACAGTGCCCTTGAACACTACATGGTACGCTTCCAGACTGCCAATCCGCCCAACAACGAACCGTATCCGTTCCCTAACCCGAAGTCCTCCATTTACCGACGTCTGCATCAATTGCTGGAAACCCATGTCCTGAAAAACCGCAGTGCCTTGCGTTTGAAAGGGGCAGGTCGTCGGCGACTGGAAGCCAACGAAGCCATCACTACCGCAGACAGTGATTTCTACACCGATGTCAATGGTGACTGGGTGTTGATTCTGTCCACCGAAAACGCAGTGGCTAAATGGAACTTCGATGGTCAGATCACTCTGGTCCAGCATTACCCCGCACAAAGCTTTTTCATGCGCACCAATGTCGAAGAACTGATCTTTGAGTTGTTCAGTGTCTTAAACGGACGTTACAGTCTGACCACCATGGGTGATCAACCATTGACGGTCGAACATCTCTCGGCGACGTTGGAAACGCATCTACCCCGCCAGTTTCTGGTGGAACCCATGGGAACGTACCTGCAACCCATGGAACTTCAGACACTGCCCATGTCACCCATGACCAACATTGCCCAGGAACACGACGCCCTGGCGAAAGAGCAAATGGGTCTACGTGCCAAGCACAACTTCCATACTCACGGGGTCGACCATCTCTTCCTGTTACATGTGGGTCCAGACGGGTTCATTAGCTACACCCCGTTTGAAGGCGTGACCTACTGGCACTACTCGCGTCAGGAAGGCGTCTGGGTGCAGATTCCCGAGTACCTGCCGTACGTGGCACAGAGTGTGTTTGACGAAGCCCTCCAAGGCTTCTTCGATCGACGGGGCTACACGCCCAAGCAACGCATTGAGGCTGAACAGGTCTCTACCTTGGCACGCAGTAGTTGCAATGGCGCGCCCATTAAAAAGAACTTAAAAACGGTTACGCAGATCAAAGAGAGTGGGTATTATCACATTACACTCGAAGAGTCAGGAGAGAGTCAGCGCATTCTTCACCTGGCCAATCCGACATCCCCGACGCAGTTGTTGGTTTTCCTTGAAGAACCTAATGACGACCACCACGAAGTGTCTGTCATTGACCGTAAAACCGGATTCACATACAGCTGGGACGAGCTGAACCCCACTTGCCAACATTACCTCCTAAGTACCTTGGAGCAATGGGTCGATACGTCTAACCAACACTGATTATCCTTGAGTCTTGCGGGTGGTGCACCCACCCGCCTTTTTTACCGCAGGTGCGTTATATGACGGGCTATGAATTAATCAAGTTCTACGATTTTGAAGTACCTGTAGATGCATTAACGGCTATGCCGACGACTCCTCTCGGGGAACCGCTGACAACCATCGATGAGACGCTTAGTGCGACGTTGAAACGCGCCCTGGCGCTACACAGTCAAGCTTTCCCGACCCTGACCCGTAACTGGACGCGGGGCGTAGACATCGGCTCTATCGTCATCGACAATCCGGGTTATCGCATTGCGGATAACGTCAATAGTCCCGGTCACAGCGTGGCAATCCTGTTTACAGGCAACACTCGCTATATCGAATTCCCGCTACAGGGCATTACCATTGAAAGTCGACCAGGACGTGTGGTGATGTTCCCTGGGGACTGGACACATCCATACAGCATCTTTGGGGAAGGTCACTACTACCAAAGTGACATCGTTCTCACCAATCAGAGTTGGAAAGACTGTGAGGTCTCCAACTTGACTGTCGATAATCTTCGACACGACATTACCATTATTTGATCCAGCCATAACCACACGTAAAAGGATAGGGAACCCATGGTTTTTCAAGATCTCCTCAATGAAACGTTTGTCCAGAACCGCCACGGCATCAAGACCGTTGTGATCCTTAAAGAAATTCGCAGCCGTAAAGTGGTACTTCAAAACCCTGGCCGGGTGGATACCTTCACCATGGGGACAGCGGAATTCCAAAAGAAATTCCAACACGATCCAACGGCGAAAGAGGAGATCCTTGATGTACGGGAGTAGCTACATCCAGGTTTTTGACGGCGCTATCCCTGATGCGCTATGCGATGCCTTGATCGAACACCACAACGAAAAGCGTGAAAAAGGTCAGGTGGAAGTAAGTCGCG
>AZIE01003887.1_pt1 | contig 20208 bp, 18 predicted proteins | sample 359081 | NCBI WGS metagenome assembly AZIE01 (sample SAMN02429713, study PRJNA222661) | marine sediment metagenome | biome: Sediment sample; isolation source: sample MGS-MCh from oil contaminated site at the lagoon of Mar Chica... | place: Morocco: Mar Chica | collected 2012-07-20 | depth 32 m m | reverse complement strand
GGAGTATATGAAGCTTGAATCCAAATAGAACTACCATCTTTTTTAAATCTTTCGAATTCATCTATTTGTGATTTTCCACTTGCTAGGTCTTTCCAAAAGTTTGTATATTCAGAAGTATTTATATATGTTTTATCACAAAACATACTATGATGTTTCCCTGCAACTTCATTTAAGTTATATCCTAATGCATTTAAAAAGTTATCATTTGCTTGTATTATTGTTCCATCAGGATTAAATGATATGATTGCATAATTTTCTTCCATTGCAGTTAGTCTTGCTGCCTCTTCTTCTGTTTTTCCTAAACCAAACATAGATTACTCCAAAAGTTATTTATAATATTTTTTCTTTTACTTTACCTTAGTTTTGTTAAATTCCTAGTTAGCAAAAATAAAAAAACCCAAGTTGAATAAACAACTTGGGTTTATAGTATAGTTGATTAAACTAATGATTAAATTGGTAATACTCTAATGTTTTCATCAACTTTTTGCTTAAGTACAGACTCAATTGCATATAATGTTCCAGTATCTCCTGAAGCACATCCTGAACATGCACCTAAGTATCTAATATATAAGTCATAGAATGGCATATTTTCTTTAATATCAATGATTTCCATGTTACCACCATCCATCATTAACATTGGTCTAATATCAGCATCTAATACTTCATCAATTGTTTTAATTCTTTGAACAATAGTCATTTTATCAAAAGTTGAAGAACCAGCAGCACTTGCATCAGCAGCTTCTTTTAATTTTTCTTGTTCCATTTCAGCTCTAACATCATTTAAGATATCAACTAAATAAATATCTTTCTCTTCATGTCCACCTGGTTTAATACATGATTTACAAAAAGCCCCTGCTTTTGTATAATCAGTAATCTCTTCAACAGTTTTTAAATCATTTAATCTAACAACTTCTTGAATTGTTCCTAAAGTTACCCTTGCACACTCACAAATAATTACTTCAGTCTCAAAAGATTCCATATCTACACCTTTATATGTAGCAGCAGCTTTTTTGATAACATCATAAGCCATTACAGAACAGTGCATTTTTTGAGGTGGAACAGCAGGAACATCTGGATGGTCTCTTAATGCTTTTTCAACATCAATATTTGTAATCTTAACAGCTTCATCAACTGTTTTACCTTCACATAACTCAGCCATAGCATCAGAAGAAGCAATTGCAGTACCACAACCAAAAGATTTGAATTTTGATTCTAAAATTTTGTTTGTACCTTCTTCAATACACCAGTAAAGTCTTACTGCATCACCACATGATTCTGCACCAAAGTCAGCAATGATTAGTTTTCCACCTAACTCTTTTGCTCTTTCTTCAGTAATTTCACCTTGGTGAGTTGGGTCATCCATTCTTCTAATAACTTGATTTGAGTATTCGTCCCAAATTGATCCACTAATTAAATCATTTTTTGCCATTTTTAATATTCCTTTTAAAATGTCCCATTTGAAAAGGGAACTTATATTTTATTTTTACTTTTTATCACAATTTATAAAAAATTGTTAAAAGTAACAAAACTCTAAAGAAAGCAATGAATTGCTTTTATCTTTTATAGTTCTGATACGTGATTTTTTGGAGTGTATGCATAAGAACTAGAGATTCCTCTTAGTCTTGCAATAGCACCTTTAATAACATTGATTGCATAATCAATCTCTTCTTCTGTATTAAATCTACTTAAAGAGAATCTAACACCTGTATGAGCTAGCTCACTATCACTTCCAAATGCATTCATTACTGGATTTGCTTCTAAATCTTCTGAAGCACATGCTGAACCAGTTGATGCACCAATTGTTTTTTGATTCATATCCCATAGCATTGATTCACCCTCAACACCTCTAATAGAAATAAGTGTAGTATTTGGAGTTCTATTATCTTTTCCACCAATTACAATTGTTTCTGGGATTTCTAAAATTGCATTCTCTAATTTATCTCTTAATCTTCTAACTTCAGTATTTTCATACGCTAATGCCTCTGGTGAAGTTGCAAGTTTCATAGCAACTCCCATTCCAATCATAGATGCAACATCAACAGTACCTGCTCTGTGTCCACCCATTTGCTCACCACCATGTAATAATGGAGTTAATTCAAAACCTTTTTGAACATATAATCCACCAACACCTTTTGGTCCGTGGAATTTATGAGCTGATAATGATAAGTAGTTTACATTACACTCTTGAACATCAACTGGAACTTTACCAATTGCTTGAGTTGCATCTGTATGGAAAGGTACTCCTGCATCTTTACAGATTTGACCAATCTCTTTAACTGGGAAAAGTTTTCCAGTTTCATTATTTGCCCACATAATTGTAACTAGTGCTGTATCTTCTTTAATATAATCTGCAACTTGTTGTGCTTCTAATACACCCTCTTCATTTACTGGAAGATATGTAACACTTACACCTTGAGATTCTAAGAATTTACATGTTGCAGTAATTGCTGGGTGTTCTACTTCACTTGTAATAATATGGTTTTTATTTCCATTTAAAATTTTATCTACCCAAATACCTTTAATAACAGTATTATTACTCTCAGTTGCATTTCCAGTGATGATAAAATCATCTTCATCTGCTGCATTAATTCCAGAGTATAAGTAATCTAAAGCTTCAACCATTTTTGGATGTGTTCCTGCTCCAAACTTGTGTAAAGAGTTAGGATTTCCATAAATATGACAGAAAAAAGGTTCCATCGCTTTAAAAACTTGTGGATCAACCTTAGTTGTGGCATTATTGTCTAAGTATACTTCCATTCTTATTCCTATTTTTATTTACATTTTAACACGATATTATTCCATAATTATGTGTTATTTCTAATTAAATCGCGTAATTATATTTTAAATAGGATAAAAACAGTCTTAATTAAAAAATGTAGATATTTTTAATTAATTCTAATAAAAAAATAAGCTTCTTATGACATAATATAAAAAACTTTAAAGGTTATTATTTATGTTAAAAAAATTACTATTAACACTTATCGTACCGTTTCTAATGGTATTTATTTCTGGTTGTAATGATGATTCTTCTCAAACAAAAGAAGAGAAGAAAGTATTAAAAGTTGGGATGGAGCTTGCTTATCCACCTTTTGAAATGAGTGAAAAAGATGGAACACCTTCTGGAGTATCTGTTGATTTTGCAAAAGCTTTAGGTAAAGAACTAGGACGTGAAGTTGTTATTGAAAATATCGCTTGGGATGGTCTTATTCCTTCACTTAAAACAGGAAAAATTGATTTAATCATCTCTTCTATGACAATTACTGAAGAGAGAAAAAAGTCAATTGACTTTTCAATTCCTTATGCTCAATCTTCACTAGCTATCTTAGCAAACAAAAACTCTGCTATTACTTCAATTAATGATTTAAACCAAGCGGGTAAAAAAGTTGCTGTAAAAAAAGGTTCTACAGGACACGTTTATGCAAAAGACAATTTACCAAATGCAGAAATTTTAGTATTTGATAAAGAAGCTGCTTGTGTTTTAGAAGTAGTTCAAGGTAAAGCAGATGGGTTTTTATATGATCAATTAACTATTTATAAAAACTATGCAAAAAACAAAGATACAACTGTAGCACTTCTTCAATCTTTCCAAGAAGACTTTGAATACTGGGGAGTTGCACTAAAAAAAGATAGCCCACTTAAAAAAGATGTTGATGCATTTATTAAAAAAGCAAAAGCAGATGGAACATTTAACTCTTTTGCAAATAAATACCTAACTGATGCTAAAAAAACATTTGATGACCTTGGCATTCCATTTTTCTTCTAGGACTTAAAAATTAAACTAAAAAATCTATTTATTAATGAATTAGGATTTAAAAAAGGTAAAAAGCTTTCAAAAGCTGCTTACCTTTTTAATTTTGTTCTTCTTATTGCTATTGTTTTTATTACATTTTATTTTATGTTTAAAAACATCTCTTACAACTTCAATTGGTCAAGTGTTTATGAATATAGACAAAAGTTTATTGATGGTTTTTTAATGACTATTATTATTTCATTTTTTGCTCTTATTCTAAGTTTTATAATTGGTCTATTTTTTGCTTATGGACAAAACTCAAAGTTTATACTACTTAGATTTTTTTCAAGATTTTATATTGAACTAATAAGAGGGACTCCTCTTTTAGTACAAATACTTATTTTCTTCTATGTATTTGCAAATAATTTAGGCTTTGAAAATAGATATGTAGTTGGAACAGTTATTTTAGCTCTTTTTGCAGGAGCTTATGTAAGTGAAATTATAAGAGGTGCTATACAATCAGTTGAAGTAGAACAGTTTGAAACAAGTCTAAGTTTGGGAATGACAAACTATCAAATGTACAGATATGTGATTTTCCCTCAAGCTTTTAGAAGAATGTTGCCTGCTTTAACAGGACAGTTTGCAAGTATAATTAAAGACTCTTCACTACTTTCAATTATCTCTATTAGTGAGTTTACAATGAATGCCCAAGAGGTAAATGCATATACTTACTCTACACTAGAAAGTTATATTCCCCTTGCAATTGGATATTTACTTCTAACCTACCCAATTTCATACTATACAAATAGATTAGAAGCAAAAATAAAAATGTAAAATTATGAGGTGTGTTAAAATCTTTTAAGAGATTTTTTCATACTCTCATAAAGCTCTTTATACTCTTGCTGTGAAAGAGTTTTCTCTTGACTCATTAACACTAACTTTAATTCTTGTGCATCTTTTCTAAAGGGTATTTGTAAGTGTTCGTAAGAATTTACAACAAAATCAAACCTTTTATAAAAGTTTAGTCTTTTTTGTGTGATTTCATCTACTATTGGTTCTATTTCTAAAACTATATTCTTATTATCACTTATAAATTTTTCTAAAATTTTAGAGCCATATGATTGCCCTCTTAATTCACTATTTACAGCAAAATGTTCTAAAAAAGTATATATTTTATTTTTTGTATTGATTTTCCAAAAAAAGACAATAGAGATTAAAACCTCATCTTCTACATAACAAGTCATCTTAAAATTTTTATCAGTTAAAATCTCTTCTTGCTCTTCTAATGTTCTTCTTTCAACTTCAGGAAAAGAGTCTAAATATAATTGCCATGCTTTATTAAAATACTTATTATCTTTACTTTCAATAAATACAAGTTCCATAATATCTCCTATTATAAAATCAAAAGCAGTAATCTACTCAAAACTACTTGTAAAGAACTTGAAATAAAGTTAAAATTTTATTTAAAGTAAAATATTAGTTAAACATTTATACTATTATTTAATGAACATATGTTAAATTTCTCTAAATAGGACAATTTTAGTCCTAATTAGAAAAAGGCTTTAAAATGAGTGAAAACAAACATTTAAAAGAGATTTTAAAACAAGACTACAAATTAGGTTTTGAAACACTTGTAGAGAGTGATACATTTCCTAAAGGCTTAAATGAAGATGTGATAAAAGCCATCTCAAAAAAGAAAGAAGAGCCAGAGTGGTTACTTGACTTTAGATTAAAAGCATACAAGATTTGGCTAAAGATGGAAGAGCCAGATTGGGCACATCTAAACTATCCAAAAATAGATTATCAAGATATTGCATACTATAGTGCACCTAAAAAAGCATTGGATTCTTTAGATGAAGTTGACCCAGAGATTTTAAAAACATATGAAAAACTAGGTATTCCATTAGAAGAGCAAAAGATGCTTGCTGGTGTTGCAGTTGATGCTGTATTTGATTCAGTTTCTGTTAAAACTACTTATCAAGAAGAGTTAGAGAAATTAGGGATTATCTTCTGTTCTATTTCAGAAGCAGCCCATTCTCACCCAGAAATTCTGAAAAAATATTTAGCCTCAGTTGTAAGTAAAAATGACAACTACTTTGCAACACTAAATAGTGCAGTATTTACAGATGGAAGTTTTGTATATATTCCACCAAATACTAGATGTCCAATGGAGCTTTCAACTTACTTTAGAATAAATGCTTTAAATACAGGACAGTTTGAAAGAACACTTATTATCTGTGATGAAAACTCTTATGTTTCGTATAATGAAGGTTGTTCAGCTCCAATGAGAGATGAAAGACAACTTCATGCAGCGGTTGTTGAATTAGTAGCCCTAGAAAATGCACAAATAAAATATTCTACTATTCAAAACTGGTACCCAGGTGATGAGCAAGGTAAAGGTGGTATTTTAAACTTTGTTACTAAAAGAGGTTTATGTAAAGGAGATAACTCAAAAATCTCTTGGACACAAGTTGAGACTGGTTCTAGTTTAACTTGGAAATACCCTTCATGTGTTTTAAAAGGAAATAACTCAGTTGGAGAATTCTACTCTGTAGCAATTTCAAGCAAAGCCCAACAAGCAGATACTGGTAGTAAAATGATTCACTTAGGTGAAAATACAAAATCTACTATTATCTCAAAAGGTATCTCTGCTATGACTGGTGTAAATGCCTATAGAGGTTTAGTAAGTGTAGGTAAAAATGCAAAAAATGCAAGAAATATTTCAGAGTGTGATTCACTGTTAATTGGACATAAATGTAAAGCACATACATATCCATACCATGAGATTAAAAACTCAAGTGCACATATTGAACACGAAGCAACAACTTCAAAGATATCTGAAGAACAACTATTTTATTTATCTCAAAGAGGTATTGATGAAGAAGATGCTATTGCTATGATTGTAAATGGATTCTGTAAAGAGGTACTTAAAGAGTTACCAATGGAGTTTGCAGCGGAAGCTAAAGAGTTATTAAATATCTCTTTAGAAGGAAGCGTGGGGTAAAAACTGTAAAGAAACAATAAATAGTTTTATTGTTTTAAGTTTTTACAAGCTTTGTTATATGTAATAGAAATCTATGATTTCGTAATTACATACAAAGGTTCGGAAAAATATAAAGAAAAGGCAGGAAAGATAAATGCTTCAAATAAAAGATTTAAAAGTAAATATAGAAAATAAAGAGATTTTAAAAGGTTTAAACCTTGAGATTAAACCAGGTGAAATTCATGTACTTATGGGACAAAATGGTGCAGGAAAATCAACTTTAGTAAAAACTATTAGTGACCATTATGACTGTGAAGTTACTGGTGGTGAAATAAGTTATAAGAAAAAAGACCTTTTAGATTTAGATGTATCTGAACGTGCTAAAGAAGGAATCTTCCTAAGTTTTCAAAATCCAGTTGAAGTTCCAGGAGTAAACAATAGCTATTTTCTAAAGACTATTGTAAATGAAAAAAGAAAATACCACAATGAAGAAGAACTAGATGCAATGGATTTTCTAAAATACTCAAAAGGTGAACTAGAAAAGTTTGATATTGATAAATCACTTTTACAAAGGGATTTAAATGATGGTTTCTCTGGTGGTGAGAAAAAAAGAAATGAGTTGATTCAACTTTTACTTTTAAAACCTGATTTAATCATGCTTGATGAGATAGACTCAGGACTTGATGTAGATGCAATTAAAACTGTTGCAAATGTTATAAATAGTCTATTAGAAGATAAAAGTAGATCATTACTTATGATTACACACTATGACAAACTATTAAATCTTGTAAAACCTGATTTTGTTCATATTTTAAAAGATGGAAAGATAGTTAAAACGGGAGATTATAGATTAGCTCAACAACTTGACAGTGTTGGGTTTCAAGGATTGGAGTAATTATGAAACTAATTGATTTAAAAGATATAAAATTTCCAACAAAAAAAGATGAAGATTTTAGAAAAATAAATTTAAACCCTATATTAGAAAAAGAGTTTGAATCTTTCAATGAATACAGAGTAAATATAGAAGTTCAAGAAAGTAATGAACTTATTAGCTCGGCAAATGAACTGATTAAAATAAACGAAAGATTAGAAACTAAGAATTATGAATTAAATATTAGTGAAGATACAAAAGAGCCAATTGTGATTGTACACAAATTAGAAAATGAAAATAGTATAAACACAAACTCTTTAAAAATAAATGTATCAAAAGATATAAAAGCTTCAGTAATTGAAGTGTTTATAAATGAAAAAGAGAATAACTTTTATAATGTTGTTAGAGAGTTTAATATAAATGAAAATGCCCATTTAGAGTATTTAAAAATACAAGATATGAGTGAAAAAACATCTTTGATATTAAACTATATAAATAACTTAGAAGATGAAGCATCTATAAATCATACAAATTTTGAGATAGGAAAAGGTTTTACCCTTAATATCTATGATTCAAATTTAGAAAAAGAGAATACTAAACTAAATATAAATGGTTATGTAAATCTTTTTGAAAAGGCTAACTCTTCTTCTATATTTAATACAAATCATATAGAAAAAAACAATGCAAGTCATATAAAATACAAACATATTTTACATGATAATTCAAAAGCAGTATTTGAAGCTATGTCAAAAGTAAATGAAAAAGCTTTATACTCAAAGGTTCATCAAAATACTGACACTATTTTATTAAGTGATGATGCAACTATTTTTGCAAAACCTCATTTAGAGATAAACATTGATGAATTAGAAGCAAGTCATGGGGCAACAACAGGTTCCCTAGACCAAGACCAACTTTTATATCTACAATCAAGAGGTATAGATGAAGCATTAGCTAAAAAAATGCTTTTAAAAGCCATTGAAAATGAGATTTTAGATACTATTTTAGACGAAAAAGTAAAAGATTTTGTAATAAATTATGAAAGGAGCAGTTATGTTTAAAAAAGATTTTCCCTATTTTTCAAATAGTGATATTGTTTATTTAGATAATGCTGCTACAACACAGAAACCAAAAGAAGTTATAAGCTCACAAGTTGAGTATTATGAAAAATATTGTGCAAATACTCATAGAAGCTCTTTTGGTGATGCAAATAAAGCAACTTTAAATTATGAAAATGCAAGAAAAACTTTACAAGAGTTTATCAATGCTAAAAGTAAAGAGCAAATAATATTTACAAAAGGTGTAACAGAGTCAATTAACTTTATTGCATCTTCATTTGCAAAAAAGTTTAAAAAAGTAATCATATCTTCACTTGAACACCACTCAAATATTGTTCCATGGCATATGCAAGGAAGAACACTTGGGGATGGACTTGAAGTAGTTTCTTGTAATGAAAACTTAGATTTTGATTTTAAAGATTTTGAAAATATATTAAAAGCTAACCCAAACTCATTTGTAAGTGTTACTCATATTTCAAATGCCTTTGGAAAAATACATGACATAAAAGCAATTATAAAACTAGCACACAAATATGATAGTGTGGTTATGATTGATGGAGCCCAAAGTTTAGCCCATATGAGCGTTGATATGCAAGAACTTGATGTGGACTTTTTTGCTATTTCAGCACATAAAACATTTGGACCAACTGGAGTTGGAGCTATTTACATAAAAGAAAAATATTTAAAAGAAGTAGATGTTTATCAAACAGGTGGAGCAACTATTGACCAAGTCGATTTTTCAAGTTCAACTATGCTTGATGCCCCTTATAAGTTTGAAGCTGGAACTCAAAATATCGCAGGTGTAATTGGTTTTGCTAAAGCTTTAGATTATATAAGTGAAGTTGGTTATGATGTAATTATGAAACAAGAGCATGAGGTTTATGAGTATTTGACTGAACAGTTAAGCAAACTACCAAATATAATCTTCTATAATAATTTAGAAGACTCAATTGGAAGTAAAAGTTTTAACTTTAAAAATATCATGCATGATGATATTGGAATTTTACTTGACAAAATGAAAATCGCTTTAAGAGTGGGTCACCACTGCGCTCAACCAATTATGAAACAACTAAATATCAAAGGTACTATAAGAGTTTCTATTGCCTTTTATAATACAAAAGAAGATGTTGATAAACTTATAACTGCTTTGAAAAAAGCTCTTGATATGCTAAGTTAAGGAGTGATATGAATACTATTGAAAAAAGAGTTCAAGATATAAAAGAGGATTTAGACTTTTTTGATGATGAACTACAAAAATATGAATACATTATTGATTTAGGAAAAAAACTTCCTGAACTTGAAGAGAAACATAAAGTTCCTGAAAATATTGTACATGGTTGTACTTCGCAAGTATGGCTTATTGTAGAAAAAAAAGATGACAAACTTTATTTCAAAGGAACTTCAGACGCAGTTATTGTAAAAGGTTTAGTTTATATTATTCTAAATATCTTCTCTGACTCTACTATTGAAGAGTTAAAAGAAGTGGATATGGATATAGTTTATGAACTAGGTCTTAGTGAGGTTATTACTCCAAACAGACAAAGTGGAGTAATTGGCATGATTAAAAAAATTAAAGAGTATGCTCTAAGTATCAACTAGAGTCAAAAAGGATTATATATGTCAATTATTGAAAGCAAAGAAGCTTTAAAAGAAGATGTAATTAAAAGATTAAAATCAGTATATGACCCAGAAATACCAGTAAATATTTATGATTTAGGGTTAATATATAAAATAGATTTTGAAGAAAAAAACAACTATGTTTATGCAAATGTTGAGATGACTTTAACTTCTCCTGCTTGTCCAGTTGCAGAAAGCTTAGTTGAACAAGTTAAATACGTAACACAAACAGCTGATATTATAGATGAGGCTTATGTACAGTTAGTTTTTGATCCACCTTGGGATCCTTCAATGATTAGTGATGATGGAAAGGATATTATGGCAGCTTCTGGAGCTCACATCTAAAAATGAAAAGAAACGAGCTATTAATTATTATATATACTATTACTGTTTTATTATCAGTAATGTACGCAACACAACCTATTCAACCATTATTAGCAAAAGAGTTTGATGTATCAGTTGTAAAAGCTTCATCTTTTACAGCTGTTATCATGCTTTTCTTAGCAATATCACCTATTATTTATGGATATATTTTAGAGTCAGTAAAAACTAAAACTGTTTTAACAGTTGCTTCAATTACACTATTTGTAACAAATTTAGCACTTAGTTTTTCAAACTCTTATGAAGTTTTCTTAACTATTAGAACTATTGAAGCTATGATAGTTCCAGCTATTTTAACAGCATGTATGACAATTTTAGCAAATGATAAAGAAAATACTAAAGTAAATATGTCTATCTATGTAGCAGCAACCGTTTTTGGTGGTCTTGTAGGAAGGGTTTTCTCAGGATTCATTGCTACTGAGTTTGGATGGAGAACTGTATTCTTCTCACTATCATTAGCTCTTTTATTTGGTTTACTTTTAATTAGAAAACTATCTTTTGAAGGTGATACTGAATTAGCTAAGCCAAAAGTAGCTGATATAGCAAATATCCTAAAAGACAAAAGGTTTGTTGTAATATATTCATTAATGTTCGTTATCTTCTTTATTTTTGGAGGAATATTAAATATTCTACCATTTAGAATTAAAGAGCAAGTTCCAGATATAACAGAAACACAAATTGGCTTATTATATCTTGGATATGGAGTTGGAATTGTAGTTTCTCTTACTATTCATAAAATTATTGCCCTATTTAAAACAGAACTGCCAACTGTTTTAGCAGGTATAGGAATATTCTTTATTGCAACAGTAGGATTCTTTAGCTCAAATGCCTTATTCTTATTCTCTTTAGTATTTTTATTCTGTTTAGGGATGTTTATTATTCATACCGTTGCAACAAGAATTGCAAACTCTTTAAAACAAAACCAAAAGGCACTAACTTCAGGTATGTATCTTAGTTTCTATTACCTAGGAGGAGCGATTGGTTCTTTTGCTCCATCTTTTGTATATGCAAACTTTGGTTGGAATATCACAATGTTAGTATTTATTTCAATGTTAGTAGGAATTTTCCTATTTGTATTCTTTAATAGAGGTCTTTTTAAAAATTTTAACTAACCTCTATATTATCAATAATTTCTTCATGAGGCTTACCTATATAGTAGCCTTGTGAATAGTTTATTCCCATTGATTTTACATATTCAAATATCTCTTCATTTTCTATGTACTCAGCAATTGTCTTAATCCCTAAGTTATCACATAAAAATTTTAGTGTACCAACTAATAATTGCGTTTTTCTATTTGTATGAATATCTCTTATTAAAGTTCCGTCTATTTTAAGGTAATCAATATACTCATTTAGATTAATAATATACTGATAATTTGAATATCCACTTCCAAAATCATCGATTGCAATCTTACAACCTAAGGATTTAACATCTTTGATAAACTTCAAAAACTCTTCATAATTTTCGATTGCCTCAGACTCTACAATCTCAATTACAAGCCTATCTCCAACCTTATACTCTGTTATCATTTTATAGATGTAATTTATCATCTCTTTAGAAGAGATATCTTCTGCACTAAGATTTATAGAGAACTCTGAATCAAGATGCTGAAAATATTCAAAAGATTTTTTTACTATTGCTTTTGTAACTTTTTTATATTTTTTTATATCCTTAGAAATAGATAGAAAACTATTTGGATAGATAATCTCATCTTCATATTTTAACCTAACCAAAGTTTCATACTTTTCAATTACCTTTGTTTTATTATTATAAATTGGTTGAAAATAAACAAGAACATCATCATTTTCAATAGCTTTTTTTACTTTTGTAGCCAATCTAATATTGTCTTTATTTAGCTCTACTCTTCTATCATTTTTATTATAAATATAAATATCATTTTTTTTGTGATGTGCCGTTTCTAAAGCTACTTCTGCTTCTTCAAGTTTTCTTGAGATATTAGTTGATGGCTCAATACTACTTGAAGAAACAGTACATTCAACTAGAATTTTAAAATTATTTCTAATTACATACTCTTCATTTTCAACATCTTTGTATAATCGCTCTAAATCTTTTTTTAGAATATTTCTATTTTCAAAACTATATATAAAAGCGAAAGAATCCCTATCTAATTTATAAAGTTCTAAAAATCTATTTCGATACTGATACTCTTCTAAAAATCTTGTAATCGATTTTAATAACTGATTTGCTACTTTATAACCATATGCATTTGCTACTTTCAAGAAGTTATCAATCTGTACAACTACTACTATCTTATCAAGGCTTTTATTGTTTTTATACTCATAAAGTAAACCCTCTTTATTTGAAAGGTTTGTCAAATTATCCGTTATCATCTGAGTTTTTAATTTATTTTTTAAATTGTCAGGCGCTTTTGAAAAATATATAATCAATGGCAAAAGTAATAAAACTAATAAAATAAAGATTAAATATGTTAAATCCCTATCCTTCTCTTTTGAAGAAGCTAATTCATGATACTTTAAACCTAGAACAAGTCTTAAGTTTTGACTATTTTTTAATTGTTTTAACCTCTTAGAATAAAAAGTATTAGAAGAGTATTCATCACTTTTTAAAGCTAAAGAAGTGTTCTCTTTATCAAAAGCATCTTTAAATAAAAATGTATCAAAAGTATTAGAAAGAATTCCATGGTTTTTATTTGAATGTAAAATAAATTTACCATCTTTATCTATAAGCATAACATCATATAAAACATTCTTTTTGAACTCTTCAAAGAACTCAGTCATATTTATATTTATAATTAAAATAGCACTTTTTTTACCTTGATTATCATTTACTACTGTCCCTAGCCTTAATGATGTTTGTTTAGGAGTTACAACTTTCTTTTGTTCTATTTCTAAATCAATCTTAGAAAAACCAACTTCATATGCTTCTAACTCTTTAAACTTTTGAAAGTAATCTCTATTTGACTTATCCTGTAACTCATTAGCAGGAACTATATATGAAAATTTTTTTTCGTTTAGTCTTCCTAAAGAGACTCTATTTACACGTATTTTTTCCATCCCTTGCATATCTAATATTCTAATCTGTATTGCTTCAGGAAGTGTTCTTTGTATAGTTACAAGCAGTTGCTCTAGGTCTTCTTTCTTTTCATTATTACTTATATACTCTTTAAAAAAACTGTTATGAGAAATAGCCTCTAAAGTTGAAATATAACTATCTATTTTAGATGAAAAGCCTTTCTCTTTTATTAATATCTTCTCTTTTATCCTATCTGAAGATAAGGTATTAATATCGTTTTTATTTGAGATTTTAAAAGAAAAAATTAACAAAGCTAATAATGCAAACACCATTAAAAAAAATAGTGTTAAAAAAGTATATTTATAATTTATTTTTTCCATCTTCAGTCCTACGTGAAATCATGTAATTCTATAATAGAAGGGTATCAAAATAGTGTCAAAAAAGTTTTGTAGATTAAAACTATTAGTTGTAATAAAAAAAGTTGCTTTAATAATTTTTATGTAATAATGACTATTATGGCAAAAGAATATAAAGTACAAAAAAAGAAAACAGTTGCAACAACTGTATCACAGACAGTGTTTAAAATCTTAGTTACAATTGCAATTATAATTTTTGCATTTCTAATTTATGATAAGATGAACTTCGGTAAAGGCGGTTTTGACTTTAGTTCTACAGATAAGAACAAAGAGATAAAACGTACACCAGAACAGCTAAAATGGTTTGATGACTTCAAGGGAGTAGAAAATGTTCCTACTAAAAAACAGCTTGAAGAGAAAAATGAAAAGAAAGGTAATTTCTTAGGATTTGGTTCAAATTAATAGGAGAATAACATGAAAATAATTTTTATTATCTTCTCTATATTTCTATTTATTTTTGTAATCTTTGCCCTTTTTCAAAGTTTCAAGTATTTTAAAACAATGAAAAAATATAAAAAAAGAAAAGAAGAAGGTGCAACAAAAGAAGAACTTGAAAAAGAGTTCAAGTTCTTCGATTAAATAAATCTATCTTTCAGCTATTCTGTCTAAAGAAGCTTTAGCTAAAAATCTATCATAAAAGGCATTATCAAAACTCTGTTTTGCTTGTGTTAATAAAAAGTTTGCATTTATTAAATCTGTACTTGTAGATAAACCTTCATTAAATCTATTATTTACTATTTTATAGTTCTCTTTTGATTGCTCTAAAGATATCTTTGCAGTTTCATAGTTTAATTTAGAAACATCAAACTCTTCAACTGCATTTTCATATTGTAGTTTTATATTTAATTTTAACTCTTCTAAGTCTTCTTTTACTTGTAAAGACTTTTTTCTTAAAATAACAGTTTGAGCATAATCTGCTCCACCATTATATAAATTCCACTTTACATTTACAGTAGCTGTTGACTGCTCATCATAAGTTAACTCATCAGAGTTTAAAGAAGCATCTTGTCCATACTTTGTATGTGCAAGATTCAAAGAAACCGATGGTAAAGCTGTACCATATGCATTTGCATTTTTTTGACTACTTAATGCTTCAACTGTTTTCTTTAATGCTTTAATTTCACTTCTTGAAAAGATCTCTTCCTCTTTATAATCAAAAGCAAAAACTGTATTTTTATTTAGGTCTTCTATTTTCTCACTTTTTTCTAAACTACCACCTAAAATATTTTTTAGGCTATACCAAGCAACTTTTGAATCAGCTTTTGCCCGTGCAAGATTTTGTTTAGCTTGAAGCATTTGTGCATTAACTTGAAGTAAATCATTTCTAGCTAATAAACCTTGTTCAAATCTATTTTCAGAATCTTTATATTGCTTTTGTAATAATTTATATGCATTATCTAAAGTCTCAATATTCTTTAGACTTTTTAAATAAGATATATACTTTACTTTTGTTTCATATACTAAATCATATCTTGCAGCTTCTAAACTATATTTAGATGCAAACTTATTGCTTTTTGCTGCATCTAAATTATAGTAATCACTTAAACCACTAAAAAGATTGTATGATAAAACTGCACTTGCATTTGCGTTATCTTTTCCTTCTCCAATATCATACTTATTTGCATTGTATGTATAAGAAGTATCTAATTTAGGTAAAAATCCTGCTTGATTTTTAGTCACATTAGCTTTTGCTTCATCATAAATATATTGTTGTTTTATATAGCTGTTGTTATTTGTTAATGCTTTATCTATAGCTTCATTTATATCTAAAGCATATAGATTTACCCCTAAAAATGTTAGGGGCAAAAGTTTTAGTATTTTTTTATTCATCTACTACTCCTTATGCTTTACTTACGTCAACTGGTTCTTTACTATCTTTACTTTTAACTCTTTGCTCTAATTTAATGAAGAACATTAAAAGTGCAGGAGTTACAAAAATTGTAAAAATAGTTGAGAATGCTAATCCACCTGTAATTACAGAACCTAATCCTCTATAGAATTCACTTCCTGGTCCTGGAATTAAAACTAATGGTAACATACCAAAAACAGATGTCATAGATGACATATAAATAGGTCTAACCCTTGTTTTTGTTGCTGCAATTACTGCTTGCTTATGCTCCATTCCTTTATTTCTAATATAATTTAAACTTTGGTGAACAATTAAAATTGCATTGTTTACAACAATACCAACTAAAATAATAAACCCAAGCATTGTTAAAATATCTAAGGTCTGTGGTGCAATAAAAGTATTTGTCAATGCTAAACCAATAAATCCACCCGCTGTTGCTAAAGGAACTGTAAACATAATAACTATTGGATACAAGAAGTTTCCAAATAGTGAAGCCATAAGTAAATAAACAATAACAAGAGCTAAAATAAAGTTTCCAAGAAGTAAACCTATTGTCTCTGTAAGTTTATCAGCTGTTCCCGACATACCAACTTCTACTGAAGGAGGAATCATTCCTTTTGCTTTCATTCCTTCAAGCATTCCACCTATAATTTTCATTGTCTCTTCTATAGTCATTCCTTGTGGAGGAGTAACTTGAAGAGTAATTGTTCTTTTTCCATCTAAGTGTCTAATCTCAGAAATACCAGTTGTAAACTCTGTTGTTGCTAAAGACGATACAGGCACTAAAGAAGCATTTGGTAAAGCAATTTGTGAAGCTAAAATATCCTCAGGAGAACTTATTTGGCTCTCATTTGCTTTTAATACTAAATCAATTTTCTTTTTACCTTCTTGCTCAAAGTCACCAATCTTTCTTCCATCCATTAAAACATCAACTGTTACACCTAAATCTCTTGAACTAAGTCCTAATGCTCTTAAGGCATCTTGATTTGGTTTAAGTCTTACTTCTGGATAAAGAAGCTCAACTGATGGTACAGGTCTAACTTGTGCACCTTGTACTGATTGCATTGTTGCACCAAATAATTGAGAACCTACATTTGCAATGTCTTCAATTTTTTCACCAGAAATATCAATATTTACAACATTTCCTTCACCAATTCCATCTTCAAAAACACCTGATTGAATTGATACACCAAATACTGATGGCATAGAGTTTACAAGTGGAGCAAACATTGGAATTAAATCTCTTGCTCTATCTTCATGAACAGAAGTTCCACCAAATAAGTTAAAGTCTCCAAATGAAACAAAGAAGGCTCTATTTAACCCAGGGATATCTCCAACATCTTTATTTACATGAGGTTCAATACCTTTCATTAAATATGCACCCATCTCATATCTTTCTTCGTAAGATAATCCAGGAGGAGCAATTAAGATATTAAAAATCAAGTTCTTATTTCCTTGAGGTAAATAATCAAGTTTAGGAAACAGTGTATAAATAATACCTACAGATAAAATAGCTAATGATAAAATTGTAATCACTTTTGATTTTACATCTTTAAGTGATAGTTTTACAATAGACATAATAAACTCAACTGCTTTATGTCCAAATTGGGCTATCTTTCCTGCATCTTTTGGTTCTTTTTTAGAGAAAGATGCAAACTTTTTCCAAAGCATTGGAATAACTGCAATTGAAACAAATAATGAGAATGTTACTGCTGATGTTACAGCAATTGCAATATCTTTAAATAGTTGTCCCGCTTCATCTTCTAAGAAAATAATTGGTAGGAATACAGCAATAGTAGTTAAAGCTGAAGCAATCAGTGCTCCCCAAACTTCACTTGCACCTTTATAAGCAGCTTCTGAGATTGACTCCCCTGCTTTTCTATGTCTATCAATATTTTCTAATACAACAATGGCGGCATCAACTAGCATACCAACGGCAAAGGAGATACCTGCTAATGAAATAGTATTTAAACTTCTTCCCATAACTGATAGAATAATAAATGTACCAATAATAGAAATTGGAATAGCAACTGATACAACAGCTGTTGGAGATAAACTCCTTAAGAAGATTATTAAAATAATAACGGCTAAGATACCACCAATGATAATATTCTTTTGAACTAAATCAACCGAACCAACAATATATGGTCTCTCATCGTAAATCCAGTGAATTTTTAAACCTTGTTCTTTTAAAACTCCTGCATTTAAATCATTTACTACTTTTTCAACATCATTTGTAAGTTTTACAACATTTACCTCAGAACTAGGCTGAACACCTAAGAAAATACCATCTTTTCCTAGGAACATTGCAACTGTACTTGGAGTTTCATATCCAAAGTTTACCTTTGCAATATCTTTTACCCTAACTCTTTGTTCTCTATTTGAAATAAGAATAACTTCTTCAATATCTTTTATTGATTTAAACTTATGAACTGTTCTAATTCTATAAGAACGTCTTTCTAAGTTTTGAAGTCCAGCTGAAACATCCACATTTTCATTTTGTAAAATATTTATAACCTGTGAGATAGTAAGACCATAAGATGCAAGTTTGTTAACATCAAACTCAATCTGCATCTCTTGTTCTCTTCCACCACCACCCATGGTTCCAGAAACACCCTCAACTCTTCTAATTGCAGGTTTTATTTCATCTTCAAAGAATGTTTTATATTCATCTACATGTCTTGGGTTATTATCTAATGTTTGAAGCATCATCCAAATAACTGGGCTAGCTGTTGCTGTTTCAATTACTGGTTCTTCTACATTGTTTGGATAAGAGCTTACTTCATTTAATTTATTTGATACATCTTGTAATGCAGCTCTTAAATCTGTTCCTAATTTGAAAGTTAAAGTAACTTCACCATAATCATCTTTTGAACTAGATTCGTACTCAATTAAGTTGTTTAAACTTTTTAAAGTATCCTCTTGTTCTTCAATTATCTCTCTCTCAATTTCGTAGGGAGTTGCACCAGGCCATACTGTTGTGATTTTAATCTCTGGCTTAGTAACAGTTGGAGTTAATTGATAAGGAAGTTTTGATAATGATAAAAAACCAAAAAGAACAACAATAAGTACTGAAACTATTATTGTAACGGGGTTTTTTATTGAAAACCTAATTAAATCCATTATTTACCTTATTATTTATTTAATACTTTTACTGGTGAGTTAGGGAATACTCTTTCATTTCCTTTACTAACTACATCCATACCTTCACTTAAGCCTTGTGCTGAAATTGCTATTTTATCTCCAAGATATCCTATAATTTGTACAGGCATCATTTGAGCAGTCATCTTATCAGTAATTGTAAATACAACATTCTGTCCAAATCTTTTAATAACTGCATCTCTTGGCACAACTAAAGCTTCTGTTTTTCCATTTTTTGAAAGGCTTACTTTTGCTTCTTGTCCATCAAAAACAAAACCATCTTTAATATCAGCCTTAAATTTAACAGGGAAAGTTCTTGTTAGTTTATCTCCAGCTGGAATTGCTGCTATTAATTTTGCTTTGAAACTATTATTTGCAACTGTTACATCATAGATATCATTTTTCTTTAATCCATTTATAACTGATAAAGGAATATTAAAAGTAATCTCTATTTTTGAAGTATCCACAACTGTTACAGCAGGACTTCCAGCATTTACCCACTCACCTAAATCAACATGTCTCTCTACAACCACTGCATTATAAGGGGCTTTGATTCTTTTTTTAACTGCTTGTATTTGTAACTCTTGTAAAGTACTTTTTGCTGCAATATACTTTACTTTTATATCATCAAACTCTTTTTGAGAAATAGATTTATTTTCAAGTAGTTTTGTATATCTTTCATAATCTCTTTTAGTACTTGTTGCAGTTGCTTTTGCTGATTGAATTTGTGCATTTAAAATATCAGCATCAATTTGAACTAAAGTTTTGTTTTTATTAACTTTATCTCCAATCTCAAAATTAATTGCTTTTACAACACCAGAATTCTGTGCTGCTAATACTGATTTTTTATCAAACTTAATTGTTCCAACAAACTCTTGTAACGGGTTAACCTCTGATTTTACAACCTTTGAAGTCTCTACTAATGAGGGACCTCCCATTGCAAAAAGTGAAGCAGAAAAAATAGTTATACTTAACAATTTTTTTATCATTATTTTTCCTCTTTAATTAACTTATTTGTAATCTTTTGTACCATAGGTGCTACAAAGAATACGATTGGGAAAGCACATACAAACGCTTTTACAAATGCTTCCATCCACTTTAATATAAATCCATCAATAAATCCTAGATTAATGAATGTGATCACCATACTCATAATAAAACTCATAAACA
>AZIE01010215.1_pt1 | contig 20409 bp, 15 predicted proteins | sample 359081 | NCBI WGS metagenome assembly AZIE01 (sample SAMN02429713, study PRJNA222661) | marine sediment metagenome | biome: Sediment sample; isolation source: sample MGS-MCh from oil contaminated site at the lagoon of Mar Chica... | place: Morocco: Mar Chica | collected 2012-07-20 | depth 32 m m | reverse complement strand
CCAAAATAATGATGATAAAGAAAAAAAGTTAATTTAAAAAATATAAAAGGGAAAAATGAAAATGAAAAAAACTTCTATACTATTAGCAGCCACAGCAGTAAGTTTATATGCAGCACAAACACCAAATATAAGCGACGCACTTAAAGAGGTAAAACCTCCACAAATAGAAAAGAAGAAAGAAGTTCTTCCTCCACTTCAGCAAGAGAGTGAGAAGTATAAAAAAAGTTTTGAAGATGGTAAAAAAGTATTTATTAAAAGCTATTTGATTAGTGGAAATACTCAAATAAGCACTAAAAAGCTACAAACTATTTTAAAACCTTATGAAGGGAAAGATTTAAGCTTTAAAGAGATTCAAGAGATAGTAGCACTTATTAACAAAGTATATAGAAATGAAGGATATTTTGTAGCAAGAGCTTATATACCTACTCAAGATTTACAAGCACAAGATGGTGTACTTAAAATAGCAATTATAGAAGGGGAGTATGGAGAATTTAAACTAGAAAATAGTTCTTTAGTAAAAGACTCTATATTACAAGCCAAACTTGATATTGCAAAAAATAAACAAGTGATAGCCACAAAAGACTTACAAAGATCACTGCTTTTAATCAATGATACTCCAGGAGTAAAAGTAAGTAGTACAAAAATTACTGCTGGAAAAGAAGTTGGTTCGAGTGATTTTATAATAGGTACTCAAGCGACTGAACCATACAACGGCTATGTTATTGGAGATAATTATGGTTCAGATTATACAGGTAAACACAGACTTATGGCAGGAGTGGATATCAACTCTCCTTTTAAAATAGGAGATAAGATATCTTTGTCTGCTTTGAGTTCTGAAAATATGGGTTTATTAAATGGAAGAGTAGGATATGGTTTTCCAATATATGACAATGGACTAAGGGGTGAAGTAAGCTATTCTAAAACTACTTATGAACTAGGAGATAAATATGAAAATCTTGATGCTTTAGGTCATGCTGATAGTTTTGTGGCTTTATTTACTTATCCAGTTATCCGTTCTAATGGTGAAAATCTAAACACATACTTAAGAACATCATATAATAAAATGAAAGATGAGATTCGTGCTATTTCATCAAATGTAGAAAAAAATACACTAGTTTCTAAACTTGGAGTTGACTATTTAAAAAACCATTTTATTTATGACAAGTATTCTCAAACAAAAATAGATACTTCACTTAGTTTTGGTAGATTAAACTTTAAAAACTCTGTTGATAAATCAGATGATGAAGAAGGAGCAAATACTAATGGAAACTTCTCAAAAATAAACATTGACATAGAAAATAATACTTTACTAAATGAGAAAATAAACTGGAAAAATAAACTTCAACTTCAATATGCTCTTGGAAATAAAAATTTAGATGGAAGTGAAGACTTAAGTTTAGGTGGAATCAATGGTATAAAAGTATATCCTTCTGGCGAAGAGAGTGCTGAAAATGGATATATTTATAGCACTGAGTTAACTTATACTTTACCTTCATTTAATGGCCTAAATTCAAAAATTGGAATGTTTTACGATGTGGGAAGAGTATATATGAGTAGAAATGTCACAAATGAGAAAAGTAGAACTTTGCAAGATATTGGAGTGAGTTATAGTGCTTCTTATAAAAGATTTTTTATGAATACTCACTTAGCACACAAGCTTGGAGCTGCTGAAGTTACTAGCAAAAACGATTATAATACTAGATTTATGTTTCAATTAGGATTAACCTTTTAATTCTTCTTAAAAAAAGAGACCTTTCTTTAAGGTTCTCTTGTTTTAAACATTTAAAATATAACCTTGACCTTTGATAGTTTGAATTTCTAAGTCAGGTATTTTTTTTCTTAGTCTAAAAAGTAGTTGTCTTCTATTTTCATCATAGGTCATACTTTCGTGCCATAAAATTAAATCTATATACTCATTTGACACTAAAGTGTTTTTATTTTGTATTAATATATGTAAAAACTGTTCTTCTTTTTTTGTAAGTTTAATTTGTTTTGTATCTTTAAATAAGGTTTTGTTTTTTGAATCATAAATATAATTGTTTAAGTGAATTGGTTCAATTTTATCACTTAAACCAAAACGAAAAGAAGCAAGTTTTACTTCCCTTAGTAGGTGACTATCTAAATAAGGTTTAACAATATAGCCTGTAAAATCTACATTAGAAGCTTCTTCCAAAGTTGAGTCATCATGGTATGAGGTTAAAAATATCACGGGAACATTAAAGTTTTTTTGAATTAATTGAGCTGTTTGGATGCCATTTAATTCACCTTTAATATTTATATCAGCAATTATGAGATCAATATCATTGTGCAACATTACTTCAACTGCTTGTTCACTTTTGCTAGCAATTGCAACAACTTGATAACCTGCTAACTGCAAAGTTCTTTTCATTTTTTGTGCAGTTAACATCATATCTTCTATTATTAATATATTTATTTTTTTCATAAAAATATTTTACCACTGTAACGTTATATTTACCGTTATAAGTTAATCAAATTATTTTTTTTATGCTAAACTTTTAGAAAAAGAGTATTATGCGACTATTTTTCTTCCTATTTTTTTCTTTTTTAACTTTAAATGCAACAATTATTTTAGATAAAAAAGAAGTTATTAATCTATTAGAATATTCTGAAATTTACCATGATGTTGGAAATAAAGAAACAATTTTTTCAATCCTTTCAAAAGAAGATAAATTTGAAACAACAAAAAAAGAAGCAATAGATTATTGTAATCTTACTCCTGAGGGAGTGTGGCTAAAGTTTAAAATAAAAAATCCAAAAAATAAAACAATAAACAAAATATTAACAATAGATAATCTCTCTACTGAAAGAATAGATTTATATAAAATAAAAAATAAAAATGTAGTTTCAAAAAAAACAACTGGAATCTACCATCTTAAAAAATTTGATGGAACAATTGCTTTTAGCCTACCTATTTCAATAAAAGCAAATAGTACAGAAAGTTATTATTTAAATGTAAAAAATGAAAAACTCTCTTTGTGGTTTAAACCACAACTTTATGAGCCAAGAGAGTTTTATAGAAAAGATACTTTAAAACAAATTATGTGGGCACTCTTTTTTGGAGGAATATTTTCTTTAATTATATATAATATCTTTTTATTTGTATTTACAAGAGATAAAATATATTTATTCTATTTTTTATATTTAATTGCAACACTTATGCAAAGTCAATTTTCAATTTATGCTAAGTTTTATCTTTTCCCTATGGATAATGCAGACTTTGTAAGGAAAGATTTTTACTTTAATGTTTTTTATGTAAATGTTTTAGTTAGTTTCACTATGACTCTTTTTATCCGATATTTTTTAAATACAAGACTTTATCCAAAAATTGACTTATCTTTAAAGGTATTAATTCTTATAATTCCAATTTATTTTATTTTACAAATTTTTGATATTTTTACTATTCCTCAAGTTGTATTATTCCAGTTTTTTACGCCTTATTATTTTTTATGGATTGGCTTTTATGCTCTTTATAAAAAGAATCCACAAGCTAAATTTTTCTTATTAGGTTGGAGTTTTGGTTTACTTGCTTGGTTATCTTTATTTTTCCAATTTATGGGAATATTCCCTGTTGAGTATATATATGATTATACTTTTGAAACTCTTATTATGGCAGAAGTTATTCTTTTTGCCATCTCTTTAGCTTATAGAATAAAGAATTTAGAAAAAAAGAAAAATGATTTAACAGTTGAACTTCTAAAAAAAGAAAAAACAGAGTCAAAACGTCTAGAGAGAATTGTAGAAATTCGTACAAAAGAGTTAAATAATGAGTTAAAACAAAATGAATTGTTATTAAAAGAGTTACATCATAGAGTAAAAAACAACATGCAGTTTATTACTTCTTTATATGCTTTAAAACTTAATGAAAATGCAGATAAAAAAATGGAAGAAAAACTACATGATGTTGAGAGAAAAATTCATGCAATGAGTATTGTTCATCAAATGCTTTATAATCAAAAAAATATTGAGAGTATAAATGCAAAAGTCTATTTTGAAAAAGTTATTGAAAATATAAGAGATAGTTTTGAATTAGAAAATATCTCTTTTAAATTAGATATAAATACTATTCTTGATATTGAAGAAGCTATTTATTGTGGTTTAATAGTAAATGAGTTGGTTACTAATGCTATTAAATATGCTTTTGATGGCAAAAAAGGTTGTATTTCTATTTCTTTAAATAACTATAAAAAAGGAATTTTATTAGAAGTTTCAGATAATGGAAAAGGATTAATTAAATCAGATAAAATGACTTTTGGACAGATGATGGTTGAGTCTTTAGCAACTGAACAATTAGAAGGAGATCTTAATATAAAAGTAGAAAATGGAACACATATCTCTCTTTATTTTAAGAATAAAATTAGAAAAAGTATTAGTGAAAATAATGAGAACTAAATATAACACTTTATCTATTTTTTTGTGTTTATTGCCTATAATCTACTTTTAAAATATATGAACTATATTTATTGATTCAATAAATAAAAATATAAAACTTCGAAATAATAAAAGGAAATTAATGGGATTAGGTGTAGGTATAGTAGGGCTTCCAAACGTAGGTAAATCAACAACTTTTAATGCTTTAACAAAAGCACAAAATGCAGAGGCTCAAAATTATCCTTTCTGTACAATTGAACCAAATAAGGCAATCGTACCAGTACCAGATAAAAGATTAGACGAATTAGCAAAAATCGTTGACCCAGATAAAATCCAACACTCAACAATTGATTTTGTTGATATTGCTGGACTAGTTAGAGGGGCGAGTAAAGGTGAAGGTTTAGGAAACCAATTCTTATCAAATATTAGAGAAGTAGAAGTTATCTTACACATGGTTAGATGTTTTGATGATGGAAATATTACTCACGTAGAGGGTGATGTAAATCCTATTAGAGATATTGAAATTATTGAGACTGAACTTATTTATGCTGATATTACTCAGTGTGAAAAGAAAATTGAAAAACTAAAAAAACAATCTAAAGCTTCTAAAGAAGCAGCAGCTATGTTAGTTGTAGCAGAGGCTTTATTAAAACATTTAGAAGATCTTCAACCTGTTAAAACTTTTGAAGATATTGAAAATGATTTATTCCTTCAAATGGATAAAGAGTTAAGATTCTTATCAAATAAAGATGTAATCTATGGTGCAAACATGGATGAAGACTCTTTAATGGAAGGTACAAATGAGTATGTTGAAGCATTAAGAGCTCATGCAAATGAAGTAAATGCAGATGTAATTACTCTTTGTGCTAAAATCGAAGAAGAGCTTGTTGGAATGGATGATGATGAAGCAAAAGAGCTTTTAACTGATTTAGGTGTTGCTGAATCTGGTTTAGAACAAATCATTCATAAAGCATTTGATAAGTTAGGTCTTCAATCATACTTCACTGCTGGAAAAGTAGAAGTTAGAGCTTGGACTATTAGAAAAAATACAAAAGCTCCTCAAGCAGCAGCTGTTATTCATAATGACTTTGAAAAAGGATTTATTAAAGCAGAAGTTATCTCTTATGAGGATTTCGTATCTTTAGGTGGAGAAGTTAAATGTAAAGAGGCTGGAAAGCTAAGACTTGAAGGAAAAGATTACGTTGTTCAAGATGGTGACGTAATGCATTTCAGATTTAACACTTAATTTGATATAATTGTGTTACATAAAATAACCTTTGGTTGCAGGAGAATAAAATGACTGATACTATAATTGAGAAGATTGAAGCACTACCACCACTTCCGAAAACAGTTTTAGATATTGAAGAGTTCAGACAAAAGAATGAAAAAGAGGCTTTTGAATTATTACAAATCATCGAAAAAGATGCTTTAATAATATCTACACTATTAAAAGTTTCAAACTCAGCAATGTTTGGATTTAGAAGTAAAGTTGAAACAGCTAGTAAAGCTATTAACCTTTTAGGAATTAACTTTACAATATCTATTGCAATTGGTGGTACAGTTCAAAATCTTTTAAAATCAAACTTATCAGCCTATGGAATAAATAGTGATGACTTTATGAGAGCATCAAACCTAGCAACTACATTAGCTTCTCTTTGGTTAAATAAAGTATCTTTTGACTTAAAAGAGGAGTTAGTTCTTCCTGCACTTTTACAAGAAGCTGGAAAGTTTGTTCTTGCAGATGTAATTGATAGTGAAGGTAAAACAGAAGAGTTTAAAAACCTTATTTCTTCTGGTCATACAATTGCTCAAGCAGAAAGAGAGACTGTTGGTGTAACAACTTCTCAAATTACTGCAAAAATATTTAGACATTGGAAGTTAAGTGAAAATCTTATTTCTGTAATTGAAAATGTGGATGATATAGATAAGTGTGAACCAGCATGTAAATCTAAATCAGAAGTTTTAGATGTAATTAAAACAATTTGTAATGTAACTGACCCAATGAGTGTTGAAAATATTGAAAAAGGTATTGCAAAAGCAAATAGTTATGAATTAGATATAAAAAGTTTAAAACAAGCTATTGAAAAACTAGAAGATAGATTACTAGACGAATAATAATCTATCTTTTAGGTTAATCAAACCACTTTAATTGTTCTCTTAATTTTACAACTTCCCCAAATACAATTATTGAAGGTGTAACTGCATCACTTGATTTTGAAACAATGTTACCTAGTGTTCCTGTAATTACTTTTTGTTCTTCTGTTGTTCCTTTTGAAATAATAGCACATGGAGTTTTTAAGTCTTTTCCAAAACTAATAAACTTATTAACTATTTTTTCTAAATTATTTAAGCTCATTAGAAATACAGTTGTTTCATTGCATTGAAGCATATTTTCATTTACAATACATTCATCTAATCTCGTATGTCCGGTAATTACTCTAAAAGAGTGAGAAATATCTCTATGTGTAATTGGAATTCCTGCATAAGAAAGAACAGAAATTGAAGAGCTAATACCTGGTACTATTTCGAATTTTCTATCTCTTTTCTTTAGATATAATGCTTCTTCTCCTCCTCTACCAAAAACAAAAGGGTCTCCACCTTTAAGTCTTACTACTTTTTTATACTTTAGACTTAAATTGTAAAGTAATTCATTGATTTCCTCTTGTGGTAATATATGATGACCTTGCTCTTTCCCAACATAGATAAGTTCACAATCTTCATTCTTTTCTGCTAATATATCTTCATTTACTAATTTGTCATAAACAATTACATCAGCTGTTTGAACAAGTTTTAATGCTTTAACAGTTAAAAGCTCAATATCTCCAGGTCCTGCACCTACTAAATAAACTTTATTCATAGTGTTATCCTAGATTTAAATAGACTATTTCATCTTCTATTTTGGATTCATAAATATTTGTGCATCCTGAATCATTTCCAAGAGCTTCACCACTTTTTAAATCTACATCCCAATTATGAAGTGGACAAGTTACTATATTTTCATGAACAAGACCTTCACTAAGTTTTCCTTGTTTATGAGGACATATATTATTTATTGCAAATATTGAACCATCTTTAGTTTTAAAAATAGCAATCTCAGTTTCACCTATTTCAATAACTCTAGAACCCATTGAAGGGATATTTCCTATTTCAGTAATTTTATACCATGCCATGTCTTTATTCCTTTTAAAATGTCCCATTTCAAAAGGGACCTATATATTTTAATTTCTTTTAGCATAATGGCTAGGCCATTAAAAGAATCAAACTCTAAAGAAAACTTACGTTCTTGCCTCAAAACTATGTGAGTCTTCTGGACTGATTACTATTTTGTCAAATTCTTTAGTAAAACCATCTTCAATTGCTTTTGCCCATGGGTCAACTTGTGCTGATTTTTGTGACTCATCAAATCTTGCTGCCCAGTATTTTCTTTTCTCTTCATCTAAGATTTCATCTTTGATGTATTGTAATCCAACTCTTTCAATCCAGTGAGCTGTTCTTTCTAAATAGTATGCATCTTCTCTATAGAACTGCATAAATGCTTTTGTATATTCAAATACTTCTTCTTCAGTTTCAACTTTACATAATAGGTCAGTAACTCTAACTTTGATACCACCATTTCCAGCGATATGTAATTCCCACCCAGAATCTACACCAATTACACCAAAGTCTTTAATTGTTGCTTCTGCACAGTTTCTTGGACACCCAGATACAGCAATTTTATATTTGTGTGGTGTCCATGAACCCCAAGTTAATTTTTCTAATTTTACACCCATACCCATAGAGTCTTGAGTACCAAATCTACAGTAAGTATTTCCTACACATGTTTTAACAGTTCTAAGACCTTTTGCATATGCTTGACCTGATACAAATCCACAGTCATTTAAATCTTTCCACATAGGTGCTAACTGCTCTTTTGTAACACCAAACATATCAAGTCTTTGACCACCAGTAAATTTGATAGTTGGAACTTCATATTTAACAGCGATGTCAGCAATATCTTTTAGCTCTTTTGGAGTTGTTAATCCACCCCAAATTCTTGGAACTACTGAGTATGTACCATCTTTTTGAATGTTTGCAAAGTTTCTGTCATTTACCAGTGCAGATCTTTTGTCATTCATATACTTATCATCATTGTATTTAGCTAATAAGTAGTAGTTAACTGCTGGTCTACATTTTGCACAACCATCTTCAGTTTTCCAATCAGCTTTTTTGAATACATCATAAACAGTGTTAAAATCATCATTATCAATGATTTTTTTAATTTCACCATGGCCTTTATCTGTGCATCCACAAATACCTTCAGGACCAGAATTATACTCATCACCTAAAGTATTTACTAAGATTTGTTCAACTAATCCTAAACATGACCCACATGAAGCTCCTGCTTTAGTACAGCTTTTAACATCTCCAAGAGATTTTAAATCTTTGTCTTTGATAGCATTTACAACATCACCTTTACAAACACCATTACATCCACAAACTTCTTCATCATCAGTCATTGCATTTACATCATCACCACCGTGACCAGCATCACCAGAAAGTGCAGATTTACCAAATAAGATTTTAGTTCTAAGGTCACTTATATCAGTATGTTCTTTTAATAGTTTTAAATACCATGAAGCATCAGTAGTATCACCATATAAAACGATACCAATTATTTTATTATCATAAATTACTAATTTTTTATAGATACCAACTTTTTCATCAAGTAAGATTAATTCTTCAGTTGTTTCATCACCTAAGTAATCACCCGCACTAAATAAATCAACACCAGAGATTTTTAATCTTGTTGATAAAGTTGAACCCAAATAACCTTCAACTTCTTTTCCGGCAAGTTTTTTAGCTAATACTTTTCCTTGCTCATATAAAGGTGCTACTAATCCATAAGTATTTCCATTGTGTTGAACACACTCACCAACTGCATAGATTGATTCATCTGAAGTTTGTAAGAAGTCATCTACAACAATACCTTTTACTGTTTCTAATTGGGCTGACTTAGCTAAATCTGTGTTTGGAATAATACCTGTTGCAAAAACAACTAGGTTTGAATCAACAATTGTTCCATCACTAAAGGTAACTTTTTCAACTGATTTTGAACCTAAAATTTGTTCAACTGTTGTATTTAATTTAAATTTTATTCCATAACTTTCTAAGTTTCTTTGTAAAAGTTTACCACCAGTAGAGTCTAGTTGTTGAGACAGGATTGAACCACTTCTATGAACTAAAATAGTTTTAACCCCGTGCATAGCAATCCCATAAGCTGCTTCAAGTCCAAGTAATCCACCACCAACAACTACTGCTGTTTTTTCTTTATTAATAGTAGACATGATAGTATCAACATCAGCTTTGTTTCTAAAAGCAATAACATTTCCTAAATCACTACCATCTGTCTTAGGAATAAAAGGTTTAGATCCAGTAGCAATTAAAAGTTTATCATATGAAACTTCTAGTCCACTTTGTGATTTAACAGTTTTATTTGTTTTGTTAATTGAGATAATTTTATCACCTTTGTGTAAAGTGATATTCTTTTCATCATACCAAGTTTGGTGATTGATGATAGTATCCTCAAAAGTTTTTTCTTGTGATAAAATATATGAAAGCATAATTCTATTGTAATTTACATATGGCTCTTCACCAAAAATTGTAATATCAAATTTATCATTATTTAACGCTAACATTTCTTCAATTACTCTAAGACCACTCATACCATTTCCAATTACAACTAGTTTCTCTTTCACTTTAAAACCTTTATATTTGATAATATAATTATGTCTGAAAAATTAGATTATAGCTTGTGTAAATTGTATAAAAAATATATAGTTAATCTTAATAATACATTAATTATATTAATTTGTATTTTAATTAGGTAGTAAATATTTATTTAAAGCTTAAAATTAAATTATAAAATTATTTTGATTTATATATGAAGAAGTAAGGGTAGTCTATATCTTTACTTCTTTTATTTTGAAATTTTTTACTAAAAAATCGTTTTTAATTACTAAATGTTCTAGTTGACCTTTTATCTCTTCTTGTTCTAATACAATTCCATTTGGAACTTTTTTGCTATGAAGTTGAACAGCACATTGTTTGAAGTTTGGTTCAAAAGATTTTGGATCAAAATCAGCTATTGTAATTGTATTTATTAGTTGTTCATCATAATGGAATGGTACAAAAATAGAACCAGGTCTAATGTTTTGTGATTCTTTTACAATAATATTATTGATCCTTCCTCTACTTGAACTTATATCTAATCTATCTCCACTTTTAACTTCAAGTTTTCTTGCATCACTTGGGTTTATTTCTATCCAAGCTTCAGGAGCTAAATCATTTAATATAGAAATAGTTTTTGTTTTAGTTCTTGTGTGCCATTGCTCAACTGTTCTTCCTGTATTTAATATAAGTGGAAAATTAACAGAACAAGTCTCTTTTAGTGGAAGCCAATCAAGTGCAAGAAGTTTTGCTTTTCCATCTTCTGCTGGACATGGCATATCTTCAGTGTAAAGTCTAGCTTTTCCTTTTGGATATTCTTCATTACATGGCCATTGAATTCCACCTAGTTCTTCAATTAGCTCATAACTCATACCGGAGTAATCACACAGTCTTCCTTCACTTACTTTTTTCCACTCATTAAAGGCGTCTCTTGGTTCACTCCAGTTTGGGTATAGTTTTTCATTTACACCTTCAAAATATTTTGAAAATTCTAGGATGACATTAAAATCACTTAAAGTATTTCCAAGGGGTTCAACTGCTTTTTTAGCATAGTTACATCTTCTTTCACTATTTGTGTAAACTCCTTCTTTTTCACTCCAAGTTGCTGCAGAAAATACTACGTCTGCTATTTGTGCTGTTTCAGACTTAAAGGCATCTTGTACAACTAAAAGCTCTAATTTATCAAGGGCTTTTCTTAGTTTATTTTGGTCAGGGAAAGATACAAGGGGATTAGTTGCAACTAACCATAAAGCTTTTATCTCACCTTCTAAAATTGCATCTATAATTTGTGGATATGAATATCCTCTTTTTGTAGGAACATCTTCAACTGGTACATTTACTAAACTTGCATACTCTTCTCTATCGTATGAACTTGCAAAGTTTCTATATCCTGGAATTGAAGTTGTAAATCCAGTTTCTCTTGTACCCATAGCATTACATTGACCAGTGATTGATAGAGCAGTTGCTCCTTCTCGTCCAATATTTCCAGTAATAAGTGCTAAATTACAAATGGCACTAACTGTATCAGTACCAATTGAACTTTGATTTACACCCATAGTCCAAGCACTCATGGCTTTATCAGCTTTTGTATAAACCCTTGCTAAGTTATATAAATCTTTTACATTAATACCAGTTATATTTGCCACATCTTGAGGTTTATAGTTTTCAAAAATATGTTTTCTAAACTCTTTATATCCAGTAGTTCTTTCCTTTATAAATTTTTCATTTTCCCAACCTTGCTCTAAAATAATGTAACAAAGTCCATTCATAAGGGCTAAGTCACTTCTTGGATTTATAGGAGCATAAATATCTGCCATATTAGCTGTTTTTGAAAATCTAGGGTCAACAACTATAATAGTTGGTTTTTTACCAGTTATTTGTTGATTTTTTGCAATATGAAGTTTCAAAATAGGGTGGTTATCAGCAATATTTGCACCAATTAACATGATTACATCTGCATGCGAGAAATCTTCATAAGCCCCAACTGGTCCATCACTTCCAAAAGTTTGTTTATAACCCATAACAGCACTAGCCATACAAAGTGTTGTATTTCCACAGTAGTTATTTGTTTTTAGTCCCATTTGAACAAATTTACCTAAAGAATAAAACTCTTCAGTTAAAAGTTGTCCTGTTGAGATTACTGCAACTGCAGTATTTCCATGTTTTTTTTGAATATCTTTAAATTTATCACTTGTAGTTTTAAAAACTTCATACCAAGTTGTATTAACTAATTTTCCATTTTTTCTTATTTGTGGACTTGTGTATCTATTTTCACTTTGAACCATTTCATGTTCACTTAAACCTTTAGGGCAAAGTGTTCCTTTATTTACTGGGTGAGCTGGGTCACCTTTAGTGTAAACAGGTTTTCCATCTTTAACTCCAATATATAAACCACAACCAACTCCACAATATCCACAAGTACTTCTAACCCATTTTGTTGGAGCTTTAGAAAGAGCAACTTTTCCAAACTGAATATCATCAACTAGGGCATATTTCTCATTTTTTATATCAAAATTTAAAAAGCTTTTTATTTTATCTATCATTTTATCCCCCTTTGATTTCCCATAAAGAAGTTACCTGCTAACCCTTGGGCAACTGCTGTTTTATAAAAAAGCAGTCTTGCGACAATCTCACTTGAAAATGAGATGATTATTGCTAAAAATAAAGCTACTAAAGCAAAAGTGTAATTAACACTTGCAATTAGAAGCATACTTAACATTGGTAAACCTAGTGCCCCAATGTATAAACTTAGTTTTCTAAAGTTTATTTCTTTTTCAAAATGTTCTTCATATAAAATCTTTGTTTTATTTAACTGATAATAGTTTTTTTCTTTTTCATTTAAATTCGCATAGAAACTTTTTTGTTTATCAAATTCTTTATATTGTAAAAAGGCAATGAATAATGCAATTGGTAAAACAACACTTGCACTAGCGTAAGAATTTGTTTGAATTAATACAAATGAAACTATTAGTAAACCTATATATGAAACATTAAAAAAGATATTTGTAGTCTCTTTTTTATTCCATGATGGTCTAGCTTTAATTCTATAAATCATAGATTGAGCATAAATACCATAAGCTCCAGCTACAAATACACCAAGTTCAACGATTAATTTTAAAAATTGATTTAGTTCAAAAAAGTACATAGCTATAAGAAGTGTTAAACCACCTGTATAAGCACCTAATGCAGCAGCTTCTCTACTTAGCCATGAAGTTTTTAAGTTTTTCATAGCTGTTAAAGCCATACCTGGACGTCCTAGGTGAAGAGCTGAAAGTGGTAAACCAATTGCTGCAGGTAAAAATACAGCTATCATCATCCAAATATTTGGACTTGGAAGATTAAACCCTAGAATATTTATAAATTCACCTAGTAAAATAGCTGCAAAGCCTCCAAAGGAAAGTTGTGTTAAAACTGTCATAAATACTAAAGGCCATTCACTATGATTTGGTTTTATAATATGAGCATCTGTTGGAGTCATATCTTCAGTTTCATCAATAGTATATCTTGTAGTTGGTTTTGTGATTTCTATGTCTGGAAGATTCGGTGCAATACCTTGTTTTGCTATATCTTCAGTCAACCACTGCTGTACATTTACAACTTCAATAGCAATAGCTCCAGATGGACATGCTTGAACACATGCAGGAGTTTGTCCAACCTCAAGTTTTTCATGACACATATGACATTTTGTAACAATTCCTCTATCTTTGTTAAATGACGGAACTTCATACGGGCAATTCCAAGTACAATATTGACAACCAATACAGACATCATCATCGTGAAAAACAATTCCATTATCAAATTTTATATATGAATTTGTTGGACAACCTATTAAACACTCTGGTTCAATACAGTGATTACATGACATAGAGTTAAAGTGATTTTTTACATTTGGGAAAATTCCACTTTGTGTTTCTCCAACTCTTCTCCACTTTACATCGGCACTGTTATTATTTTGTTCATTACATGCTACCTCACAACAATGACAACCAATACATGCAGTTGCATCAAAGTGAAATCTATATTGTTCACCTTCTTTAGGTTTTGGAATATCAATAGAATAATTTCCACATTGCATATTGGAGTTTGATTTATATTCTATAAAATTTTCAAGTGGTGTTTTTTCATTATTGCTCAAAATATCCTCCAAAATATATATTAGAAAATATTAGCAATTTTTAATGTGAAATTAAAATTTATTTTGTATAAATTACATACAAAATAGAATTATTAGTTTAGTTGTGTATAAAATTAATGTAAAACTAAGTTTATAGCTTTTCTATTTTTACTGCACATTGATTATAATCTGGTTGAAATGATTCCTTATCATATAAATCATTTGTAAGATAATTTATTCCTCTATGACTTACAGGTATAAATATATTATCTTCCATGATAGTATCTGTAAGTAGTGCTTTTGATTCAATTTCTCCTCTACTTGAAGTAATTTTTATCTGGTCTTTATCTTTAATATTTAGTTTTTTTGCTGTTACTGGATTAATTTCACAAAAATTTAATTCTTTAAATTTTAATAGTGTTTTAGGTAAGTTTGTTTTTGTTCCAGTATGCCATTGGTCTCTTGTTCTTCCTGTTAATAAATTAAGAGGATATTTTAATGATGTTTTTTCACTTAATACTTTATTTTCAACAAAGTGTAAATTGGCTTTTCTATTAGATGTAAAAAACTTTTTATTATTTCTAATATCTTCACCCCAGATAAAAGGCTTATTTTTTAATTCATCATATGATGTCTCATATATATTTAAATGAGGAGTTAACTTTGTCATTTCTTTATATTCATTAAATATATCTTCAACTTTTTCGAAATTAAAATTCTCTTTATACCCAAGCTCCCATGCAAGTAATTTAAAAATCTCCCAATCAGGTTTACAATCAATAGATGTTCTAGTCATCTTTTCTTGTTTTGTTATTGTTCTATCAAGGTTAGTTTGTGTTCCTTCTTTTTCTCCCCATGGTGCTGCAGGTAGTCTTATATGTGCAAAGTCTTTTGTTTCTGAATTATCATATGCATTTATTTCTACTACAAATGGTATTTTTTTCATTAGTGCTTCCATTTTATTTCTATTTGGTAGATGATAAATTGGATCAGTGTGGCAAATTATTAATATATCAAGATTTGCATCTAGCATTTGAGTAGCAGTTAGTCCAGGTTTTTTAGCTAAATTTGTTGTATCCCAGAAATCAGAAACTTTTTTAATTGAATCTTTTTCAAAGCCCATGTGTACAGCAAGCATTGTTGATAGTCCACCTACTTCTCTTCCTCCCATTGCATTGGGTTGTCCTGTTAGTGAAAAAGGCCCATTTCCTTCTTTAAATATTTTTCCTGTTAAAAGGTGAGTATTAATAATTGCTAAGTTTTTATCTACCCCTTGAACACTTTGATTTATACCCATTGTCCAAGCTGTAATAATATTCTCACTATTTTTATACGTTTGCCAAAACTCTTCAAATTGTTCTTTTGAAAGACCTGTTCTTTTTAAAAGTTTTGTTGTGGGAATTCTTTTAAACTTATTTTTTAATAAAATAAAATTATTTACATTCTTTTCTATAAACTTTTCATCAATTAAGTTTTCATCAATTAGTCTTTTAGATACTAAGTTAAAAAAGTCAATATCACTTCCCGGACGAATTGGTAAATGTAGATGAGAATCTTTTGCTGTGTCTGTGTATCTTGGGTCGATGGTAATAATTTTTAGTCCATCTTTTTTAGCTTTTTTTATTTTATTGTGAAATACAACATGAGCTTCAGAGGTATTTGCTCCAACAAGAATTAATAAATTAGATTTAAAAATATCATTCATACGAACAGGTACATAATCTATCCCTAAAGCTTTTTTATGTCCAACTATTGCACTTGACATGCAAGTTCTACTATTTGTATCTATATTTGAACTTCCAATAAAACCTTTCATTAATTTATTAGCAATATAGTAATCTTCAGTTAATAATTGTCCTGATAAATAAAAACCTATTTTATTGGGTTCTGTATCTTTTATTTTATAGGCAATCTTTTTTATTGATTCTTCCCATGAAGTTATTTCAAATCTATCTTCAATAGAATTCCGTGTGTGAGGTCTTAATAATCTTGTTGCTGTTTGAATTGATACAAGCTCGGATATTCCTTTTGAACAAAGGTTCCCTTCATTTATAGGATAAACTTCATCTCCAATAAGTTTATTCATGTCAAATTCTAATCCACAGCCTACACCACAATAACCACATACAGATTTTATCATTATATATTTCCTAAAAAAATTTATATATATTATAGAATGATAATAATAAGTATATAAGAAAAATTGTATACAAAATAGCAGAAATTATAAATTTAATGTAAAATTAAGCTTATAGATAAATATATTATTCAATTAAAGGTAATATTTACTAATCAAAAATATTGTTTAATGTTTAATTAAGAAAAATGTATGAAAAATATACAATAAAGATGTTTATTTATTTTTTATGTGTGATATAGTTTTCATATCAAATATTTTGAAGGGGATAAAATGTTAAAACAAGTGTTAAAGATTGGTATTGGAATTTCAGTTGTTGCATCTACATTAATGGCTGCACCTGAGAAAACTAAATTAAAAATTGGTTTCATTGCTCTTACAGATTGTGCTCCATTAGTAATTGCAAAAGAAAAAGGTTTCTTTAAAGAAGAAGGATTAGATGTTCATGTTGCAAAAGAAGGTGGAGGTTGGCCTGGAATTCAACAAAAAGTGATTTCAGGTGAGTATGACTTTTCTCATGCCTTAGCAGGAATGCCTATTGCCGCAACTTTAGGAATAAATGGAGATGCCCATTTACAAGCACTTTTATCACTTGACTTTAACGGTAATGCAATTACATATGGTAATAATATTATAAAAGAAATGGAAAAGTATGGTTTAGATAAAACATCAAGACCTGTTAGTGCAGATTCATTAAAAAAATATATTGATGCAAAAAGAGCTGCAGAAGGAAATAACTATCAACCTTTGAATTTTGGTATGGTTCACCCAGTTTCAACTCATAACTATGAGTTAAGATATTGGATGGCTGGTTCTGGAATTAAACCAGATGAAGACTGTACAATTAAACCATTTCCTCCTCCAACGATGCCACAAAACTTAATTGCTGGTAATATTGAAGGTTACTGTGTTGGTGAACCTTGGAACTCAAGAATCGTACTTAAAGGTCAAGGAAGTGCACTTGTAACAAACTATGATATTTGGAATAATAATCCTGAAAAAGTATTACAAGCAAGAGCTGATTTTGTTGAAAAATATCCAGAAACTACAAAGGCAGTTATGAGAGCAGTCATTAAAGCACAAATGTGGCTAGATGAATCTTGGGAAAATAGAGAAGAAGCTATTGGTTACTTAGCTAAGAGAAATTATGTTAAAGCTCCAAAAAATGTATTAAAAAAATCTATGTCAGGAACTTTCCTTTATAACAAAGGTGTCGATTCAGAAAATCCAATGTTTAATGTTTTTGCTAACTATTATGCATCTTATCCTTTCTATTCTCATGGAATGTGGTTTATTACACAAATGTATAGATGGGGACAACTTGAAAAGCCAGTTGATATGAAAGCAACAATTGAAAAAGTTTATAGACCAGATTTATTCTCTGAAGTTGCAAAAGAAGTTGGATATACATTACCTCCAAGTCCATGGAAAAAAGATGGTGTTGATGAATACAATAAATTCATTGATGGAAAAGTATGGGATCCAAATAAAGCAGTAGAATATATTTATGATACGTTTGCTGTGACTACACCTAAAGTTTCAAAAGAAGAGTTAGCAAAAGTTAACACTTGGAAAGTTGATACAAAACAACCATCTTATGTATGTCCTTATGGACCAGCAGGTTGTGCAGACCCAAAATATGTAACAAAATAAAGGACAAAGCTCAATTGAGCTTTGTCCTTTTGAATATTTAATTTTTTAGATATTCAAAATGACAATTTATAAATAGAAGGAAGAGTGATGAATAAAGAGTTATTAAAAAAATTAGTATTACCTTTGGTTGTACTTGCAATTATTATTCAAGTGTGGTCAACAATATCAAATACAATCCCTGGTTTTCCAACTCCTGGTGATACATATGTATATGCTTTTGGAGGAGAGACAAGTGATGGTGATGAACTAGAAGGTGTATTAAGTGACCCATTCTATGTAGAAAATCAAGACGATAAAGGTATTTTTTGGCAAGTGTTAGAATCATTAAAAAGAGTATTTGCCGGATTTGCAATAGCTGTAATTGTTGGTGTTCCTGTAGGATTAGCAATAGGAATGAGTAAAAATATTCAGTATGCACTAGATCCTTTTATTCAAATATTTAAGCCTGTATCACCTTTAGCTTGGTTACCTTTATTATTATTTGCTTTCAAAGATATTGATAGCACGGCAATGTCTACAATTTTTGTTACATCAATTTGGCCAATTATTATAAATACTTCATTAGGTGTAAAAAATGTAAGTGAAGATTATTTAAATGTTGCGAAGGTTTTAAGATTTAATCCTATTGAAAAAATCACTAAAATTATCTTACCAGTAGCAGTTCCTTATATATTTACTGGTATGAGATTATCACTTGGAATTGCTTGGTTAGTTATTGTTGCTGCTGAAATGTTAACAGGTGGAATTGGTATTGGATTTTGGATTTGGGATGAATACAATAATCTTGCATATCACAATATCATTATTGGTATTATTATAGTTGGTTTAGTAGGTTTTATACTTGATTTAATCATGGGAATAATAGCTGATTATTTTGATTATAGAAAAAAGATGTAATAAAAGGATTATGTAATGAGTGCTAATAATAAATTTTTACAATTAGAAAATATTGATAAAACCTTTCCTCTTCCTGGTGGAAAAGAGTATAAAGCTGTAGTTGATGTAAATGTTAATATAAAAAAGAATGAAATTATTTCAATAATTGGACATAGTGGATGTGGAAAATCAACACTATTAAATTTAATTGCAGGACTTGATGCTCAAACTGCAGGAAATATTATTTTAAATAATAAAGAAATAACAGGGCCAGGTCCAGAAAGAGCAGTAGTGTTCCAAAATCACTCTTTACTTCCATGGCTAACAGTTTATCAAAATATTGAAATGGCAGTTAAAAAAGTAATGCCGGCATTAACTAAAGCTGAATTAAGAGATAGAGTAAGCCATTTTGTTTCAATGGTAAATTTAGATCATGCTAAAGACAAATATCCAGGTGAAATTTCTGGAGGAATGAAACAAAGAGTTGGTATAGCAAGAGCCTTATCAATTAAACCTGATGTTTTACTAATGGATGAACCATTTGGTGCCTTAGATTCATTGACAAGAGCAAATTTACAAGAGCATCTTATGAGAATACAACAAAGTTTTCAAAATACAGTAATAATAATTACGCATGATGTTGATGAAGCAGTATTATTAAGTGATAGAGTAATTATGATGACAAATGGACCAGAAGCTACAATTGGTGAGATTTTAGAAGTGAATTTACCAAGACCTAGGGATAGAGTTGCTCTTCAAAGTCATCCTGAATATATTAGATGTCGAGAATCTATACTTGATTTCTTATATAAAAAATTCGCAAAAGAAGACGAATAAACTTTTTATAATCCTTGAAGTAGAATATTCCATAAATATTCTATTTCACTATCATTAAAAAGTATCAAGTTCTTATTTAAATATAACTCTTCCATCTTTTTTTTATCAAACTTTCTACTGTAACTACAAGTACTATGTGTAGGCACAAAACTTCTAACAAGGGAAAAGTTTTTAGTAATTTTTGATTCACATAAAAAGCATTCAAAGTCTGGATGAAGTCTTCCTTCATAATCTAGAAGTTCAAGATAGTTATTACAGATTGCTCTTTTAGGATTTTGTTTAATCATTTCATGGACAAGTTTATCTAGAAGATTAAAATAAAAATCATCAATTGCCTCTACATCTTTTAAATGAGGATTAAATAGTTTTATAAATCTTTGCCAACAGTAAAGTTTTTCAGTATCAAATATCCAAGGAAAACCAAGTTGTATTACATCTTTAAGTCTTGGAATAGTACTTTTTATATTTGTTTCTAATTCAAAGTCTATTTTGTAGCCGATATTGATATTTGAATGTCTTGCTCCATAAAATCTATAACAAGTATAAACTTGACTCTCTGTTAATATAGTAACAATTAAGTCATCGTCTCTGACTTTTTTAATATCTATTATGTAACCTTGCATTCTCTTCTTTTAACTAAAATTGAAAAAAATTATATCAAACATAAAATAGATATTTGCTTCAAATAATTATTATG
>AZIE01006518.1_pt1 | contig 20436 bp, 23 predicted proteins | sample 359081 | NCBI WGS metagenome assembly AZIE01 (sample SAMN02429713, study PRJNA222661) | marine sediment metagenome | biome: Sediment sample; isolation source: sample MGS-MCh from oil contaminated site at the lagoon of Mar Chica... | place: Morocco: Mar Chica | collected 2012-07-20 | depth 32 m m | reverse complement strand
TCAAATAATAAAAATTATAAAAAGATAAATTTATTAATACAGTTTAGAAACTTTTTTTATCCTAAAGTTTAAAACTATAAAATCGTGACAATTAAAAGGATAAAAAATGCAAACAAATATTTTAGGAACAAACTTACAAGTTTGTTGTACTTCTCCAATGACAGGTTTTTATAGAGACGGAGTTTGTCGAACAAGCCCAGAAGATCATGGAACTCATACAGTATGTGCAATTATGACAAATGAGTTTTTAGAGTTTTCTAAAAAACAAGGCAATGACTTAACAACACCTGTACCACAGTTTGGATTCCCTGGTTTACAAGAGGGTGATAAATGGTGTTTATGTGCTTTAAGATGGAAAGAAGCATACGAAGCAGGATGTGCTCCTAAAATAGATGCCGAGGCAACATCAAATGCCACAACTAAATTTATAAAAAAAGAGATACTTTTAGAGTATAAAATCTAAAAAGGAAATCTCTTTTTTGAAAAATCTTAAATTAATAACAAATTCCCAAGATAGTAATTTTTATAATCAGTTTGTATCCTTGTTAGACTCATGTAAGAGTTTTTATTTTAATGTTGCATTTATAAACTATTCAGGACTTCAATTAATACTTCAAAACCTAAAAAAGTGTGAACAAAGAGGAATTAAAGGAAAAGTCTTAAGTTCTACATATCTTAACTTTACAGATGAAAAAGCCTTAGAAAAAATAAAAGAGTTTGAAAATATTGAGCTTAAAATATTTGATAGTGCAAATAATCAAATAGGCTTTCATCCAAAAGCTTATATCTTTGAGTTTGAAGAAGAGTATAAACTGTTAATTGGTTCTTCAAACTTAACAGCAAGTGCTTTTAAATCAAATATAGAGTGGAATATAAAAACAGTTTTAAAAAAAGATGATGTTTTTATAAAAGAGCTTTTTTCTGATTTTAATAAACTTTGGGATAACTCAATATATGTAGATAGAGAGTTTTTAGATGAGTATAAAAGTTTTAAGTTAAAACAAGAGCCAATACAAAGTTTTACACGAAAAGAGTTTAGATTAAATCTTATGCAAAAAGAGGCTTTGCAAAGGCTAGATTTTTTAAGAAATAGTGGTGAAAATAAAGCCCTTGCAATTGCATCAACGGGAATAGGAAAAACTTTTTTAAGTGTCTTTGATATAAAGCAGTTTGATGCAAAGAAGGTATTATTTATAGTTCATAGAGAAGATATCTTAATTAGTGCTAGAAAAAGTTTTGAAGCTGTAATCAAAGACAAAACTATGGGCTTTTTTACTGGAAATAAAAAAGATACAAAATGTGAGTTTATTTTTGCAACAATTCAAACACTAAGTAAATACTACAAAAAGTTTGAAGCCCAAGAGTTTGATTATATAGTAGTTGATGAGGCTCATCATATAGCAAGTAAAAGTTATGAGTGTGTAAAAAGCTACTTTAAACCTAGGTTTTTATTAGGACTTACAGCAACTGCAAATAGAACTGATGAGGTTTCTATTTTTGATTTTTTTGATGATAATTTAGCCTGTGAAGTAACACTAAATGAAGCTTTAGAAAAAAGCTTAGTAAGTTCTTTTCACTATTTTGGAATTGAAGATATAAAAGAGCTTGATTATGAGGATATTGATTTAACAAATATAAAAAAGCTTTCAAAGTTTTTGATGATAAATAAAAGAGTTGATTTTATCATTGAGAAGATGAACTTTTATGGATTTAGTGGGGATAAAAGAAGAGCCTTAGGCTTTTGTGCTTCTAAAGAACATGCCAATTTTATGAGTGAAGAGTTTAATAAAAGAGGAGTTAAAGCAACAGCCTTAACAAGTGAAGACTCTATTATAAAAAGAGAAAACTCTATTAAAAAACTTCAAAGTAGTACAAATGAACTTGAAGTTATTTTTACTGTGGATATATTTAATGAAGGTGTTGATATTCCAAATGTAAATACTGTTTTGATGCTTCGACCTACAAACTCTTCAATTGTATTTGTACAACAGCTAGGAAGAGGATTAAGAAAAAATAGTGATAAAGAGTTTTTAACAGTACTTGATTTTATTGGAAACCATAATAGAGCTTATCTTATTGCTTTAGCACTTGTAGGTAAAAAGCGTTTTGATAAAGATAGTATAAAACTATCTCTAAACAATAACTTTTCTAACTTTCCTAATGCTCATATAATCATGGATGAAATCTCTAAAAAAAGAGTTTTAGAGCAAATTGAAAACGAAAACTTCAATAGTTTAAAATATTTAAAAGAGCAGTATTTAGAGTTTAAAACTTCGCAAAATCTAAAGACTATTCCTAGACTTAGTGATTATATTCATTATGATGAATATATAGATGTTTTAGACTTTATCTCTTACTCTAAATCCTATGAAGAGTTTATTTGTAAAGTTGAGAAAGATAGCCTTTATAAAAAAGCATGTGAAGATGAAAACTTTGTAAAAGCTCTTAGATTTATTCAAGGCTTAATGCCAATAAAAAGAGTTTATGAGTTTGCAATTTTAAAGTATCTAATATCAAATAAAGAGACTTCTATTTCTTATGCACTTGAGTATTTAAAAAAGTATTTAAAAGAAGTTAGTGAAGAAACGCTTATTCATAGTTTTAGATTCTTAGATGAACAGTTTTTTGATTCTGCTCAGAAACAAAGGTTTTTGAAACTTGCTACTTTAAAAAGAGATACCTTATCTAGAACTAAAGAGTTTGATGAATTATTATCAAGTGATTTTAAAAGAGATTTACTTTTAGATTCAATAAATTATGCTTTAATTAAGTACGAAAAAGAGTTTGGTGTAAAAGATTATGGCTTACCATTTTTAAAACTTTATGAAAAATACAATATGTTAAATATTGCCCAACTTTGTAATTTTGATAAAATTCATAGTTCCTTTCGAGGAAGTGGGTTTTTAAAGTTTAAAGATGATTTTTTCCTTTTTATAACTATTGAAAAAGATAAGTTTACAAAAGGTGCAAAATATGAAAATGCTTTTCTTTCAAAAGAACTTTTTACTTATTCAAGTAAGCCTTCTATGAGTTGCCATAAAGGTGATGGAAAAAGACTTATTGAAAACAAAAAACACGCAGTTAAACTTCATATCTTTGTAAGAAAATTTTCACATGTTGATAAAAAGGTTCAGCCTTTTATTTATTTAGGATTGGCAAATACCAACTCATACAAAAATGAAAAGCCAATAGATTTAGAGCTAAAACTTGAAACTCCTCTTACAAATAATCTTTATGAAGAGTTTACAAAAGTTGTTGAGTAAGTAGTTTACTATAAGGGAATAGTTATAGTAAACTTTGCTCCTTTTTTAGTATTTTCAACTTCAAGCTGACCAAAAAGGTGTTTTTCTACAATAATCTTACTCATATATAGACCTAAGCCTGTTCCATGAAACTGATGTTTTGTAGTGAAGTATGGGTCAAATATCTTAGGTAATATATCTTTTTCAATACCTTTAGCATTATCTTCAATCGTTATTTTGAAGTTTTTATTTGTTTTTATTAAAGCAATTGTAATTGTTCCATCTTCTATTTTTCTTTGAAGTATTACATCTTTGGCATTGTTTAAAATGTTGATTAAAACCTGAGCTAATTCTTCAGCCACAAGCTCTACTTTAATAGGGTTTTCATAGTCGATATTATTTATAAGTTTAATATGACTATTTTCTAAACTTGCTCTTACAATTTTAAGTGTTTCATCTATTCTTTCTTGAATTACAATCTCTTTTGTCTCTTTTTCTTCTTTAATAAAGTCTCTAAAAGTATCAATTGTTTCTGAAAGATATTTTGTATTTGTAACTATTGTATCTGTAAATTCTGGAATATCATCTTTTTCTAACATATCAAATTCATGTTTCATTTTTAGACCACTTGCAGCTGTACTAATAGTAGATAACGGCTGTCTCCATTGGTGTGCAATGTTTCCTATCATTTCACCCATTTGAGCAAGTTTCATCTGCTCTAATAGCTGTTTGTCTTTTTTGATAATTTTATTTAAACTATTTTTCTCAGCAATACTTCTTGATATTAAAAAATATAAAGCTAATAAAATAGATAGGTATAAAAATATTAAAAGTAGAAGTATAAGCTTATAGGTTTTTTCTAAATTACTAAGTCCATCTTCTTTACTTAATATTGCTAAAAAAGCCTCTTGTTTATTTCTAAGTTTATTCATAATTGGAATAGTTGTAACTATGATATTATCTTTATTTATAAAAATAGAGTTAGCTTTATTTTCCATTGCTTCTTTGTATATTTTAATAGACATACTTCTACTTGGTTTTAAAACTAAAATATCTTTTCTTGAGACATCTCTTAATTCAGTTAAGATATTTGTATTGTGCAAGAAACCATCAAAATGAGCAGCTTTATACTCTTTAGTATTTTTTAAATACTCTTTTGAAAAGTTATCATCTTTAATAATAAAGTTTGTAAGAACGTAATATTGCTTCATTAGTGAAGAAGTAATTGCTTGTTCACTAAAAGTAATATTTAAAAACCCAACAACTTCATTTTCTACTTTGATTGAATATAAAAAGTTAAAACCTGTATCTTCATCTTTTACTTCAAAGCTATCCATATCTTCTTTATTATTTTTTACAAAATTAAAAGCTCTTTTATTTTCATTCATAGAAGTTTTTGTTAGGGGTTGTTTCATGTCTAAAAAGATTTCACTATTTGGAAGTATAAAAGTGATATTCGTAAGCTTTTTATCATCTAAAGTATTAAACCTATTTAACACTTTAATATATAGTTCTCTTTTTATCTCTTTTTTTTCTTTTTCTGTTTTATTATTTATATATTTAAATTCATTTTGTACATCTGTAAGTTTTAAAAGACCTGTAAAAACAACATAAGAAAGCTCTTTATATTGGTCATAAATAGTATGATAAGCTCTTTCGTATGTCATTGTTTTTTGGTTTAGGTGATACTCTTTTGTTTTTGTAGAAATGTAGTCAAAAATAACTAAACTAAAAGCAGCTAATAAAACAAAGATTATTGTAAAAAGGCTTCTTAAATTTTTTATTTTTTGTTTAGAACTAATTTGAATGGAGTCTTCCTTTTATAATTTTTGTGATTATACTATTTAAATATTTAATTTTCTAAAATTTTTAGTACGTCTTCAAAATCACCTACTACTATTGTTTCAACAGAGCATGCAATCATCAAGTTAACAGGATAATCAAAGTCTTCTATTACTCTTCCTTGTAAGTCTATAAAACCATCTTTACTAGACATTTTTTCTTCACTTGTGAACTGTTCTTGGTAGCTATTATGTCTATGTAAATAACCATAAACTTTTTTACCCTTTGCAGTTGCATAACCACATTCCCAAACAGTTCCACTATCACTCTCTTTTCCTCTAAAAGAATTAAGGTTTGCAATTACTATATCACAAGAGTCAATTAAATTTTTGTTTGCTTTGTATATATCTTTTGCAATTTTCTTTTTCTCTTGGTTAAAGTCTACAACATTGTCTAATGGATATAAACCTTCATATCCATACTCTTTACAAAGATTAGAGTATCTTTTTCCTATGTCTTTTGAGTCTTGTTCAAAAACGTCAGGTCCTGCAATATATATCTTTCTCATTTTTTCTTCCCATAATCAATTTTTTTTCCATTTTCATCAAGTAAAGGATATTTTTTTTCATTTTTTTTCATTTTTTCAATAATTGCTTCTTCTAAATCAATATCTAATTTCATACACATTCTTATTAAATAAACAGCAATATCTGCAATCTCTTCTTTTGCATGAGTCTTTTTATCAGAATTTAGATTTTGTGCTTGTTCTAAATCTAACCATTGAAAGATTTCAACTAGTTCAGAGGCTTCTACACTTAAAGCCATAGCTAGATTCTTTGGATTGTGAAATTTTTCCCAATCTCTTTTTGTGGAAAACTCTTTAATAATTGTTTGAATTTTTTCCATATCCATACATTAAACCTTTTAAACAATAAGATTGTTATATAATACCAAAAATTTAAAAAAGAAAAGTAAATGATAAAAAGAGAATTTATACAAAACCATAAAGCAATAAACTTTAAGTTTTATCAAAATCCAGATGATTTTATTGTAGTAGAAAACCCTATAAAGTTCACAAACAAAGGGAACTTTATTATTGCAAAAATAAAGAAAAAGAGTCTTGGAACTTGGGATTTATTAGAGAGTTTATCAAAGGGCTTAAAAATATATGAAAATGAGTTAGGTTATGCAGGACTAAAAGATAAAAATGCAACAACAACTCAGTATATTTCTATTCCAAGAAAGTATGCAAAAGACTTAAAGAAGTTTAGACATCCAAAAATTGAAATCAAAGAGACTTTTTTACATAGTACTAAACTAAATATTGGTGATTTAGAAGGTAATAGTTTTGAGATAAGACTACATGATGTAAAAGAAGAAGATGTTTTTAAAATAGAGAAATTATTAAAAGAGATTTCAAAAATTGGTATGCCAAACTATTTTGGTTTTCAAAGATTTGGTCATGAGGCTAAAGAGAACCTTGATAAAGCAAGAAGATATATTTATGGGGATTTACTTATAAAAGATAGAAAACTAGCAAAAATGCTTGTTTCTGCATATCAAAGTGATTTTTATAATAAGTGGCTAGTAGAAAGAATTAACAAAAGTGAAAATGAGTTTAAACCTTTAGATGGTGATGTTTTTAGAGAGTATAAAAATGACAAGTTCTTTACACCTAAGAAGTTAAATGAAACTATCATTCAAGATTTTTTAAATAAAAAAATAGTTCCTACAGGTTTACTTCCAGGAAGACATGCTTTTAGAAGTATTGCAAAAGCTAGAAAAATTGAAGAAAACTATGATGATACATATATTCAAGAAAAAGGATATAGAAGAGATGCTATTGTTTATCCTAAAGATGTAAGTGTAAAATATAATAAACAAACATCAAAATGTACATTGAAATTTACTTTGCCTAAGGGTTCTTATGCAACAGTTCTAATTGAGAATATAGCAAACAGAAATCTAAAAGCTTAGATCTTTTGTTTATTTCTTTTCAATAATTTCGAACTCTTCTTCTGAAGGTTCATTCTTTGAAATAGCAGTGTTTTGTGGTTGAGAGATTATTTTCTGTACGTTAAGTACTTGATTTCTATCTACAAGGCAAGTCATCTCTTTTTCTGATAAAGAGCCTCTTTCTGAATCTTTTTCTGAGATTTTAAAAGTAACTTCCATATATTTCATCTTTCTAACAAGATGCATAACAATAAGAGAAAGAAGCACAATAATTAAAATTATTGTTGCTCCTAAAATAAGAGTTAGATTAATTACATTCTTCTCCCCATCTTCTATACCACCTAAAAAAGCAACACGTACAGAAAGTAGTAGTAATCCAATGATTGCTATAAAGATTGCTAGTAAAGTTCTTGCACTTTTTATATCCCATTGCTTCTCTTTAATAAAATCTACATATTTCCATGTAAAAATCATTGAGATAAGAATATAAGAAATAAAAAGTATAACTGTTGACATCTAAAGCCTTGTTCTCTTTTAGTTTATTTTAGAATGATGAATTCATCATCATAATAAATAGTATCTTCTAATGCAATTACTTTTTTCTCTTCATCAAAGTCTAATTCATAAATTGCATCTGTTTTAAAGTCTTGTGAAATTTTGATTAAATAACCTTGAGATTCTAAGGCATATAAAGATTCACCATATGCTAAAGAGTAAATTTTTGCAAATTTATATTTTCTTCTATCTACAATATTTAAAGAGATATCAGTTTTAATAATTTGTCCATCAATAGTTGCAATGTAAATATTTTTATCTTTTGTAATAATATCTCTAACATTGTAATCTTTAAGGTTTACAGTTCCTTGACCTACAGAGATTACTTTATTTGCTGTTGCTGCAACTAGAGTATCATCTACAACATCTAGGAAAATGATGTTATTAAATTGTCCATTTGGATCAACAACAATATTTCTAACAATTTTATTGTTAGAATCAGATACAACAATAATCTTTCCATCTAAAGTAGGGAAAAGAATAATGTTACTCATAAAGTATGGGTTTGCAATTCTAGTGTCATTTACAAAAGAGTGAGTGTAATACTCTTTTAATAAAGTTTTCTCTGTATTCATATCATATAACATGATTGAGTTATCAGAGAATAGTAAAGCAAGTTTGTTATTGTTTTTAGAAGCTGCTACAACTACTGCATCAACTTTAATCTCTTTTTCTCCAACTAATACAGTATCTTTATAGTTAGAAGCAATAACAGTATCATCTACAATATTTAAGAATTTGTATCCTTCAGGTATTTTAAATTGAGAAATACCTCTTTTTGTAATAATATCTTGGCTATCTAAAGTCGCCCCATCTTTGTTGAAGTAAGAAATACTTCCATTTAAAGCTTTTGACTCAGATAGTTCGTAGTCTCCTGCAGTATTTTCTGGTTCAAAGTACTCTTTTGAAGAACATCCTGCAAATACAAAAAGTAAACTTGCAAATAAAATTAAGTGTTTCATTTATTTTCCTTATTTTGTAACTAGATAGTGTTTTAATGCTGTAACTAAGTTATTAACTTGAGAATCAGCTGGGATAAGATTTAAAGTTGCTTTTGCATCTTCATACTTTCCTTCTTTTGCTTGAATTAATGCTTTATTGAAGATTGCAAACTCTTTTAATAAAAAGTCTTTTTCCATTGAAACTTCATTTAGTTTATCAATATTTTGTTCTTCTAAAGCTTTTTGATAAGCAACAAGTTGTTTAAAGTATCTAAGTTCAGTTTCGTTGAACTGTCCTTTTTCTAATGCTTGTGCATAAAGTGCAACTTCATATAGTTGTTGACTTTTATCTTTTAATGTACTCTTAGCTTCTGCATCATCTGGATTTTCCATTAGTTTATTAAATGCAATATTCGCGTCTAGTTTATTTGAAACTTGAATAGTTTTTGTTGCATATAGACCAATAACTAAACCAATTATTACGATTAGTGCTAAGATAATAATTATCTTATATTTTTTGTAAAATCTTTCAACTCTAACGAAACCTTCTAAGAATTTCTCTTCGCTATTTAGTTCTTCTTTTACATAGTCAACATTTTCTTTAAGACTCATTTAAAACCTTCATTTAAATTTAGGTTTAAATAATACAAAAAAAATTATAAAACCTTACTTTTATGAAAATTTTTATATAATCGTGTTCTTATTAAAGAATTAAGGTTGATTTATGAATAGGTTTATATTAATTTCATCGATTGTTTTACTACTATCTCAATCAATTTTCGCGAATGAACAAACGGAAGAAGAGAATAACCAAAGTAGGTTTGAGTCTCTTTCAAAATTAACACAAGTTATTGGTACTGTTGAAAAGTATTATGTTGATGATATCAAACTTCAAGAGATTGTTGATAAGGCACTTAAAGGTCTTATGCAAGAACTAGATGCGCACTCTACATATTTAGATAAAAAGTCATCAAAAGAGATGAGTATTCAAACTCAAGGTGAGTTTGGTGGTCTTGGTATTACTGTTGGTATGAGAGATGGAGCATTAACTGTAATTTCTCCAATTGATGATACGCCAGCTTATAAAGCAGGGGTAAAAGCAGGGGATATTATTTTAAAGATTGATGATAATTCAACTTTAAATATGACACTAGATGAAGCAGTTTCTCTTATGAGAGGGAAAGCTAAAACTCCTATTGTTTTAACAGTTGTTAGAGAAGGTGAAAATAAACCAATCAAGATTGATATTATAAGAGATATTATTAAAATTCAATCAGTATTTTCTAAAACAATTGAAAATGAAGATTTATTATATGTAAGAGTTTCAAGTTTTGATAGAAAAGTTACTACAAACTTAAAAAAAGCTATTAAAAATAACCCAAAAACAAAAGGTATTATTTTAGATTTAAGAAACAACCCAGGTGGATTATTAACACAAGCAATTGGTGTTGTTGATTTATTTGTTGATGAGGGAGTAATTGTTTCTCAAAAGGGAAGAAATAGCGCAGAAGAAGAAAAATTCAATGCAACAATTGCAGAGACTATGACAGATGTTCCAGTTGTAGTTTTAGTTAATGGTGGTTCAGCATCAGCTTCTGAGATTGTAAGTGGTGCTTTACAAGACCATAAAAGAGCTGTTGTAATTGGTGAAGAGACTTTTGGAAAAGGTTCTGTTCAAGCTATTTTACCAATCACACAAGATAGAAGTGAAAATATTAAAATTACTATTGCAAAATACTATTTACCAAGTGGAAGAACAATTCAAGCTAAGGGAATTACTCCTGATGTAATTTCACATGAGGGTGAAGTTGTTAGTGAAAAAAATGCAGAGTTTAAATTAAAAGAAGCAGATTTAAAGAAACATTTAGAAGTTGAGCTTAATAAAGAGAATGGCGTAAAAAAAGATAAAGAAGAAAAAGAGAATAAAAAAACTTTAACTGAAGAGGATATCTCAAAAGATAACCAACTAAATACAGCTATTGGTATTTTAAAAAGTTTAATAATAATGAAATAAAAGGAACAACACAGATGAATAAAACTGAGCTTTTATATGAAGGTAAAGCGAAAAAAATTTGGAATACAGAAGATGAAAATCTTTTAATTTCTGAATTTAAAGATGATTTAACAGCGTTTAATGGTGAAATGAAGTCTGAAGAGGCTGGTAAGGGTGCATTAAACAATAAAATCTCTACAGAATTATTTAAATTATTAAATGCAAATGGAATTCAAACACACTTTGAAAAAATGCTTGATGACAATAATATGCTTCATAAAAAATGTAAAGTTATTGCAATAGAAGTTATTATTAGAAATATTGCAACTGGTTCTTTAACAAGAACTTTAGGTATTGAAGATGGAACAGTTTTACCATTTACTTTAGTTGAGTTTGACTATAAAAATGATGCTTTAGGTGATCCAAAAATTAATGACCAACATGCATTACTTTTAGGACTTGTAAATCATCAAGATGAGTTAGACAAATTAAGAAGAGTAGCTAGAGAAATAAACGATATTTTAAGACCTTATTTCTTTGAAAAGGGATTAAAGTTAGTTGATTTTAAATTAGAGTTTGGTTATGACGCTAATGGAAATATCATTTTAATTGATGAGTTATCTCCTGATAACTGTAGATTTTGGGATGTAGAGTCAGGTGAATCTATGGATAAAGATAGATTTAGAAAAGGTAAAGGTGGACTAAAAGTTGCCTATGAAAACGTATTAAATAGAATTTTAAATAAATAAGAAGGAAAGAGATTAAATGAAAGCAATCGTAAATGTAGCATTAAAACAAGGTGTACTTGATGATCAAGGTAAAGCGACTCATCACGCTTTAGATACTCTTGGGTTTAAAGAAGTAGTAAAAGACGTAAGAATTGGTAAACAAATTATTATGGAATTAAACTCTTCAAATGAAGAAGATGCTAGAAAAGAAGTTACAGAAATGTGTGAAAAGCTTCTTGCTAATACTGTAATTGAAGATTATCAAATCGAAATAATAGGTTAATATTATGAATGTATCTGTATTACAATTTCCTGGTACTAATTGTGAATATGACACAAAATATGCTTTTGAAAAACTAGGTTGTGAAGTTACTATTATTTGGCATAAAGATAAAGAGATTCCAGCTAATACTGATTTATTAGTTATTCCTGGTGGATTCTCTTATGGAGATTACTTAAGATCTGGTGCAATTGCTAGATTTGCAAATATTATGGAATCAGTTCAAGATTATGCTGCAAATGGTGGTAAAGTTTTAGGTATTTGTAATGGTTTCCAAATTCTTTTAGAAGCTGGATTATTACCTGGTGCTATGAAAAGAAATGATTCTTTACATTTTATTTCAAAATACAACAACTTAAAAGTTATCAATAATGATAATACTTTTTTATCTCTACTTAAAAAAGATGAAATTGTAAATATTCCAGTTGCTCACCATGATGGTAACTATTTTATTGATGAAGCAGGATTAAAAGAGCTTGAAGCTAATAATCAAATTCTTTTAAAGTATTGTGATGAAAATGGTGAAGTTATGAACTTAAATGGTTCAGTAGCTAATATTGCAGGTATCTGTAATAAAGATAAAAATGTATTTGGTCTTATGCCTCACCCAGAAAGAGCAATGGAAGAATTACTTGGTTGTGATGATGGTGTTGCAATGTTAAAAGGGTTCTTAAAATAGTGAAAAAAATAGTAGTATTAGTTTTTGTTTTATTTAGTGTAGTTTTTTCAAATGACTTTGTCAAAGAAGAGAGTTCTGTATTTAATGGTACAAACGATAGAAACATAAATACTATAAATAGATTCACACAAGAAGAAGGCTCTATGACTGAAGGTGCTCAAACAGCACCTTTAGTTGTAAGTAAAAACTTATATCTATCATATAAAAACTATCCAAAACATATCTATAAAAATCAAAGATTTGAAGTTGATGTTAAAGCATTAATTACAAGAAATAATTATGATAGAATTGAGACACACTTTATAGATGGTGTAAATATGCTACCTTTAAATGCTCAAAGTCAATGGCAACTTGAAGGTAACACAAAAAATGTATATGAAAATAAATACTATTTTAAAGCTTATGATTCTAACTTTTTATTACCAACAATAGAAGTTAAACTTTTCGATAATAATGTTTTAGTAGAGAGTAGAAAGCTACTTCCTCCTAAGATAACTTTCTCAGAAGTAGCAAAAGCAGATACAATATTTTCTAATGTAATTGCAAAAGAGTTAACAATTTTAAATACAAAAGCTAAGCAGTATACAAATAAACAAGCTTTAGCAATTATAGATTTAGAAGGTAGTTTTTCAAACTTTGAAGACTTTTATATCAAAGGTTTTGAAGAACAAGGTGTAACTTTAATAGAAGATAACTATCCAAATCAACATATGATTTATTATGTTGTTATTCCTATTCATCAAAAAACAATTGCCTTTAACTATTACAATACAGATTTAAAAAGATTAGAGAAAATAACTATACCTATTAAGTTTGAAGAAGAGTTAGTTAGTACTCAAACAGATTTAAATCCAAATAACTCTAGTTTTGAGTTTTACAAAAAAGTTGCAATTGGAGCAATCGCTGTAATTTTCCTAATATTATTTGTTTGGAAAAGGTCATATATTTATTTAGTTTTATTCTTAGTGTTTGCAATTGCATTTATGCTATTTGCAATGCCAAATAAAAGTATAAAATTAAAAGAGAATAGTGTAATTTATATTTTACCTACAAAGAACTCTACAATCTTCCAAAAGATGTCAAATCAAGTTTCTGTTGAAGAGATGAAAAGAAAAAATGGCTTTGTAAAAATCATGTTTAAAAGAGGCGAAGATAAATTTATTGGATGGGTAAAGGAAGACGATGTTATCAAGAATTAGAGGAATAATTGTTCTTATTCAATTTTCTATAACAGTTGCAATTGTTGTTGTAGCAATGTATCTGTTTAGAAGTAAAACCCATGAAATAATCAAAATCTGGATGAAGATTCAAATTTATTTATTAGGAATAAAACTTGAAATCGAAGGTGAGATAGATGAATCATGTGATATGCTTGTAATGAATCACCAAAGTCTTTTAGATATTATTATTATGGAACATATCCATGCGAGAAACTTAGCATGGGTTGCTAAAAAAGAGATTTCTGACCTTTTCTTTTTTGGTCACATTATTAAAGCTCCAAGAATGATCTCTATTGATAGAGAGAATAAAGCAGGTATTATTCACCTTTTAAAAGAAGCAAAAGATAGACTTTCAAAAGGACGTCCAATTGCTATGTTCCCTGAAGGAACAAGAAGTGATGGAAAGCAGATGCTTAAGTTTAAAGCAGGGGCTCAAATGCTTGCAAATAAACTAAAACTAAAAGTACAACCTGCAATTATTCTAAATACAAGAGATATCTTAGATTCTCAGTCATTAAAACAAAAACCAGGGGTAGTAAAAGTTAAATTCTTAAAACCTGTTCAGGCTGAAAAAGGAACTACTTGGTTTGAAGATTTAGAAAAAGAGATGAACCAAGTATTCGAGCAAGAGACAAAGTAAAATGACTCTTAGCTGGCATACTCTTTTAGCTGTAGGATTAGGTGGTTTTTTAGGAGCAATTGCACGTGCTTATGTTGTGCATATGACTAACAAACATTTTCCTATTGATTTGCCAGTTGGAATACTTATTGTAAATATTGTAGGTAGTTTTATTATAGGTTGCCTTTTTGCAATTATTGCTCACAATATGATGTCTGATATTACAAAATCATTCTTAGTTACTGGTTTTTTAGGTGCATTAACTACTTATTCAACTTTTGCTATTGAGAGTTTTTTCTTACTTCAAAGCTCTTTTTTACTTGGAATTACAAATATGTTTCTAAATCTTTTTGGAACAATTTTAGCTGCTGGAAGTGGCTATAAGCTGTTACACTTTCTTATAAAATAAACAATTCAGACTCATTTTTTTTAAGCTTCAAAAAGATATAATATCTCAAAATTATACATTAAGGATTTGTCATGGGTATGCCAGGTGGTATGGAGTGGGTATTAATCGCTCTAGTAGTACTTTTACTTTTTGGTGGAAAGAAAATTCCAGAGCTTGCTAAAGGTTTAGGAAGTGGTATTAAGAACTTCAAAAAAGCTGTTAAAGATGATGAAGAAGTAGCTTCAACTGATAAAAAAGATGAGATCGAAAAAAAAGATGAAGAAGCTAAAGTTGAGTCAAAAAAAGACGAAACTAAAACAGTTTAGTGTGAGTGTGTATTGCAAAATATAGTTAAGAATCATATTGAAAATATATTAGAAAAAGAGATTGTTCTAGAAAAACCTAAGGATATGTCTTTAGGTCACTTTGCAACACCAGTAGCTTTCTCTTTAGCAAAAGAGTATAGAAAATCTCCAATGATTATTGCAGAAGAGCTAGCTGCTAAATTTGCTGAGTCTAGTTTATTTGAAAAGGTAGAGTCTGTAAAAGGATTTATTAACTTTACACTTTCTAAAAGCTTTTTAGAGGAAGAATCAAATAAAGTATTAGCTTCTAAAGAAGAGTTTGCTAAAGGTGAACCTCAAAATGAGAAAATTCTTTTAGAATATGTAAGTGCAAATCCAACTGGTCCTCTTCATATTGGTCATGCAAGAGGTGCAATTGCAGGTGATGCATTAGCAAGGATTGGAAAACACCTTGGATATGATATTACTACTGAGTATTATGTAAATGATGCAGGTGCTCAAATGGATCTACTTGGACTTTCATTAGCTTTAGCTGGTCAAGAGACCATTTTAAAGCAAGAAGTTGAATATCCAGAGAAGTATTATAGAGGTGATTACCTTTTTGATATTGCTAAAGAAGTAGAGCAAGAATTAGGAACTGAAATCTTTAATGATGAATCAAGACAAATGGAATTAGCACTATTTGCTAAAGAAAGAGTTCTTGAATTAATCAAAAAAGATATGGCTGATTTAGGTATTGTATTTGATAACTATGTTAGTGAAAAATCTCTTTATACGTCTTGGGATAGTACAAGAGATGTACTACAAAAGAATGGTTCTCTTTACGAAAAAGACGACAAACTATGGATTAAATCTTCTGAATTAGGAGATGATGTTGATAGAGTTGTTGTAAGAGATAATGGTATTCCAACATATTTAGCAGGTGATATTATTTATCACAAAAACAAATATGATAGAAATTTTGATAGATATATTAATATTTGGGGTGCAGATCACCATGGATATATTGCAAGAGTAAAAGCTGCAATTGAATTCCTAGGAAACGACTCTAAAAAATTAGAAGTATTACTTGCTCAAATGGTTCAGTTACTTAAAGGTGGAGAACCATATAAGATGAGTAAGAGAGCAGGAAATGTTATTTTAATGTCTGATATCGTTGAAGAGATTGGTCCAGATGCATTAAGGTTTGTTTTCTTAACTAAGAAAAGTGATACTCATTTAGATTTTGATATTGATAAATTAAAAAATCAAGATAGTTCAAATCCTATATTCTATATTAATTATGCGTATGCAAGAATTAACCAAGTTTTCAAAAAAGCTGAAAAAACTTTTGATGATATTTCAAGTATCTCTTATGAAAACTTAAATGATGATGCATTAAACTTAGTTTATGAATCATTATTATTACCAAGTGTATTAAATGAAGCCTTTGCAAAAAGAGATATGCAAAAAGTAACTGATTACTTATACTCTTTAGCTTCATCAATTCATAGATTTTATAACGATAATAAAATTGTTGGTAATGAAAGAGAAGATGAATTCTTAAAAGTATTAAGTCTTTGTTCTCTTACAATTAAAACAACACTGAATTTATTAGGAATAAGGCCTAAGGAGACGATGTAACATGAAATGGTTTATTATTATATTTGTCATAGCAATAGGTATTGCAATCTTAACTGACAATATGGGTGGTGCACGAGATGCAACCTCTAATTATAATAAGCTTTTAACAGGTAGGGGATAAATTAAAGAAGGAAGGGAAACCTTCCTTTTTATTATTTGCTAGTTTTAATTTCTTCTAAGAACTCTTCTAGTGAGTATTTTTCTCTTGCTGCTTCACTCATTAGGTTGATAAACATATCACCTAAATCACAAATTGTCCAATCATCATTTTCATCAACTCTTATAAAATCTTCACCTAATGGTTTTAATTCTGTTTTTAAGTGATTTAATAAAGCAAATGCATGCTTAGCATTAAGTGTTGTAGCAATTACAACAAAATCTACAATATAGTCTTTTCCTGTAAGATCTATAACTTCTACATTTTCTGCTTTTTTGTCAACTAGTACGTTCTTGATTACATCAATTCTTTTGTTCAAACTTTACCTCTTTTTTTCCAAATTTTTTTTACTTCTTCTCTTATTCTTTTAGGAATATATGAGACTTTAAAAGTATTTCTAAGCTCAGTAGAACTTATTTTAATATTTACTTTTAACCTTTTTACTTCATCATTAATTTCATATTTATAGCCATCTCTTGTCACTACAACTAATGTTACAAGCTTTTTAATCTCTTTGTAACTATCCCAAAGGTGAAATGTTTTATAGTTGTCTGCACCAATTATCAAATATATTTTCGAAGGATTATACTTCTTTTTTATATATTTAATAGTTTCTATTGAATAAACCGCTCTTTCTTGTTTGATTTCATATTTTGAAACTTTTACATTATCAAATCTTGAAAATAACTTTTTTAAAAGTTTAAATCTTGTTTTTGCATCTAAAAATGATTTTACTTTAAGAGGATTTAAATAAGCAGGCACAACAATTAAAAGGTCAATGTCAAGTTTTTTAATCGCCTTTTTTACAATGCTTTGGTGGCCTATATGAGGTGGGTCAAAACTACCCCCAAAAATAGCAATTTGCACCTATTTTTTTCCTTTGATTTATGATTAAATATTATTATAGCAACTTTTGGATAAAATATCTACCAAATTAATATTTACAAAAGGGTAACTATGGCTATTAAAGTTGCAATTAATGGATTAGGTAGAATAGGAAGATGTGTAGCTAAAATTGTAGCAGATAGAGATGATGTTGAATTAGTAGCAGTAAACGCAAGTGGATCTGACGAGATGATTCAATATAACTTAAAGTATGATACAGTACATGGAAATAGATCTGATATTGAAGTAAAAGATGGATTTATAAAAATTGGAAATGATAAAGCAAAATTATTAGCAGAAAGAGACCCTGCTAAGTTAAACTTTGCAGATTTTGGTGCTGATGTTGTATTAGAGTGTACAGGTGCATTTTTAACAAGTGAAGCATGTCAAGCTTATGTTGATAATGGAGTTAAAAAAGTAGTTATGTCTGCTCCTGCAAAAGATGATACACCAACTTTTGTAATGGGTGCAAATGAAAAAACTTATGCAGGTCAAGCAATTGTTTCAAATGCTTCTTGTACAACAAATGGTTTAGCACCAGTAGCAAAAGTTTTAGATGATGCATTTGGAATTGAAAAAGGTTTAATGACTACAATTCACTCTTATACTGCTTCTCAGCCAATCTTAGATTCTAAGCACAAAAGTGATCCAAGAAAAGGTAGAGCAGGGGCAACTAACTTAACTCCAGCAAGTACAGGTGCTGCAAAAGCTATTGGAAAAGTAATGCCACACTTAAATGGAAAATTAAATGGTCAAGCAATTAGAGTTCCAACTCCAAATGTTTCTTTAGTTGATTTAACAGTTACACTTAAAAAAGAGGCTTCATTAGAAGATATTTGTGCTCAATTTAAAACTGCAAGTGAAGGAAGCTTAAAAGGTATTTTAGGTGTTGATGAAGAGTATAGAGTAAGCTCTGATTTCATTGGAGAAGCATTATCTACAGTTGTACCTCTTGATACTATTCAAGTAATTGAGGGTAATATGGTAAAAGTATTATCTTGGTATGACAATGAGTGGGGATATTCAACAAGATTAGTGGACATGGGTGTTCACGTAGCAACAAACTAATTAAGAGGATTTAAAAGCGTATGAAACTACAAGAGATTAGAAATATTGATATAGATGGTAAAAAAGTATTTATTAGATGTGATTTTAATGTTCCAATGGATGAATATAATAACATCACAGATGATAGAAGAATTAGATCTGCTTTAAATACTATTAGATACTGTATTGATAGAGATTGTTCAATTATATTAGCATCACATTTTGGTAGACCAGCTGATGAAAATGATGAAAAATATTCATTAAAGCCAGTAGCAAAAAGACTACATACTCTTTTAAAACAAGAGATTAAAATGGCTAAAAATGTAGTTGAAGATGATACTCTTGAGTTAGCAAAAAATCTAGAAGCTGGTGAAATCTTATTATTAGAAAATTTAAGATATCACCCAGGTGAAAAGAAAAATGATGAAGAGTTTGCTAAAAGACTTGCTTCTATGGCAGATGTTTATGTAAATGATGCTTTTGGTGTATCTCACAGAGCTCATGCTTCAGTTGAAGCTATTACTAAATATTTTGAAATGAATCAAAAAGCAGCAGGATTTTTATTAGCAAAAGAGATTAAATTCTTCCATCACATTGTAAATAATCCAAAGAGACCTTTTGTTTCTGTAGTTGGTGGTTCTAAAGTTTCTGGAAAGTTAGAAGCTTTAAATAATTTAGTTCCAAAAGTAGATAAAATCTTAATTGGTGGAGGAATGGCATTTACATTCCTAAAAGCATTAGGACATGAAATTGGTAACTCTTTAGTTGAAGAAGATTTAATTCCAGAAGCACTAGCAATTATGGAAAAAGCTAAAAAACTAGGTGTAAAACTATACCTTCCTGTTGATATTGTTGCGGCAGAAGCTTTTGATTCAGAAGCTATTGCAAAACATGTAACAATTCAAGAGATTCCTAAAAACTGGATGGGACTAGATATTGGACCTGCAACTGCACAAATGTTTAAATTAGCACTATCTGATGCAAATACTATTTTATGGAATGGACCAATGGGTGTTTATGAAATGGAAAAATTTGCTAAAGGAAGTACTAGATTATCTCACACTATTGCACAGTCATTTGCAACAACTGTAGTTGGTGGTGGAGATACAGCAGACTTAGTAAGAGTTACTGGTGATGAAGATGATATGACATTTATCTCAACTGGTGGAGGAGCTTCTTTAGAGTTAATAGAAGGAAAAATTTTACCAGGTGTTAAAGCACTTGTTATAGAAGAGTAAACAAGTACAACTCGTTGTACTCTTTAGAATTTTCCTACTTTTAAAAGGATTTTATATTCTTTGTGAAAAAGTAGACATAAAGATAAGGAATAAACTTGATAATTGCATCAAACTTTAAAACAAACCATACAAGAAAATCAACAGCTACTTTTATTGATGAAGTTAACTCTTTTTTAGAAAAAGAAAATATTTCTAATGATGTTTATGTTTTTCCAACAGCAACATCATTAGATGAGTTTAATACAGTTTCAAATTTAACTGTTGGAGCTCAAAATGCATATGCAACAGCTAAGGGTTCATTTACAGGTGAAATAGGAACTGAACAGCTTGATGAGTTTGGTATTAAAACAATTTTAATTGGTCATAGTGAAAGAAGACATATTCTAGGTGAATCTCAAGAAGAGATTACTAAAAAATTTAACTTTTATAAAGAGTTAGGATATACAATAGTTTATTGTATTGGAGAGCCTTTAGAAGTTAAAGAACAAGGAATTGAGCAAACTTTAGAGTACATCTATGAGCAGTTTGTTGGAATTGATACAAATTATGAAAATCTTATTTTAGCGTATGAACCTGTTTGGGCTATTGGGACAGGTGTAACAGCTACAAATGATGATATTAAAGCAGTTCATTCTGCAATTAAAGAAAAAATCTCTAAACCATTATTATATGGTGGAAGTGTAAAAGTAGCAAATGTAAGAGAAATTTGTTCTATTGATGGTGTTGATGGAGCACTGATTGGAACAGCTTCTTGGGTTGTGGAAGATTTTAAACAAATTATAGAAAATACAAAGGATT
>AZIE01000088.1_pt1 | contig 21344 bp, 20 predicted proteins | sample 359081 | NCBI WGS metagenome assembly AZIE01 (sample SAMN02429713, study PRJNA222661) | marine sediment metagenome | biome: Sediment sample; isolation source: sample MGS-MCh from oil contaminated site at the lagoon of Mar Chica... | place: Morocco: Mar Chica | collected 2012-07-20 | depth 32 m m | reverse complement strand
TCTTTAAACTTAGCATTTTTAGCAACAGAAATTAGGTTGTTTGATAAGTTTTTAACTTCTGATGCTAATGAAGCAATACTAGTAGCATCACTTGCATTTTCTTGAGTGTTTTTATCTAAGATAGTAATTGCATCATTAATTTGTGCAATTCCTAGTCCTTGCTCTTTTGAAGCATTTGCTACATTATCAATAATCTCTTTAGTTTGAACAATTGCACCTTGAAGTTCATCATAACCTTGAATCATTGTATCTGCAATATTTTTACCATTGTTTGCTTTTGAAGTAGCTTTTTCAACTAAGTTTTTAATCTCTTTTGCTGCTTCTGCTGACCTACTTGCAAGATTTCTTACCTCCCCTGCAACAACTGCAAAACCTTTTCCAGCTTCACCAGCAGTTGCTGCTTCTACCGCTGCATTTAATGAAAGAATATTTGTTTGGAATGCAATTTGGTCAATAACAGTAATTGCTTCTGCAATTGATTCAACTTCTGTATTAATTTCATCCATTGATGTTGCAGTTTGGTGAGCTAGTTGTTGACCTTTTTTAGCTGAGTTCATAACTACATCATCAAGCTCTTTCATCTTATCCATGTTTTGAGTACTATTTTGAATATTACTATTAATCTCTTCTACAGCAGCAGCAGTCTCTTCAAGTGAAGCTGCTTGTGCATTTGCTGAGTCTGATAAAGAAGTAGCTGAAGAAGTTAATATCTCAATATTATTTGCAAGTTTTTCACCACTTGTCATAATAGTAGCTAAGATTTCAGATACATTATCACCAATTGACTTTGTTCCTCTAACAACAGAACCTAAGTTACCACTTACGTTTTTAACATCAAAGTCATACTCAAAGTTACCTTTAGAGTACTCATTTAAGGCCTTATTTACTTCACCTAGGTGGTCTTTGAATTCATCAATTAAAACATTAATAGTGTTTTTTAAATCATTAGTTGATCTATTTTCTGAATCACTTTCAACTTTATAAGCAAAGAAACCAGCTCTAACCATCTCAATGGCTTTTTCACTCTCTTCTACAATTTTTTGATCTTGCGCTGTAACTCTTCTAATTGACTCTAGGTATTCATTAAAGTATCTAGCTAAATCACCAATCTCATCTTTTGAATCAATATTGATTTTTTGGTCTGCACTTGAGAATTTTGTAAGAGCTTTAACTGTTCCTGTTAATTTTGAAAGAGGCTTAACAATCATTCTATTTGCAATAAATACTACAATTGTAGAGATAACAATAGTAAGAATAAGTACTCCAATAAAAATAAACAGTATTGCATCAGCTGTATCTTCTTGTGAAGAAGCTTGCATTTGAGCTACACTATTTTCAACATCATCAAGGTAACTTCCTGTTGCAATAACCCATCCCCAAGGTTTAAATACTTCAATATAAGTATACTTTGGTTGCGGTTCATCAAAACCTGGTTTATCCCAAACATATGTTATTAGTCCAGAACCTTGAGACTTAGCTAGTTTTTCAATATCTTTGAAAAAGTATTTCCCCTCAGGGTCTTTTACATCAGAAACATCTCTTCCTACTAGAGATTTTGCAACTGGATGCATTAACATATTTAATTCAATGTCATTAATCCAAAAGTATCCTTCTTTACCATATCTGATTTTTTCAATGGCTTTAAGGGCATTTTGTTTTGCCTCTTCTTCACTAATTCCTTCAGATTCCATATTATTATATTCATCTTGAAGGGTATTCATAGCTAAAGAGACATAATTTTTTAGATTTAGCTCTTTATTTTTGTAAGCATCTTTTGTATATTTTTCAATATTTTGCTTACTTATGTGATTAATCGAGTAAATAGCTTCTATTGCTAAGATAATCGATACCGTTATAATAGTAGAGATTACTATTATGAGTAACTTGTTTTTTATTGTTAGATTTTTCATGCATGCTCCTAGTCAATTAGTAAAATTAATAATAAAGTTACTAATAACTAATAATTCTACTAAAATATTTTAAAGCTTAGTTGAGAAAAACCTTAATTTTAAACAATTGTATAAATAAATAATACAAAAAGAAGGAAATAAACCAGAAATTTATTAAATATTTAAAAAAAACAAATAAATTATTTGATTGAGACAGTTTTGAGACAGTGTTATGTTACAATTAATTAAATAATCAATTAAGGTATTTATTATGTTTGATTTTTTTACATTAGATTTATTTTTCAACTTAACAGTTGCAGTTATAATATCTTTAGTAGTTATTGAAGGCTTTTCTTATTTAAGAAGTAAAGATAGATCATGAGAAAAGTGACTTTTTAATAGAGTCAAGTTTAAAATGTATTCCACCATATTTCATTACTTTTGCAAGTTTTTTCCACATAGGTTTTTCATAACAAGGGTTTGGGCATTTTCTACATCTTGGTTTCTCTTCGTGGATACACCCCTCTAACCTGTTTATACTATAGCTAATATCTTTTACACACTCTTCACAAACGTTAAACTCATATACAAAAGTGTGTTCTTTATAGACAACACTTTTTATATATAGTTTGCTTTGTTCATGTTTATTTTCACAATAATATTCAAAGAACTTTTTTAATGTTCTTATTTCAGAATCAAATTTCTCTGTGGTCATAATATTTAGTGTGCGCTACAAGGGCTCATTCCAGTTTTAAAAAACATAGCTGTAACTGTATCCATAGTTTGAATATGATTTACTAACCAGTTTATTAAATCAAGTTCTAAATAGCTTTTTAAAAACTCTTTATCATCATTTTTAATAAAGTAATCTAACACTTGTCTCATTTGTTCTAAACACTTTTCATGCTCTCCTTTGTGCATCATGTAAGGAGGAAAGTTAAGTTCAATCATTTTGTCTTCTTCACCTTTAAAGTGTGAAACAGTATGGTCATACCAATTTTGATAAGCATCTATAACAATATTTTTATTCTCTTTTGTTTCTGCATCGATATAGTTTAAAAGTTTTTCATATAAATCATTTATAATATCAACATCTTCATAATGCACATCATTCATAAAATCTTCTGCAACTAGGGGTAAATCATTTTTATTTATTAGCATAAAAGCCTCTTTAAATTTATTTTCAAAATATTTGCATAAAATAGTAAATAAATCATTGATTGGAATCAAGAGAAATGAGCAAATTAAAAGAGTTTTATTTATTTAATAGTTTAGATTCAAAAGACCTAGAACTACTAAAGAGTATTAGTTTTGAAAAGAAGTTTACTAAAGATGAATTAGTATTTTATAAAGGTGATGAATCAAAATATCTTTTACTGTTAATAAGTGGTTGTGTAAAGATTTATAGACATGACTTTAAAGATAATGAGGTAACCATTCATAATATAAAAGCTGCATCTTTTATTGCAGAGCTTGCAAACTATGAAAATATTCCTTATCCAGCAAACTGTAGATGTGAAATGGACTCAAAAATCATATTTATAGATTATAAAAAGTTTGAAGAGTACTTTTTACAAAAAAATGAATTTCTTCTTATTTTTATAAAATCTCTAACAAAAAAAATCAAAGCCTTAGAACTATTTATTAGCACAAATATGATAGAAGATGTAGATGCAAAAATTGCAAAGTTTATTTATGATAATAAAGCTGAAATAAGTAGTTTAAAGCAAATAAAAATAGCAGAACTTCTAAATATAAGACAAGAGACTTTATCAAGAAAATTAGCAAAACTAAAAAAAGATGAAGTGTTAGAAAATAAAAAAGGTAAAATTGAAATCAAAGATGAAAGAGCTCTTAGAGCTCTTTTTTAAGCGGGGATAATTCTTATCTCGCTTATTTCTGAACTAGCTCCTAATCTCATTGGAGGTCCCCAGAAGCCAGTTCCTTTATTTACATAAATTTGTGTATCTTCGTTGTGTTTATTTAAACCTTTTACATAAGGTTGTTGAAGTTTTACTAATAAATTAAAAGGTGCTATTTGTCCTCCATGGGTATGCCCACTTAATACTAAGTCAACTTTTTCATCTATCTCTTTTATATATCTTGGCTGATGAGCTAATAGTACTTTAGGGAAGTTCTCAGTTCCTTGTAAAGCCTTTTTTAAATCAGGCATATAAGCATTAACTCTATTTCCAAAGATATCATATACTCCAGCTAAATAAAAACCTCTATTTTTTTCTCCAATATAAATATTTTCATTCTCTAAAGTTTTTATTCCTAAAGAGTTTACATACTTTATAATTGCTGCAACATCATGGAAGTATTCGTGGTTACCAATAATAAAGTATGTTCCATATTTAGATTTTAAATTTTTTAGTTCATCAAGTGCAGGTTTTGCATACTTCATTTTTGTATCAACTAAATCACCTGTTATAGCAACTATATCAGCATCTAAACTATTGACTCTTTTTACAAGGTTTGCAATAAAAGTTTTATCTACTAAGCCTCCAATATGAATATCACTTAATTGAACTATTTTATACTCTTGTTTTAGGTTTTTTATTTTAACTTCAACCTTTTCTAGTTCTATATGTTTAGCATTGTACATTGCTTTTGCATTTACTCCACCAGCAACTGCTACAGCTGTAAAATCTAAACCTCTTTTAAAGAAGTCTCTTCTGCTTTCATCTTTAATTGATTTATTGATTAAACGAGCAAAAATTTCATAAAAAATGGTTGCTATAAAAAGAAGAAAAATAATACCAATTGGTAAAGATAGAAGAAAATATGCCCAGTTTGGAACACTTGGGTTATATCGTACAAACATATAGGCTACTACCCCTAAAAGATTAATAGCTAAAAAGATATTTAAGTAGAGTTTTGTCTTTTTTGAAAAGTGTAGTTTTCTAATGAACCTTCTTGAAATTAGAAGTGTTAAAAGGGTCATAACACTTATAAAAATTGTTGCAAATATAATAAATCTCATAGCAGGATTATACAAATGTTTTTTTAATACTCAATTAACAAAACTAAAGGTTTTAAAGTATAAAAATAATACTTTTTTATTACAAAATTTTAGAGATTTGATTTTCTTTCTCAAAAAAAGAAACAAAATTTTAGTTTTTATTAACTATAATTTATAAACACTCAACGAAAGGGAAAGTTGTGAAAAAAATATTATTATCTTTATTCCTTTGTATGAGCATACTATTTTCTAAGCATATAAGCTTAGACTCTTTTTTGAAAAATAATAATACAGTAATACTTATAATTAATCCAAAAAATGGAGAGATTGTTGAGGCAAATGAGTTTGCTGCCAAGTTTTACGGAATGAGCCTTTCAAAATTAGAGTCTTTAAATATAAAAGATATAAACGCTTTTTCTAAAGAGCAAGTACAAAAAGAGATGCAAAAAGCTAAAGAAGAGAATAGAAATTATTTTATCTTCAAACATAAAGTTGCAAATGAAAGAATAGAGAAAGTAGAGGTTTACTCTTTTCCTATTGTTTACCAAAATCAGGAACTACTTTTTTCAATAGTTAATAAGTACAAAGATAAATATGCAGTTGAATACTTTAATGAAAATTTAGAAGAGCAAGTAAAAATTCAAACTGCACAAATAAAAGAATCAAAACAAAATATTACTAATATTTTCTTAGCCTGTTTAGTTTTACTAATCATTTGGGTACTTATCCTAATCTATTTTTTAAAGCAGAAAAAACTCTTAACTATAAAACTTCAGAATATGAATAAAAAACTTCATGAAACAAATGAAAGATTTGAATTAGCAATGGATACCACTAAAGATGGTTTGTGGGATTGGAATATAAAAACAGATGAAGTGATTTTTTCTAAAACTTGGAAAGAGATGTTAGGCTTCAAAGAAGATGAACTTGAAAATTGTTTTGAATCATGGGCATCAAGAGTTCATAAAGATGACTTCCCTAAAGCAGAAAAAGATTTACACGAGCATCTAAATGGAGTAACTGAGTATTATGAAAACATTCATAGAATGAGACATAAAGATGGTCACTGGGTTTGGATTTTAGACCGTGGTAAAACTGTATTTGATGAAAATAATAAACCAATAAGAATGATAGGTTTTCATACAGATATTAGCTCACAAAAAGAAGCAGAGAAAAAAATAGAAGAACAAAAAGATGAGTTTGAAAAGATTTTCTCAAACTCTAATGATGCAATTGCAATTGTTGATTTAGATACAAACTTCTTAAACTTTAATGATGCATATTTATTAATGACAGGTTATACAAAAGAGGAACTTCTTCAAAAGAGTTGTTTAGAGTTAACTTTTGAAGAAGATATTGAAGCTACAGAACAAGCTTTAGCAGAAGTTTTTGCAAATGGACATATAGAAAATTTTGAGAAAAGATGTATTGTAAAAGGTGGGAAAACTTTATTATCAAGTATGAATATAGCATTAATGTCTGATAAAAAAAGATTAATCTTAACTACAAGAGATATAACACAGGTAAAAAACTTACAATCCCAAGAAAAACTAGCCTCAATGGGTGAAATGATAGGAAATATCGCTCATCAATGGAGACAACCTCTAACTGTAATAACTACAAATGCAAGTGGAGTTAAACTTCAAAAAGAGCTAGATTTGCTAGATGATGAAACTTTCAATAAAGCAATGGATTCAATTATTAGTCAATCAAAATATCTATCAGAAACAATAGATGATTTTAGAGCTTATATTAAAGATGATAAACAAAGAGAAGAGACAACAATAATCTATATTTTAAATAAAACTCTTTCTTTAAATGAGGCGAGTTTAAAAAATAATCATATTGAAGTGCTAACAGATTTTAAATCAGATTTAAAAGTGTATGGTTATAAAAATGAATTAGTTCAATCTTTTTTAAATATCATAAACAATGCTACAGATGCTATCAAAGAGCGTTTAGTAAGCGATACTACTAGAATAATTTTAATCTCTACAAAAAAGAGTAAAGATGGTTTAAGTGTAGAAATCAAAGATAATGCAGGGGGAATTGACAAATCAATTCTTCCAAGAATTTTTGAACCATACTTTACTACAAAGCATCAAAGTGTTGGTACAGGAATAGGTCTTTCTTTATCTCACGATATTTTAGTAAATCATCATAAAGCACAAATCGATGTTATGAATGAAGAGTTTGAGCATGAAGGTCAAAAGTATAAGGGTGCTAAGTTTACTATTAAATTTAAAAAGCTTTAGAAGAAGACTAAAGCTTTTTAATAAGACTATCTAGTTGAGTTTTTAAAGACTGTAATCTTTTTGTTGTTTTAATTAAATCTTCCGTTGATTCAATCATAATATCTTCACTTCTATCTAAACCTTTTATAACATCAGATTTATTTTCAAACTCATTAATTAAGTCATCAAACTCTTCTGTTAAACTCTCTAGTTTTTGAGAAGCTTTTTTAGATTGTTCTAAGGCTGTTTGAGAGTAGTTCATTGCAGAAGATACTTTGTTAATAAAGTTATTCATATTATCAGCAACTTCTACAAACTCTTTTTCTGTATTGATATTTATTGGCGTTAATTCATTAATATCCCCTGAAGAGATTTTTTTAGATTTTTCTATAAACTCCCTTGCATTTTGTTCAATCTGTCTTAATTGAATTATTGAATAAATTGCAAGTAAAAGTAATAGGGTAAATGCTAAGTACTGAAACTTTTTAATAAAGGCAGTTTTCTCTTCAATATATTTAGTATAAAGAGTAACCACTTGGTCTACTTCTTGTAGTAGTTTATTGTTGTTATTATTCATAAATTTTATTGTTGAATTTAACTTTTGAATATCATTTTTAAGTAGAGCTTCTTTGAACTCTCTAACATTTTTTTCGAAACTTGTCCATAATATTACTACTTTTGTCATTTGAGCTTTAAGCTCTTCTGTTGGAGCTTGGGAAATACCTAAAAGCTTGTCACCACTTATTAAAGTACCTAAGCCATAATTGAACTGTTCTACGGCATTGTCTATTTCAGTAAAGTTATCTTCTTTATTTTGATATAAAAAGTAGATATTTTTAGTGATTCTTTGGGTTAACATTCTTTGTTTACCCGCAATATTAACTATTGTTGCATCTTTTACATTTTTTTGATTTAAAAATATAGTTACAACGATAACTGTAAAGATTGATAAAATTAATAGTGCACCAATAATTTTGATTTTTTGACTTACACTAACTTGTTTCATTTAAATTCCTAAGTAAATACTTCTTAACTCTTCTTCATTGTTAATGATTATTTTCCCTTTTTCTATTGTTATTATCTCACTTCTACTTAGCTTTTTTAGTACTCTTGATAGAGTTTCTGGCTGTATGTGTAACAAAAGAGAAACCTCTGTTCTTTTTAACTGGTTAAACATTTTTAAATCGTTAATCAACATAAATGCAACCTTTGAAGTAGCATCAAAAACCAACTCTCTATTTACAATACATTGTAATTGTTGATTTTTATATATAAGCTCTTCAATAAATTTTAAAATAAACTCATTTTCATATAAGAACATTTCTTTAAATTTTTCATAGTCTATAGATAATATCAAACTATCATCCACAAACTCAGCATTTGAAAAACATTGAATTTTATTTTCATTTAAATTAGATAACTCTGAAATCATACTATTTGGATAGATATAGTATAAAAAGATTTCGTTATCATATTTGTCAATTTTATAAACTTTTATTTGTCCTTCTATTAGGAATAAAAGTTTATCCATATTTTCTGTCTCATAATATAAAATAGAGTTTTTATCATATTTGGAGATAGAGGATATCTCTATCAACCTCTCTATTTCATTATCTTCTAAATGAGAGAACAGATTAATGTTCTTAAAGATTTCTTTCGAATTTATCATATTTAATGCACCTGATTATTTTCAACCCTATTAGTATATAAAAACTTTTTCATAATATAATTGATATTAATCAAAAAAATAGCCCACAAGTCCCTAAAATAAGAGCTAAGATTACAAATTTATTACAAAAATAATTTTCTAAACACCAGTAAATACAGCCTAAAGTTATATATATTTTACAAAATAATTTAAAAATTAGCAAGTCGCTAATATTAAAAATAAATAAAAAATTTAACTTAGTAATTGTATTAAGAAAAATGTAAAATAAATTGACACAAGTCAATGAACTAATCTTTTCTTAGTGCTAGAATTGAAATGTTTAGAAATTAAAACAAAATTCAAAGGAGGAGAGTATGGCACTTTCAAGAAGAGATTTCCTTAAGAGTTCCGCAGCAGCTTCAGCAGCAGCAGCTGTAGGTATGAATGTTCCTTCGCAGCTTCAAGCATCAGCAACAAATGCTGAAAAAGGTTGGCGATGGGATAAAGCAGCGTGTAGATTCTGTGGTACAGGTTGTGGAATTATGCTTGCAACTAAGAATGGAAAAATTGTAGCTGTAAAAGGTGATCCTGCAGCACCAGTTAACAGAGGACTTAACTGTATTAAAGGTTATTTTAATGCAAAAATTATGTATGGTGCAGATAGATTAAAGCAACCATTACTTAGAATGAATGCAAAGGGTGAGTTTGACAAAAATGGTAAATTTGCTCCTGTATCATGGGAAAGAGCTTTTGATGAGATGGAAGTTCATATCAAAAAAGCTTTAAAAGAGAAAGGTCCAGAGGGAGTTGGCGTGTTTGCTTCTGGTCAGTATACTATTATGGAAGGGTATGCAGCTCAAAAGATGATGAAAGGTGGATTTAGATCAAATGCTATTGATCCAAATGCAAGACACTGTATGGCTTCTGCGGTTGTTGGTTTTTATCAAACTTTTGGTATTGATGAACCTTCTGGATGTTATGATGATATTGAGCTTACTGATACAGTTGTATCTTGGGGTTCAAATATGGCAGAGATGCACCCAATTTTATGGTCAAGGGTAACTGATAGAAAACTTTCAAATCCAGATAAAGTTCAAGTTGTTAACTTATCTACTTATAGACATAGAACTTCTGACTTAGCTGATATAGAAATCATTTTCACTCCTAATACAGACTTAGCAATTTGGAATTATATAGCAAGAGAAATTGTATATAATAATCCAGAAGCTATTGACTGGGATTTTGTTAAAAAGCATATTGTATTTGCAGCTAGCCCAGTAAATATGGGTTATGGTATGAGAAGATCAGATGAAAAGTCTATCAAAGAGGGTAAATATTCAGATAAAGAGATGGAAACTATCTCAAAAGAGATGGAAAAAATTGTATCTGAAACAGAAGCTCCAGCACTTCAACCTTATGGGTATAAAGCTGGAGATAAAATGGTTAATAAACCAGCTGGTTTAAAACACTGGGAAATCTCTTTTGAAGAGTATAAAAAATTCTTAGAGCCATATGATGTAGATTATGTAGCAAAAATCTCAAAAGGTAATCCTGATGAGCCAATTGAGCAGTTCAAAGAAAAACTTCAAAAATTAGCAAACTTATATATTGAAAAAAATAGAAAAGTAGTATCATTCTGGACTATGGGTATGAACCAACATACAAGAGGTACTTGGGTAAATACTTTAGCATATAATGTTCACTTCTTATTAAATAAACAAGCTAAACCAGGTTCTGGTGCATTCTCACTTACAGGTCAACCATCTGCTTGTGGTACTGCAAGAGAAGTTGGAACATTTACTCACAGATTACCAGCTGATATGATGGTAAAAAATGGTAAACATAGAAAAATTGTTGAAAACAAATGGAAAATTCCTGCTAATACATTAAATCCTGTTGGAAACCAACACATTATGAAAATTCATAGAGATATTGAAGATGGTGTTGTTAAATTTGCATGGGTAAATGTATGTAATCCTTATCAAGATTCAGCAAGTGCATCTCACTGGATTAAAGCAGCAAGACAAATGGATAACTTCATTGTGACTTCAGATGGATACCCTGGTATCTCTGCAAAAGTTTCTGACCTTATTTTACCGTCTGCTATGATTTATGAAAAATGGGGAGCATATGGAAATGCAGAAAGAAGAACTCAGCACTGGAGACAACAAGTATTACCTGTAGGTGATGCAATGTCTGATACATGGCAATGGGTTGAGCTTTCAAAAAGATTTACTGTAAAAGATGTTTGGGGTGAATATACTCTAAGAAATGGTAAAAAACTTCCAAATGTAATTGCAGAAGCTAAAAAAATGGGATATAACGAAGATACTACAATGTACGAAATCCTATTTGCAAATAAAGAAGCAAAATCATATAAAGTTGATTTAGAAGACCCTATCCAAAAAGGTTTTGATAACTCAGAAGCACTAGGTGATAGCAGAAATGTTAAAGGTAGTGATGGAAAAGTTTGGGAAGGTTATGGATTCTTTATTCAAAAATATCTATTTGAAGAGTATGCATGGTTTGGTAGAGGACATGCGCACGATTTAGCAGACTTTGATACTTATCACAGAGTAAGAGGTCTTAAATGGCCAGTTGTTGATGGTAAAGAGACTCAATGGAGATTTAATACTAAATATGACCCATATGCTAAAAAATATGGTAAAGAAACAGGACACACTGAGTTTGCATTCTATGGTAAATTAGCAAAAGCATTACCTCAAGGTGACTTAAATGGTATTAAAGATAAAACTAAAAAAGCTTTAAAAAACAAAGCAAAAATCTTCGCTAGACCATATATGGATCCACCAGAAGTTCCAGATGAAACTTACCCATTATGGATGAGTACAGGTAGAGTGTTAGAACACTGGCATAGTGGAACTATGACTATGAGAGTTCCTGAACTATATAGAGCCGTTCCAGAAGCACTTTGTTATATTCATCCAGAAGATGCTAAGAAGTTTGGTGTTAAACAAGGTGAGTTAGCATGGGTTGAGTCTAGAAGAGGAAAAGTTAAAGCTAGAGTTGAAACAAGAGGAAGAAACAGACCTTCAAGAGGACTTGTTTATGTTCCATGGTTTGATGAAAAAGTATTTATTAATAAAGTTTGTGCAGACTACACTTGTCCGCAGTCAAAACAAACAGACTTTAAGAAATGTGCAGTAAACGTATATAAAGTATAAAAACAAAAGAAACAAAAAGAGTAAAAAATGAAAAAAGAAGTTGTAAGTGATAGACGAAGATTCTTTCTAAATATAGCAAGAGCCTTTGGATTAGCAACTTTAGGTGCCCTAACTTGGAGTGCTTATGTTGATGAGGTGACAGCATCTCAATTAACATTAAGACCTCCTGCTGCTTTAGATGAAGAGGACTTTTTAAAAACATGTATCAAGTGTGGTATGTGTGTTGAAGCCTGTCCTTATGATACATTAAAGTTAGCAAAGCCAGGTGATAATAAGCCTTTAGGTACACCATATTTTACTCCAAGAGATATACCATGTTATATGTGTCCAGATATACCATGTGTTCCAGTTTGTCCAACTGATGCCTTAGATATAACTAAGGTTAGTAAAAATAATAAACTAGATATAAATATGGCAGATATGGGAGTTGCAGTTGTTGACTCTAAAAACTGTATTGCCTTTTGGGGAATTCAGTGTGATGCCTGTTATCGAGCTTGTCCTATTTTAGGTGAAGCAATTACTATTGAGTATACTAAAAATGAAAGAACAGGAAAGCATGCTTTTATGAAACCTGTTGTGAATAGTGATTATTGTACTGGATGTGGTCTTTGTGAAAAAGCTTGTGTTACAGAAAAAGCAGCCATATTTGTTCTTCCTAGAGAAGTTGCTTTAGGAAAAGTAGGGGATTATTATATTAAAGGTTGGGATAAAGCAGATGAGAAAAGATTAGAAAATGTTACTAGTGAAATTACTAAAACAGACATTAGTGAGCGTAAAGCAGTTGATTCTTTAAATGATATGGAAGGATTACTAGATGATTAAGAATAAATATTTAATCCAAAGAAGAGTAGTTCAAGTATCAATTCTATTTCTTTATATAGCAGCAAACATTTGGGGATGGAGTATTTTAACTGGTAATCTAAGTACTTCTGTATTACTTGATAAGGTTCCATTAAGTGACCCTTATGCTGTATTACAGATGTTTTTCTCAGGAGCAGTGGTTGCCTCTGATATATTTATAGGAGCATTGATTATTTTTATTTTCTATGCTTTAGTTGGTGGAAGAGTATTTTGCTCATGGGTTTGTCCAATGAATATTGTAACTGATTTATCTAACTTCTTAAGAAGAAGATTAGGTTTTAATCAAATTCAAAAAAGACAGCCAGCAAGTAGAACAATTAGATACTGGGTACTAGGTCTTAGTCTAGTGATATCTTTTATCTTAGCAGTTCCTGCTTTTGAGTTTATCTCGCCAATCTCTATGTTACATAGGGGAATAATATTTGGTATGGGCCTTGGATGGGCAGCGGTACTTATTATTTTTCTTTTTGACCTTTTTGTTTTAAAAAATGGATGGTGCGGACATGTTTGTCCATTAGGAGCCTTCTACTCAATAGTGGGTAAATATAGTCTAGTTCGTGTTGAACATAACGAAAGTAAATGTACTTTATGTATGAAGTGTAAAGAGGTTTGTCCAGAAAGCCAAGTACTTTTTATGGTTGGAAAATCAAGTGAACAAGTTCTTTCAGGCGAATGTACAAATTGTGCTAGATGTGTAGAAGTTTGTGATGATGATGCACTAAACTTCTCAATAAGAAATTTAATAGAGCAAAAAAACAAGGAGAAATAAAATGAAACTAATCACAAAAATTAGTATTGGTCTTGCAACTTCTTCCTTTTTAATCTTTGTAGGGTGTAGTACAGCTCAACCTACAATTAGTGAAGAGTCTTTAGGGCTTAGAAAAGTTGACCTTTATAGTGAAGACAAAGTAACGCCAGATGAAACAAAATATAGTAAAGCAGCTCCAAGTACGTCAAAAACTATTGATAGAGCATTCCAAGATGCTCCGCCAATGATTCCCCATGATGTAGATGGAATGCTTCCAATTACAGTTAATAATAATCAATGTATCTCTTGTCATACTCCAGGTGTGGCAGAGTCTTTTGGCGCTTTACCGTATCCAAAATCACACATGATTAATTTTAGACCTGATACATCATTAACAAAAAATGGTGATATCGTTAAAAATGGTAAACTTGTTGAAAATACTTCAACAGAGAAAATGGACTATGTGACTATTAATGAGATGCATCAGTTATCAAATTCAAGATTCAACTGTTCTCAATGTCATGCTCCTCAAAGTGAGGGAGAATTAGTAGGTAATACATTTACTCCTGATTATACAAGTAAAGACGGAGCAAAAAAATCTTCATGGACTGGAACTAGTCTAACTGAAGGTTTAGATACTTTAGTAGAGTAATATGAGAAGAAGAGAGTTATTTAGCTCTCTTGCTTCTTCTTTTAATAAAAAAGAAGAACAAGAGCAAGTTATAAGATTACCATACAATGAAGATAAGAGTCTTTTTCTCAAAGAGTGCCCAAGTTGTGATGCACCTTGTGTTACTTTGTGCGAAGAAGATATAATTGTAATGGGTGAAGATAAAACACCTCATATTGATTTTTCTAAAGGTGGTTGTACTTACTGTGGGGAATGTGCAAAAGCCTGTGAGTATGGAGTCTTATTAGAAGACTCAAAAGAGAAGATACCTGTAAAAGTAGAGATTGATATGATTAAGTGTTTAAGTTGGCACAATACAATGTGTTTTTCATGTAAAGACCCTTGTTTAGATGATGCAATAGAGTTTCTAGGAATGTTTAGACCTTCTATTGTAGAGGATAAGTGTACAAGCTGTGGTTTTTGTTTGAATGTATGCCCTAGTGATGCAATAATATTAAAAGGAGTGTAAATGCCAGCAATATTTACAGCAAATGTAGAAGAGTCAGATAATGATACTTGGGTTATTAGATTAACTGATACAGAAGATACAAGACAAGTTATCTGTCAAGATATGGAAGACTTCTCAAAACAGTTAGCTCTTATGAGTGAAGATTATGGTTCAGATATAGAAGTTCAATGGTCAAAAGATGATGATGTAACAGATGAACACTTTTATGAACTACATCAACAAATGGCAAAAATAAAAGAGGACTTGGATTTAGATGAGTAAATTTTTTTTATCTTTTTTTATCTTAGTAGTGTCATCTTTTGCTTTAGAGGAAGTAACTCCTACCTACTCTTTAAAAGCAACAGGTGCAGTTCAAGGAATAGTATATAAAGATGAACTTTTATATACAGGGACAGCTAATGGAACTGTAGAAGTCTTTGATACTAAAGAGAAAAAGATAATTAAGACAATAGAGCTTCCAAAGATAAAAGACTTTATGGGAGATACAATTCCTGCAAAAGTTTATTCTATTGATTTAATAGAAGACAAAATACTAATAGTAACTCAAGGCATGAAAGGGTATAGAAACCTTTGGATATATGAAAATGAAGAGTTAAAGAAGCTAATAGGAATAGAGAAAAAGTTTTTTATTCAAAAGGCATCTTTTGTAAGTGATACAAGAGTAGTATTTGCTCTTCTTAGTAATCAGCTTGGAATCTTTGATATAGAAAAAAATGAGGTAACAGTTCTAACACAAGTTAGTCAATCTTCTTTTTCACATTTTGCATTAAATGAGAATAGAAGTAAGTTAATTACTACAGATGAAAGTGGAGTAATAAGAGTATTAAAAACTAGTGATTTAGTAGTTGAAAAGAGATTAAAGGCTTTAAATCTAGATAGGGTTTATCAATTAGATTTTAAAAAGGGAAAAGTATTAACAGCAGGACAAGATAGAAAAGCAGTTTTCTATGATAGTTTTAGCTCATATGCACTAAATTTTGATTTTCTTCTTTATAGTTGTGCCTTAAGCAAAAATGCTAAGTATGGAGCAATTGCATATAATGAGGAGAATGAAATTTTAGTGTTTAATACAAGCAGTAAAAAGTATTTATATAAACTAATTGGACAAGATGCTACTTTGACGCAAATTCTATTTATATCAGATAAAGAGATTTTTGCAAGTAGTGATAGTCAAACAATAAATTTTTGGAGATTAAAATGAATATTTCAAGTATCGTAGTTCAGACAAGACCAGAGTATTTAGATGAGGTTGTAGAAGCATTAAAGAAATGTGAAGTGTGTGAATATCACCTTCATGATGAGGTAGGAAGAGTTATCGTTACAATAGAAGGAAATGGTGTACAAGAAGAGCTTGAAAAACTAAGAGTTATAGAAGCTATTCCTCATATTGTAAGTGCAGATATGCAAATGGCTTATAGTGAGGATGAATTAGATGAACATATGGATGTATTAAATGATGCAGATGTTGTTCCAAAAATGTTAAATGAAGATATTCCTGCTGACCAAATTGTGTATAGAGGTGATTTAAAGAAAAAAGATCTTGAAGGCTTTGCAAAAGAGTTTGATAAAAGGTAGAAATCATGGAGTTTTTAGAGAGTGAGTTTTTAATTGAAACAGAAATCCCAGAAGATGAATTAATTATTTCTCGAACTGATTTAAAAGGGAAGATAACATATGCAAATGAAGCTTTTGCAAATATCTCTGGCTATGAAATAAATGAGTTAATAGGACAATCTCATAATATACTTAGACATCCAGATATGCCTAAAAGAGTTTTTAAAAACTTATGGGATACTCTAAAAACTGAACAAAAATGGGAAGGCGTAATAAAAAACCTTAGAAAAGACAAAGGTTTTTATTGGGTTCACGCCACAATTAGTGGTGTTTATAAAGATGATAAACTAGTTGAGTATAAATCAATTAGAACACCAATTACTTTCAAAGAAAAACTAAAATATCAAAGTCTATATGATGAATATAGAAATATTGATAGAGATAATATTCGAATTATAAAATATATCTCTTAATTAAAGAGAGCTTTTAATAGCCTCTATTAATCTATCAATATCCTCTTTTGTTTGTGAATAGTGAACAGAAATTCTAAGCCATCCTGGTTTTTCTTCTAACTCTTCTTTAGAAGTTTTACCCAATAAATCATGCCCATATGGTCCTGCACAAGAACACCCAGCTCTTGTTTGAACACCACTATTTGAAGATAGTTTTTCACATATTTTATATGGGTTTAAATTGGCAATATTAAAAGAGACAATTCCTATATTCTCTTCTTCTTTATTACCATAGATTGTAATACCTTCTATTTTTTCTAAACCTTCTAGTAAGTGAGAAAGAAGTTCTTTCTTTTGCTCTTTTATAAACTCAAAACCTATTTCATTTCTAAGTTGATATGCAAGTGCTGCACGAATAAGTTGTAAAATCCCAGGAGTTCCTGCTGTTTCTCTAGCACTAATATCTTTTTCATACTCTTGTACTTGAGCATTTACATACGCTACAGTTCCCCCACCTGCAAAAGTTGGAGCTAAAGTTTCATCAACTAATGATTTTCTAATAGCAAGAACTCCACAACTTGATGGACCTCCAAGAAGTTTATGGGGAGACATTACAAGGGCATCATATAATTCACAAGGAATATTCATATATGAAGAACTAGCCGCTGCATCAAAACATACAGTTGCTCCATAAAGTCTTAATAGTCTTGAAATCTCTTCATATGGTGTTATGATTCCTGTAACATTTGAAGCTATACAAAAACATCCAATAATCTCTCTATGTCGATTCTCTTGTAAAATCTCTTTTAGCTGTCTAAGGTCAATTAAACCTTCATCAGTAAGTCTTATTCTTTGAACTTCACAAAGTGCTTCTCTATAGCTTACTTCATTTGAGTGATGTTCATAAGGTCCAACTATAATAAGAGGTAATTTCTTTTTTGCAACAGCTATTTTAAATCTTTTTAAAGTTGCTGGTGGAATATAAACACCAAGTAGTTCTTGGAACTTCTTTATTGCAGATGTTGCTCCACATCCAGAAGGAATAATTGCAAACTCTTCATCTAGTTCTAAACTATTGCTTAGGCTCTCTATTGCTTCATTATAATATTGGTTTGTAATATTTGCATTTAAAGACTCTTTAGAGTGTGTATTAGCATATGTTTCAAGTACATCTCTTATACGGTTCTCTATTTGTCTAAACGCAAGTCCAGAAGCTGTATAGTCAAAGTAATCGCTTTTGTTCTTACCTATAGTGTTGTATCTAATAAAATCTAATGTATTGGTATTTTTATCAAAAAATGGTCTGTAGATATCTTTTTTCATTAAATAATTTTAACTTATTTAGATTATATGTTTAATTAATAATAGAAAAGAATTTAATCTTTTCTACTATTTCGCTTTTGTAATGATGAAATCATGGAATGATGAATGTTCAGAAGCTATATATTCATTTATAATCTCTTCAACATTTTCATTTACATCTTCAACTGCAAATTTAATTCCAGTTTTTTGGTTAAATTGAGACTTGTCACCTTCAAGGAAACCACCAACAAGAAGTTCAAAACCAGTAACAGTTTTTCCATCTTTTTTAACTTTTGTTCCCATAAAACCAAGGTCAACAATATGTGGGTGAGCACAAGAGTTAGGACAACCATTTACAGAAATAGAAACTCTTTCTCCAAAATCAGGGAATTTGTTTTCTAAGTGGTCAACTAATCTTTTTGCAACACCTTTTGTTTCCGAAATTGCAAATTTACAGAAGTCAATACCTGTACATGCTTGAACTCTTGCTCTAAAATTAGATGGGTATGGATAAATATTAACTTTCTCTAGCTCTTTAGCAAACTCTTCAGCAGTATCGCTATTTGCATCTAAGATGATAATATTTTGAGTAACTGTAGATTTAAGTGCAGTTGCTCCATATTTTTCAAATAGTTCAATTAGGTCATTTAATCCCTCAACACCAATGTGTCCAGAGTTTAGTGCACACCCAATATAGCTTTTACCTTTTTGTTTACTTTGGTGAATTCCAAAGTGCTCTCTAAATCTTGAGTTTGTATATTCAATCTCATTTGGTTCTTTGATTTTAAATGTTAAAGAAGCTTGTAACTCTTCAACAAACTTTTCAATTCCCCACTCTTCAATTAAATGTCCAAGTCTAGCTTTGTTTCTTTTTTCTCTTAATCCATGGTCTCTATAGATTTTAGTAATAGCTTTTGCTGCTGGAACAACTTGTGATGGTGTAACATATCCAATGTGATTAGCAACTCTTTTATTTGAAGCTAAACCACCACCAACACTTACTGCAAATTGAATTCTTCCATTCTCTTGTTTTACAGCATTGAAACTAACATCTTGGATTTCATGGTGCATACAGTTTTTAGAACATCCATTTACACCAACTTTATATTTTCTAGGAAGGTTAGAGAATACTCTATTTCCTTTAAATGCTTCATTTAGTTTATCAACTGTTTCTCTTACATCAGCGATTTCTTCATGGTCAATACCATTAATAGGACATGATACAACGTTTCTTGGAACATCTCCTGCTGCAAAAATAGATGATAGTCCTACTGTATCAAGAAGTCTAAAGATTTCTGGTAAATCAACTACTTTGATAAAGTGAAACTGTAAATCTTGTCTTGTTGTAAAATCAGCAGTTCCCCTTGCATATTTTTCAGATATTTCAGATACAACTTTTAGTTGAGGAAGTGTTAATTGACCACCTTCAAGTTTAACTCTAAGCATGAAATATAAAGTGTTATCATCATCTGCTTGTAGATTTTTGTTTTGTGTGTACATTCCGTACCATTTAAATCTATCAATATCTTCTGGGTCTACTTCTTCCCCTGTAACTGCATAAAGATAGATGTCTTGAAGTACATCAAGACCATCTTTCTCTTTTTTTATACGCTCTACTCTTTGTGCTTTAGTTTCTTTTGCCATGAGTTATCCTAAAATCTCTTTACATCCCCACTCAGGGAAGTTATCTCTAATATATTGGTTTAAAGCTATTTCAGCTTTTGTATACTCTCTTAACTCTTCATCTTTACCTTGAGTTTCTACTGCATCTACAATCATACCAGCACCAACTGTTGAGTTTGTATATCTATCAATGATAATAAAACTTCCAGTGTGTCTATTTTCATAGTATGAATCAACAGCAATTTGTCTATCTAAAGATAATGAACATTTCGCAATATCATTTAGTTCAAGGCTATCTGTAGAGATTTCTTTAAAGCTATTGATATCTTTTTTGAATTCAATTGCTTTAAATGAACCATTTATAACAGAAGTAGCTCTTTTAATTATATAGCTATTATTTAACTCCATTGGTTTTTCATCCATCCAAACTACCATTACATTTAGTTTGTTAGAAACTTGAGGAATAGAGTTTGATTTAACAATCATGTCTCCTCTTGAAATATCAATCTCATCTTTTAATGTAATTGTTGTAGCCATTGGTGCATATGCTGTTTCAATAGTCTCAACAGTTTCATCTTTTCCAATTGGTCTTAAGTCTTTAACATCATTTGAAACAATTGATTTAACAACTGATGTTTTTCTTGATGGTAAAACTGTAATCTCGTCACCAACACTTATTTTACCACTTGCAATAGTTCCAGAGAAACCTCTAAAGTTTAAGTGAGGTCTAGAAACATATTGAACTGGTAATCTAAAGTCATCATTCTCATCATGGTGAATCTCTACACTATCAAGTAATCCCATTAATGGAAGACCTTCATACCAAGAACATTTAGGAGAAATTGAAACAATATTATCTCCATCTAATGCAGAGATTGGAATATAGTTAAAGTTGATATCTTCATTATGAGGAAGATTTGGAATAATCTCTTCATAATCTTTTTTAATCTCTTCAAATCTATCTTGGCTAAAGTCAACTAAGTCCATTTTATTAATAGCAACAATTAGGTTTTTAATTCCTAATAATGAAGCTATATAAGAGTGTCTTTTAGTTTGAGTTAATACACCTTGTCTTGCATCAATAAGAATAATCGCTAAGTCTGCTGTTGAAGCTCCTGTAGCCATGTTTCTTGTATATTGCTCGTGACCTGGTGTGTCTGCAATAATAAACTTTCTTTTATCAGTTGAGAAGAATCTATAAGCAACATCAATAGTAATACCTTGTTCTCTCTCAGAAGCTAGTCCATCAACTAAAAGTGCAAGGTCAATTTTATCCCCTGTTGTACCACTTTTTTTAGAGTCTTTTTCAATAGATGCTAATTGGTCTTCAAAAATCATTTTTGAATCATAAAGAAGTCTTCCAATTAAAGTACTTTTACCATCATCAACTGAACCACAAGTAATAAATCTAAGAATCTCTTTGTGTTCATGCTCTTTTAAATATTGTTCAATATTTTCAGCAATTAAATCTGATTGGTGTGCCATTAAAAATACCCCTCTTGTTTTTTCTTCTCCATTGATGCGTCACCATCACTATCAATTAATCTACCTTGTCTTTCAGATGTTGTACAAACTAACATCTCTTGAATAATTTCAGGTAAAGTAGTTGCTTCACTCTCAACTGCTCCTGTTAGTGGATAACATCCAAGTGTTCTAAATCTCACTTTCTCTTTCTTAGCAGTCTTTCTTAACTCTTCTGGCATTCTTTCATCATCTACCATGATTTTTGTACCCATGTACTCTA
>AZIE01002574.1_pt1 | contig 21511 bp, 21 predicted proteins | sample 359081 | NCBI WGS metagenome assembly AZIE01 (sample SAMN02429713, study PRJNA222661) | marine sediment metagenome | biome: Sediment sample; isolation source: sample MGS-MCh from oil contaminated site at the lagoon of Mar Chica... | place: Morocco: Mar Chica | collected 2012-07-20 | depth 32 m m | reverse complement strand
TGGAAATGGTTATGAATTTAACTGATTATATCACTGTTATTAACTTTGGAAAAGAGATTTCTCAAGGTGAACCAAGTTTTGTACAAAATGACCCAAGAGTTGTAGAAGCTTATATTGGTTCTGATGATGACGAGGAGGAAGAGCAAGATGGTAAATAATGAGATTTTATTAGATATAAAAGACCTTCACGTTTCATATGGAGCTATTTCTGCGATTAAGGGAATTAATATTCAAGTAAGACGTGGAGAAGTTGTAACAATTTTAGGTGCAAATGGTGCTGGTAAAACTACAACTTTAAGAACAATCTCTGGCTTACTAAAAGCAAAACAAGGTAGTATTATCTTTGATAAAAATGATATTACTAGTACTCCTGCACATGATATAGTAAGTTTAGGTATGTCTCACTCTCCTGAAGGAAGAAGAGTTTTTGGAACACTTACTGTTGAAGAGAACTTAATGATGGGTGCATATACACTTAAAGACCACGACAAAGAGACATTACAGTGGATTTATGACATTTTACCAAGACTAAAAGAGAGAAGAAAACAGCTTGCTGGTACTCTTTCTGGTGGTGAGCAACAAATGCTTGCAATAGGACGTGCTATTATGTCAAAACCAAAGCTTTTAATTCTTGATGAGCCTTCACTTGGACTTGCACCTATTTTAATTAAAGCAATTTTTAAAGCAGTAAAAGAGATTGCACAAAGTGGTGTAACTGTTTTATTAGTAGAACAAAATGCGAAAGCTGCATTGAAGTTAGCTGATAGAGCTTATGTTTTAGAAGTGGGTCATATTACCCATGAGGGAACATCTGAAGAGTTATTAAACTCAGAGAAAATCCAAGAAGCTTATCTTGGTAAAAAACACTAAATAGTAGTAAGGGAAATCCTACTACTATTTAAAAAATGGTTCAATAATATAACAACTCATTGACCACTCTTCATCATCTTTTGTTTTATGGATTTCTCCACCTTTAAATGTTGCTTTTAAGTTATCATAGTTAGCAACTACTTTATCAAAGTTTTTGATTATCTCAGGAATTCTTTTATCAAGCTTCTTTCTGGCATCTTTAGTAATATCAGAATAGAAAGTAAATACTCCATAATCTAAACTAGACTCTTTATAGTTTTCATCCCTTTGAATCATTTTACAGATTCTATCTACTTCATCTAAGTACTCTTTTTTAGTATTTATAACATTGTTTTTAACAGAGATAATTACTCTTGAAATTGAGTCATTGTGGCTACTATGAGGAATTCTTTCATCAAGTGTTATACTAAAAGTACCTTCTGTAAGGTCCCTTTTAGTCATAAAGTTTGGATATTCATCTCTATCAGGTAGAGAACATCTTAAAATATCTGTAACAGTAGCATTTATAAATATTTCTGGTGTGTGCTCTTCTATTTTTGCTATCTCTTGAGCAATATGAATAGTTACAATTTTATGGGGACCATAAGAAAGACTTAGTCTATCATTTGTCCAAAATAAAAAGTTGTTTTTAGCATTTACAATACCATTTAAAATAGCATCTACTACTTTTTCTTGTTTTGGAAAGTTATTCATAGTAGTTTTCCTCTACTTCTTCAATAATACCACTTTCATAAAGAATATTTTCTATAAGTCTATTTTTTGATACATTGATTTTCTCTGAAAGAATAACTAATGCATCATCTAGTTTTGAATCAATTTTAATAGTTAGCTGAGTAATCTCTTTTTTGTTTTTAAGACTTTTATCTATTACATTTCTTATAATTTGTCTATCATATTTTTGTTTAGCCAAAAAATAACCCTTTGATTTTTGTTTACTTATATTACTTTGATTTCTTTTAAAACTCCTTGAAGTAATGCTTTTTAGGTTTTATAGAACAGTTTTACACAATACTATAAATAAGTAATTTTAGATGATAAAATAAGTAAAATTTAAGTCTAAATTAAGTTTTTGTGTGGGATAATTTTTGAAAGGTACTACTTTTTGTATTACTTAATAAATTTTATGCTTTTAATTATAAGGATATGGGATGAGAGAAGAAAAAGAGATTATAGAATCAGCAGTTAAACTGGCTGAAAAATGGCAAAAAAGAGCTACTGAGTTAGTTAGTGACTACGATAGAGAGTTCTATAAGAAGATGAACAAGATGTTAGAGCATCCAAAAGACAAAGCTTTACTAATTGAGTTAATGGACCAATGCTTTAGATGTGAATCAAATGATAGAATTGCAAATCAAATCATTTTTTTACTTGAAAAGCATGGTATGGCACACTTTTTTACAACAAAAGATAGAATGCTTTTATGGTTATTCCAAAATATAGGTAAGTTTTTACCAAACCTTTCTGTACCAATGTTTGTAGATCAAATTAGAGATGATACAAAAACTGTTGTATTAAAAGGTGAAGAAGAACCATTTAATAAACATCTTAAAATGAGAAAAGAAGAGGGCACAAGGGTAAATATTAATTTAATTGGTGAAGTAGTTCTAGGTGAAGAAGAAGCTAGTGAAAGAATTGAAAAATATTTAAAAGCTTTAGAAAACCCAAATATTGACTATATTTCTATTAAAATCTCTACAATTTATTCTCAAATAAGTGCTTTAGATTTTGAACATACAGTTGAAGTATTAGTTGAAAAGCTAAGCAAAATCTATGCTCAAGCTAAAAAATATCCTTATATTGCACCAGATGGTACAAAATCAAACAAATTTATCAACCTTGATATGGAAGAGTATAGAGATTTAGACATCACTGTTGAAGTATTTAAAAGAACTTTAGCAAAAGAAGAGTTCAAAGACTTTTATGCTGGAATTGTACTTCAAGCATATTTACCTGATTCATTTAATGTTCAAAAAGATTTATGTGAATGGGCAAGAAAAAGAGTAGAAAATGGTGGAAGCCCTATTAAGTTTAGACTTGTTAAGGGTGCAAACATGGAAATGGAAGAAACAGAAGCTTCTCAAAAACATTGGGAAATGGTAACTTATACTGATAAAAGTGATACTGATTCAAACTATAAAAGAATGATTAGACATGCTTTAAAACCAGAAAATGCTCCATACATGCATGTTGGAACGGGTTCTCATAACTTATTTGAACTTGCATTTGCAACAGAACTAGCAAAAGAGAATGATACAGAAAAATATCATACTATTGAGATGTTAGAAGGTATGAGTGAATCAGCAAGACTTGCAATTAAAGAGATTTCTAAAAATGCGATTCTTTATGGTCCAACAGCTTCAAAAGAACAGTTTACAAATGCAATTGCATATTTAGTAAGAAGACTTGATGAAAATACAGGTCCTAATAACTTTATTAGATACTCTTTTGGACTAGAAGTTGGAACAAAAGATTGGAAAGCACAAGAAGCACTATTTAGAAAATCATTTGAAAATGAGAAAACATCTTTTGTTGGTGCAAAAAGACAGCAAAATAGATTAACTGAAAAATGGGATGATTATTCTAACTCTTCATATGATACTGGAACTTACCATGCAGAAGCTGATACAGATTTTGTTTTACCAGCAAATCAAGAGTGGGCACGAAATATTGTAAAAAAATGGAAGTTCTCTAAAGATACTGAACATAAAATTGCTCCTGTTGTAGTTGGTGGAGAAGATTTAGTTGAAGGAAGAAAAATTGTAGATGCAATTGATAAATCTCAATTAAAAGAGGGTGTTTTAGCAGGTAGATTTGCTAATGCTACAGCAGAAGACTTACAAAAAGCAGTTGATATTGCGAACGCTGATGTTGATGGTTGGAGAAGCAAAACAAATAGACAAAGACATGAGATTTTAAAACAAGCAGCTATTAAAGTTAGAGAAAGAAGAGATGATTTAATAGGTATTGCAGCAGCAGAAGTAGGAAAAGTATTTACTGAAACTGATGTTGAAGTATCTGAAGCAGTTGATTTTATTGAGTTTTATTCTCACTCTTCAGAGTATTGGGAAAAATATGAGAACTTAGAGTTTACTGGAAAAGGTGTAGGTGTTGTAGTACCACCTTGGAACTTCCCTGTAGCAATTCCTTTAGGTGGTGTTGCATCAGCATTAGCATCTGGAAATACAGTTATTATCAAACCTGCTTCTGTTGCAGCATTAACTGCTTATGAAATGTGCAAATGCTTCTGGGATGCAGGAGTTTCAAAAAATACTTTACAGTTTGTTCCTTGTCCTGGAGCATTAGCTGGTGAGCATTTAATTGCTAATAAAAAAGTTGATTTTGTAATTTTAACTGGTGGTGAAGATACTGCTCATAAAATGCTTGAAACTAGACCAGACCTTTTCTTAACAGCTGAAACTGGTGGAAAAGATGCAACTATTGTTACAAATATGGCAGATAGAGACCAAGCAGTTAAAAATGTTTGTTTAAGTGCTTTTAACAACTCAGGACAAAAATGTTCAGCTACATCTTTACTAGTACTAGAAGAAGAAGTTTATAATGATGCTTCATTTAGAAAAGCTTTAGTTGATACAGCTAGTTCTATGAGTGTTGGTTCTGTTTGGGATTTTAAAAATAGAATTGGTACTTTAGCAAATCCTGTAGCAGGAGCTTTAAAGCAAGCTATCTCAGAGCTAGAAGAGGGAGAAGAGTGGGCGTTAGAACCTTCATATGCTGATAATAATGAGTATATGTTAGAACCAGCAATTAAATGGGGTGTAAAAGAAGGAAACTTTATTCATAAAACAGAACTTTTTGGACCAGTATTAGCTGTAATGAAAGCAAAAGATTTAAAACATGCAGTTGAGATTGTAAACTCTACAGGGTATGGTTTAACTTCTGGGATTGAATCATTAGATGAAAGAGAAGTTGAGTACTGGAAAGCAAACCTAAAAGCAGGAAATCTATATGTAAATAGAGGAACTACAGGAGCTATTGTTTTAAGACAACCATTTGGTGGTATGGGTAAATCAGCTATTGGAGCAGGGAGAAAAGTTGGTATTTATAACTATATAACTCAGTTTGTTGATTTTGAAGAGAGTAATACGCCAAAAGTAGCTAAAAAATACTCTACAGATTTAACAAGATTTATTGAGTCTTGTAAAACAAATAGTGAAGATAAAAATGATATAGAAAAGCTTTCTTTTGCTTTACAGTCGTACTATGAAAACTATGAAAATGAGTTTTCTAAAGAAAAAGACTATTGTAATGTAAGAGGAGAAGACAATCACTTTAGATATATTCCTTTAGATAATGTAATTATTAGAGTTAGTGATGATGATACTCTTTTTGATGTAGTATCAAGAATTCTTGCAGCAAGAGTTTCAAAGGTACACTTTAAAGTATCAGTTGATAAAAACAAGAAAGTTAAAAAGTTCCTAGAAGATTCATACTCTAAACTATTTACTTCAAGAGACAACTTAGTTATTCAAGATGAAGAGAAGTTTAAAAAAGAGATTTCTAAGTACGATAGAGTAATCTATTCTGATATCGCAAAAGTATCTGAAGAAGTGTTTAAAGAGGCTTCTAAAACAACAACTTTCATTGTAAGAGGAAAACCTATGATGGAAGGAAGATTAGAGCTTCTAAACTACTTTAAAGAGCAATCTGTTTCACACTCTTATCATAGATATGGAAATATTGGAGCAAGAGAGCAAGGAAACTAAAAGAAGAAGAGGAGTGGATCTCTTCTTCTTTTAAAAGTTCTCTTTAGAGAACGCAATTTTTTCTTCTAAACTTTTATTAGAGTTTTTTAAACTATCAATTAAACTAAATCTTTTTAAAGCACCAATGTCATTGGCAATTTGTATAGCTAAACCAGGTCTTGCATTTAATTCTAATACTAAGGGACCTAAATTTTTATCAATAACAATATCAGCACCTAAATAACCCATATTTGTCATCTCATAACATCTTGCAGATAAATGAAGTATCTCATCCCAAAAAGGAACTACTAATTCCTTTAGATTTTTATTTGTATCAGGGTGCAGTTTAATTGGTCTATCAAACTGTACTGCATTTAAAGCTTTTCCAGTTTTAATATCAATTCCAACTCCAACAGCACCTTGATGAAGATTTGCTTTTCCATCACTATTTGAAGTAGATAATCGCATCATTGATAAAGTAGGAAAACCTTTATATACAATTACTCTTACATCAGGAACACCTTCATAACTAAAACCATCAAAGGCGTCATCAAAATCCACTAGCTTCTCGAAAACAGCTACATCATTTCTTCCACCAAGAGAGTATAGACCACTTAGAATATTTGAGATATGTCTTTTTATATCGTTATAATCTAAAGCTTCACCACTTGGCTTAATAAACTTGTCTTTATCTCTTTTAACAATAACAAGAATACCTTTACCTCCACTTCCTTGTGCAGGTTTTATAACAAAGCCACTTTGGTTTTCTATATAGTCTTCAAAGTGATTTATTTCCACTTGGTATTGAATATAACCTAATAATTTAGGAACTGAAATTCCATGTTTTTGTGCTAGTTTTTTAGTTTTTAATTTATTATCAACTAAAGGAAAGTTTTTTCTATCGTTGTGTTTTCCTATATAGTTGATATTTCTATCATTCATTCCTAGAATACCAAGTTTTTTTAGTTTAAAAGGGTTTGCAAACATCTTACTTAACCATTGATTTAAATCTATAAAGCTCACTTAGTCTATAACCACTATATCTTCCTAGAAGTATGATTAATCCAAGAACTGCTAATAAAACTTCTGGGAAGTTAAATGTAATGAAACTTAAAACAGAGTTTGTCATAGCAAAGTAAGCAATAATTGATACTATTAAAGAACCACTACCTTGTAAAAACACCTCTTTAGAACCATCTTCTTCCCAAATAATAGACATTCTTTCAATAGTCCAAGCTAAAATAATAATAGGGAAGAAAGTAATACTTGTAGCATATTCTAGTTCTAATTTATGTGAAAGAATAGCTACAAAAGCCATTATTCCAACAACTACAATTAGTACAGAAGATATCCTTGCTACAAGAAGTAGATTTAAGTGAGATAAGTATGACCTAACAATAAGTCCCATAGTTACAACTAAAATAAACATCATAATACCAGGTAATAAACTTGTTTCAATAAATGCCATTGATAATAAGATAGGCATAAAAGTACCAGATGTTTTAAGTCCTACAATTACTCTCATTATAACAACTACTAAAGCTCCTAGAGGAACTAAAAGTAGTAGTTTAAATGTATTTTGTGACTCATTTGGTAATGTAAACAATGAAAAGTCTAAAAGAGTACTTTGATTTTTAAAATCTTTAGATAAAGCAGCATTTCTTGCTGGTACAATGTTTTTAGTTACAGAGAATCTTACATTAGAGTTTTTAACACCCTCAGCTTCTAATAAGAACTGTGAACCTCTTTGCCATATAAAGATTTCACTACTATTTTCAATAAGACCATTATTTATATCAAATAAATACCATCTGTCTTTATGAAAAACTTCTAACATAGGAGTTAATACAATATTTCTTTGTTTATCTTCTAAATATAATGCACCAATTGTTCTAACTTTATATTGCATTTTATTTAGAAGTTGAACTAAGGCATCTCTTTTTTCTTTAGCTGTTTTCATATAATTATTTTTAATCATTTTTGCAGCTTGAGAAGGTTGAACTAGGTTAAACTCTTTTATTAATAAAGAAGTAAAAGTCAAAGAATCAGAGCTTTTGTCATATATTTTATTTAATAAAGAGTTTGCTGCTTGAACCATTACAGAAGGAACTTCCATTGGCTCAACTTCAATAGGTTCTGCTTCAAGATTCGCTTTATAGTATTTGTCTTTTATAATATCAATTGAGTAGTAGATTACTTGACTACCTTCAATTTCTCTTTTAGACCAAACACCTTTATTTATAGAGTTTAGTTTTCTTTTTGTAAAACCATAATCCGCAGAACTTGACTCTTCATTTACAATGATAATTCCATCTTGTTTTTTAGGAAGAATCATAGAAACTAAGGCACTTTGGTTTTTCTTACTATCAAAACTAATTTTTGCTTCAATATTCCATATATTTGTAGTCTCTTCTTGAAAAATAGGGAAGTTAAGTACTTTTACTTTATAACTCATTAGAGCAATAGAAGTAATAATTAATATAATTGAGAATAAGAGTATTTGATTTCTTGATGTCATTTTTACTCTTTACTTAGCTTTTTTTATTGGCTCTTGCGTGAACTTTTTAGATACATCAACTAAAACCATACCAGTTAGAAAGTTTTTACCAATAAGAACTGGATAAGAGAACTTACTTCTATCTGTAAGTGTTACATCAACAAGCTGACTACTGTTTGCAACGTTTATTCTCATTTGTACTACATATCTTTTTTGATTTTTTGCACCATGCCTTTTGATATAAACAATTCTACTTATAGGTAAAGCTTTGTTAATTAGTTCACCTTTTTCATTTTCTAAAGTAAACTTAACCCACTTCTTCCCATCTCTTTCAAAAGCTTTTATATTTGTTGCATGTAAAGATGTTGTAGTTGCGCCTGTATCTATCTTAGCTTTTAGTTTTAAGTTCTCAGAAGGAATATATACATATTCATAGTTACCTAGAATTATCTTTGAGTCTTTTTGTTTTGGCTCTTTTGTAATATAAACAGGAACTTTTTTCTCTTTATATACAATTTTTTCTTTTATTATTATTTTTTCTTTAGGTTCTTCAATTTTAGGTTCTTGTGTATCCATTTGTTCAGTTTTACTTGCAGCTGAGCAGCCAATGAAGATTACTGTTAAAGCTGAAAAAAAGATAGCATTAAAAAAAAGTTTTTTCATTATTTAATCCTTTCAAATATATATGAAAGGCATGATTATAGTATAAATATCTAAAAAAACAGTAAAGAATTTAATTTAAAGCAGTGAGGAGGAGAGAAAGAAGATACTTTAGTATCTTCCATTATATTTCATAATTAAGATTTGCTCATAAAGCATATTACCAAAGCCTTCAGGCAAGTTTTCATGCTCTTTTTCTACTAGAGTTATAATCTCTCTTATTTGCTCTTCTGTCATATTTTGAACAACAGGAATGATAGTTTTAGCAATTGTGTCTTTAAACTCTTTTATTTCTTCTTGTGTCATGTAAATTAGTCTTTCTAGTAAAATTAAAAAAGAAATTATAGTGTAATTATCTAAAAAAGCAGTTAATTTAGTTTTTTTTGTTATAATCGCGAAAAATATAGTTAGGAAAGAGATTTTGGTAAACTTAAGTAAAAAAATTTCAAGTTTAGTTGGAAGAACAAATGCAGAATATGGATTGATTCAAGAAGGTGATAGAGTATTAGTTGGTTTCTCTGGTGGAAAAGACTCTACAACTTTAATTCATGCATTAAATCACCTAAAAAGAGTTACACCTTTTGACTTTGAATTTAAAGCAGTAACAGTAACTTATGGAATGGGTGAGCAAGTACAGTTTTTATCTGACCACTGTAAAGAGCATGGAATTGAGCATGAGATTATTGATACAGAAATCTTTGAATTATCAAAAGATAAGATTAGAAAGAACTCATCATTCTGTTCATTCTTTTCTAGAATGAGAAGAGGGTATTTATATTCAACAGCACAAGAGCAAGGATACAATAAAGTAGCACTTGGTCATCATTTAGATGATGCAATGGAGTCATTTTTTATGAACTTCCTATACAATGGTGCATTAAGATCAATGCCACCTATTTATAAAGCAGAAAATGGTTTACAGGTTATTAGACCTTTAATCTTCTGTAGAGAGAGACAATTAAGAGCTTTTGCTCAAACAAATGAAATCTCAGTAATCGGTGATGAAGCATGTCCTGCAATGAGATTTGATATTAAAATGCCTCATGCAAGAGCTAAAACAAAAGAGTTATTAGAAAAAATGGAAGAGGAAAATCCTCAAATGTTCGTTTCTATGAAATCTGCATTCAAAAATATACAAACATCAACATTCTTTGATAAAGAATTACTGGATAGAGATTAATATATGAAGTTATTGGTCTCTTCTTGCCTTTTAGGTGAAGATGTTAGATATGATGGGGGAAACTCTTCTGTAGCATTTAATCCAAAGTTTTCTTTTTCTTCAAAAGAACTATTTATGGATATTTTATGCGATAATGAAGTTTACTCTTTATGTCCTGAAGTAAAAGGTGGATTACCTACTCCAAGAGATCCAGCGGAGATTACAAGTGTAGAAAAACCTTTTAAAGTTGAAACTATAAATAAAGAAGACGTAACTATAAACTTTTTACTAGGAGCAAAAAAGGCTTTAGAACTTTGCCAAGAAGAGGGTATTAAAGTTGCTTTATTAAAATCTAAATCACCATCTTGTGGAAATACAAAGATTTATGATGGTACTTTTACAGGTAATTTAGTTGAAAATCAAGGATTAACTGCTAGATTATTAAGTGAAAATGGAATCACAGTATTCAACGAAACTCAATTAAAAGAATTAGAACAGTTTATAAGAACTAATAAATAGTTTTTATAACTGTTCGTTTACTAAATTAGATAATTTAAGTGGGTCTAAGGCTCCACTTACTCTTTTTACTTCACTACCATTTTTATATACAATTAAAGTAGGAATTGATCTTATTTGATATTTTGCACCTAAGTTTTGGTGTTGTTCTGTATTTACTTTTACAAATAGTGCTTTTAATGGATATTTTTGAGCTACTTCATTAAAAATTGGTGCCATCATTTTACATGGTCCACACCAAGGAGCCCAAAAGTCTACTATTACAGGGATTTCTGAATTAACAATTACATGGTCAAAGTTTGATTCATCTAATTCAATAGGAGTAGAGTCTAAAAGTGAGTTCTTACAAGAACCACAATTAGCTTTTGAATAAGAGTCTTTTTTTGGAATTTTGTTTACTTTTAAACAATGAGGACATACAACATTGATTTTATCCATTTATTAAGCCTTTAAATTTAGAAGTGTATCTGCAACAGCTTGTTGCATTTCAATTCCCTTTGCATTTGCTTCATAAGCTATTATTTGAGGTATATTTCCTGCGATTGCATCAATCATATCTGCTGTAACTTCCATATTTTCTGGATCTCCAACTACTTGAGCAATAGTAGATAGTTTTTCTGCTGTTTCAGTTACTTGCATTTGTGCTGCAAGCATACCATTTAAATTATTGTCTATTCTCATTATTTACTCCTTGAGTATCTTCTTGAGAGTGAAGTAGCATTTTATTTAAGTTTGCTGTTCTTGCAATTTGTGCATCAGCAGAACTTAATTCGCTAGGGGCACTAGAAGCACTTTTTAGTTCTTCTAACTTAGCATTTGCTGCTCCTTCATCTTCAGGCATTGAGGTATCAAGTCTTACTGAACCACCATTTGCATAAAGCTTTCCATCTGGTCCAACGTGATAATTATATTGAATAGGTGCTGTTGTAGTGCCATTTGCAGCATGGGCTTGTTCATGGGTTTTAACTTGGGCATCTAAGTTCTTATATTTATCTAAAACTCTATCATAGTCTTGTTTATCAAACTTTTCATTAGAAGCATTAGTTTTATCATAATCATCTGAAGCAGCTTTTTCTACTTCTTTTTTATCAATATTAGCTAACTCAGACCTTTTCTGAGCTAGTTGTTGATATATTGACGATGCTGATTGAGAATAAGAATTTAATTCCATGTTAAAACCTTTTTATATTAAAACAATTTTATCTAATTGCCTTTAAAAAGTAAAGCTATTAACTTAATAGTTTATAGCTACCTTATACTTAGGATCGTCTTCTTCATAAGTACAAAATGGACCTGCATCCTTAAGTATTTTTTTACAATCTTCACTTAAGTGTCTAATTGTAAGTTTTTTACCCGCATCTGCATATTTTTTTGTAATATTATCAATAGCTTCAACACCAGAGATATCCATAACTCTTGCATCTTTAAAATCTAAAACAATATTTTCAGGGTCGTGTTTTGTATCAAATAATTCAAAAAATGAAGTTGTAGAACCAAAGAATAGTGGTCCATCAAACTCATATACTTTTGTGTTATCATCTTCTCTGTAAGTTCTACTTCTTACTTTACTATGATTCCAAGCAAATACTAAAGCTGAGATAATAATACCTGTAATAACTGCAATTGCTAAGTCTGCAAAGATAGTAATAACTGTTACTGCAACTAAAACAAATTTATCCGAGTTTGGCATAAATCTAATTCTATTTCCACTTTCCCACTCAAATGTCCCAATAGAAACCATAAACATAATTCCTACTAAAACAGCAACTGGAATTAGTGCAATATATGGACTTAATGCAACAACAAAAGAGATAAGTAAAATAGCAGCAGTGATACCCGAAAGTCTTCCCCAACCACCATTTGAGAAGTTGATAATAGATTGTCCAATCATTCCACAACCTGCCATACCACCAAAGAAACCACAAGTAATATTTCCTGCACCTTGTGCAATACACTCTTGATTTCCACTTCCTCTTTTCCCACCCATTTCATCTAAAACTGAAAGAGTTAAAAGAGACTCAATTAAACCAACAAGCGCAACTAATACAGAGTAAGGAAGAACCATTAACACAGCATCCATATCAATATGTAATGTTGGTAGGGCAAAAGATGGTAGATTTCCTGAAATATCAGCTAAATCACCAACTCTTTTTGTATCTAAGTCCATTCCAATAACAACTGCTGAAATAACAACAATAGCTACAAGTCCAGATGGAACTGCTGTTGATACTTTTGGGAAGAATTTAACAATAATCATTGTAAGAGCAACAAGTGCATACATAATCCAACTCTCACCTTTAAATAGTGGGAACTGTGCAAGTGCAATTACAATAGCAAGACCATTTACAAAACCGTACATTGCAGGTTGGGGAACAAGTCTAATTAACTTTCCAAGCTTGAAAACACCAATTAAAACTTGAAAAATACCAGCAAGAATTGTAGCTAATAAAATATACTGTAAAATATAAGTAGACAACTCTCCGTTTGCTGTAAGTTGAGCCATTAAATCTTCTGGAATAGACTCTTTAACTTTAACTCCTAATCCAACTAAAACAACTGCAATAGCACCTGTTGCACCAGAAATCATTCCTGCTTTACCACCAACCAATGCAGTAATCAGACCTAAAATAAATGCTGTATATAAACCAACTAAAGGTGATACACCAGCAATAATTGAGAATGCAATAGCTTCTGGAACTAAAGCAATAGCAACAACTATTCCTGATAAAACATCACTTTTAACTGATTTACCAATTATTGTATCTTTGATATTCAACAAAATAAAACCCTTTCTTCTTAAAATCGCGATTGTATCTAAATCATGTTTAAGAATAAGTTAAGCTATTTCATAACCTTTTTTAATACTTATTGGATATAATTTTCCTATGAGAAAAGAGTTTTATAAAAGTGTTGGTTTTAAATTAGCAGTTCTTAGTTTTATTATTTTAGCTTCTTTGTTTACTTCTAGTTTTATGTTTAATTCTCAAATAGACAAACTAAAAAAACAAATAGATTATATATATTTTGGAAATTATATTCCTGTACTAAAACTTCATAGTATAGAAGAAGATTACAATGACTTAATAAAATGTATGAGAACATATAAAAGATGTGAAAGAGACCCCTTTTTTAAATCAATACAAAAAGATTGGAATTATTACAACAACTCTTATAAGGGTATAGAAGAGAGAAAAGTAGTAAATAAAATCAATAAAGATGTAAAAAACTCATTAACTTATAAAACAAAAATAGCTACTTATAAAAAAGTAATCAAAAAAATAGAGTTTTTAAAAGAGTATGAAAAGAAAATTGCCTATAAAAAAAGAGTAGAGTTTCTAAATGAATACTCATCAATGAAAGAGTATCTTTTTTATAATATGATTGCCTTAATTGCAGTATCCTTTCTATTTATCTCTTTTATTATTTATTCAATCATAAAAAAAGACAATCAATTAAAAATTTTAACTAAAAAATATGCCTTAGAGTCAATAACTGATTCAATGACAAAACTATACAACAGAAAATATTTTGACAAAATATTTGATAATATGCCATTTATTTCAAATCAAAACTCTTGGCATACTGCTTTTGTGATGTTAGATATTGACTTTTTTAAGCAGTACAACGATACTTATGGACATGATTTAGGTGATGAGACTTTAAAGGCTGTAGCAAAAGAGCTTAAAGAGTATTTCAATAAAGATTATGAATATGTATTTAGACTTGGTGGAGAAGAGTTTGGAGTTATTTTGTTTGATATTGATGAAAAAACTCTAAAAGAATGTCTAAAAGATGTAAATAAGAATATACAATCATTAAATATTGAGCATAAAAATAGTAAAATAGCGAACGTAGTTACCATATCTATTGGTGCTGTTATTTATAAACCATATTCATACACATCTTGTAACAAGCTTTATAAAATAGCTGATGAGTGTTTATATAAATCAAAAGAGAATGGTAGAAATCAGTTTACTATTTATAACGAAGGAGAATAATTGACATTTCTATTTAATAAAAATAGTCATTTTAACTTAGCTAATTTGGCTACTTTTTTTAATATTGCTGCTGGTATGTTAGCAATTTATTATTTAACACATAATAACTTTTTTGCGGCAGCACTTTTTGCTTGGCTTGCAGGTGCTTTTGACATTGTAGATGGAAAGATTGCTAGAAAATATAACTTATCTACAGAGTTTGGTATTCAGTTAGACTCATTTGCTGACTTTTTATCATTTGTAATTGTTCCAACTATGTTTATCTTTTTTGCTGTAATTGACGGAAAAGAATTAATGCTTTCTACACCTTTAGTAGCTTTTGCATTTATCTATTATGTGATTTCTGGTCTTAGAAGGTTAATTCAGTTTAATATTAATGCTCAAGAAGGTGAAGTTGAAAAGTATTTTATCGGCGTTCCAACTCCTTTAGGTGCTATTTTATTATGGGTTGTTTATTTAGTTTGGTTAACTGGACTTATAAACGAAAATATTGTTCTAATTTCAATGATTATCATTGGATATCTTTTAAACTCAAAACTTAAAATTAGACATCCATAGATGAATCAAGTTACTGCTATTGACTTGGGCTCTAACTCTTTTAGAGTCCTAATCTACGATTGTTTAAATAATAAAGTACTTGGTGAACACAATGAAGTTGTAGGTATGGCTGATGGTTTATCTGAGACAAATTGTATTTCAAATGAAGCTCAACAAAGAGTAGTAGATGCGATTAACACTTCTTCTGAAAAGCTAGGATATGACCCAAGTAAAGCTATTTGTGTTACAACTGCTGCAATGAGATTAGCTAATAACTCAACAGAAGTTTTATCTTACTTCAAAAAACAAACAGGTGCACAATTTAAAATCATTGATGGTAAAGAGGAAGCTAGACTTACACTTTTAGCTGTAAAGTATGCTTTAAAGAGAGAAAAAATCAACTCTTCAAAATTTATTTTACTTGATATTGGTGGTGGTTCTACTGAAATAATCGTTAGTGATGAAGATGAATCTATTTCCCACAGTTTTAATTTTGGGATAGTTACTTTAACTCAAAAGTATGATAATTATGAAGATTTAAATAAAGAACTACAAGCCCACAAAAAAGATATTAAAAACTTTTTAGAAGAGAATAGTGTAAATACAAAAGATTATACCTTTGTGGCTACTGCTGGGACTCCAACTACAATTGCAGCAATAAAACTTGGGCAAGACTTCTTTCATTATGATAAAGATGCTGTAAATGGTACAAAAATTAAAATAAAAGATTTAGATGAGTGTTTAGAGCTTTTTAGAAACTCTTCAACTTCTACAATTACAAAGCTTGTAGGACGTGGTAGAGTGGAATTTATCGAAGTTGGTGTTTATATTTATAAAACTATTTTTGAAGTATTAGATAAAAAAGAGTCTATAGTTTTAGATGATGGTTTAAGAGAGGGTGTAGCTATTAACTCTTGTTTACTTAGATAATAGTCTTACACTTTGCTCTTGCATAATATTTGCTTGTGAAGCAGCTAAATAACCCATATTTGAAGTAATATTTGTTTTAGAGAAATCATTCATCTCTTTTCCAAAATTTACTTCTTCACCTTTTTTTAGGTTCTGCATATTAAGTTTTGATAACTCCACTTGAGTAGAGATAGAATCCCTTGCACTTGATTCAAGCTTTCCACCTAAATCATTGAATTGATCCTTATACCCTTGAATCTCTTTTTGAGCTAAAGCAACTTGCTCTTTTGTTAGGTTTAATGCATCTTCATTGTTAAAATCATTTCTACTAAACTCTTGAGCAAGAGAGTTTGCTATTTGAGGAGTATTTGGTTTATCAATAGAGTGATAAGCCTCTTTAGTAGAAATTGTAACTGATAAATTCTCTTCATAATCATCAAGAGCAATTAGGTTTTCTCTTTGATATTTTGTTTGAAAAGCTTCTTCTTTAAAGTTCATAAGCTCTTTATTTAAATCATTTTTTATTTCATTTTTATTTTGAGTATTCTCATCTAAAGAGTTAAGTTTCTCTTGAATATTATTTAATATCTCTTCTTGTTTATTTAAACCATTTTCAGCTACTTTTGTTATAGCAATCCCTGTATTAAAGGATTGTAAAGATTCTGAAAGTTCATCTCTTTTTTGATTATAGTCATTAATTGTTAGATGTAAAAAGTCACTACTAGTATCTTGAACTTTTGAGGACCCATTAGCTTTATTAAGTTGATAATCAGAAGAACTATTTAACGAAGCAATATTATTGTTTACATTATTAATATCCATCAAAACCTCTTAAAGTAGATTAATTATTATACATTTTACCAAAAAAATAATAAATCTAAGCTAAACTTAAAATTAATCATAAAATTGCTTATTAAACTGCTATTAATCAATACTTCTGTATAATCTTTGATTATTTTATAAAAGGAAAAGACAATGAGAATAACTGGCGCAAAAATGGTTACAGAATCATTAAAAGAGGAAGGGGTAGATGTAGTATTTGGATACCCTGGTGGCGCTATTATGAATGTCTATGACGAAATTTATAAGCAGAGTTTTTTTCAACATATTTTAACTAGACACGAGCAAGCAGCAATTCATGCTGCTGAAGGTTTTGCGAAATCTACTGGTAAAGTAGGTGTTGCTATTGTAACAAGTGGACCTGGTTTCACAAACGCAGTAACAGGACTAGCAGATGCATATATGGATTCAGTTCCAATGGTTGTTATCTCAGGACAAGTTCCAACAACAATCATAGGTACAGATGGATTCCAAGAAATAGATGCAGTTGGTATTAGTAGACCATGTACAAAACATAACTATCTAGTAAATGATATTAAAGATTTACCAAGAATTATAAAAGAGGCATTTCATATAGCAGCAACGGGAAGACCTGGTCCTGTCCATATTGATATTCCTAAAGATATTACAGCAGAGGTTGCAAACTTTGAATATCCTAAAGAAGTAGATATTCCAACATACAAACCTACTGTTAATTATAATAAAAGACAATTAAAAAAGGCAATGGATGCAATTGCAAAATCTAAAAAGCCTTTATTATACGTTGGTGGTGGTGCAATTTTAGCAAATTGTGCTTATGAGATTAGAGAGTTTGCAAAAATGACAAACATTCCTGTTGTTGAAACACTTATGGCTAGAGGTGTTATGGGTGATGAGAATGATTTATTCATGGGAATGTTAGGTATGCATGGAGAGTTCGCAGCTAATATGGCAGCACATGATACTGATTGTATTATCTCTTTAGGTGCAAGATTTGATGATAGGGTTACAGGAAGACTTGATGAGTTTGCTAAAAAAGCAAAAGTAATTCATGTAGATGTTGACCCAACTTCGATTGGTAAATTAGTAGATACAAATTATCCAATTGTAGGGGATTTAAAAGTTACTGTAGAAGGTATGATTGAAGCTGCAAAAGAGATGGAGTTTAATGAGTACACAAATTGGGTTTCTTTATTAAGAGATTATAGAGAAAAAGAGCCATTAAGATACCAAGACTCTGATGCTGTTATTAAACCTCAATGGGCTATTGAAAGAGTTGGTCAAACATTAGGTGAAAATGCAATTATCTCTACAGATGTTGGTCAACACCAAATGTGGACAGCACAATTTTATCCATTCTCTTTCCCTAGACAATGGAACACTTCAGGTGGTTTAGGAACTATGGGATTCGGACTTCCTGGAGCAATGGGCGTTGCTAGAGGTAACCCAGACAAAGTATCTATTAACTTCACTGGTGATGGTTCAATTTTAATGAACATCCAAGAGTTAATGACTTGTGTTGAATACAATTTACCAGTAATTAATATTATTCTAAATAATAACTATTTAGGAATGGTAAGACAATGGCAAACATTATTCTATGAAAATAGATTATCTGAAACAGATTTAAGTGCACAACCTGACTTTAAAAAGCTTGTAGAAGCATTTGGAGGAAATGGTTATAGAGTAACAACTAAAAAAGAGTTTGATGAAGCTCTAAAAGATGCAGTTGAAATGAAAAAACCTGCAATGATTGATGTTATTGTAGCAAGAGATGAGATTGTATTACCAATGGTTCCAAATGGGCACGCATTAAATGAAATGACTTTATTAGGAGATAGCAATGAATAATTTTAATCACTATTATGATTCAGAAACAACAAGACAGGTTATCTCTGTAATCGTTATTAATGAACACAACGTTTTATCTAGAATTGTAGGGCTTTTCTCTGCAAGAGGATATAATATCGATTCTTTAACAGTAGCACCTATGAGTGGTTCAAAATACTCTAGAATGACTATTGTTACAACAGGAAGTAAAAGAGTTATTGATCAAATTGTTAAGCAATTAAATAAACTAATTCCTGTTTTAAAAGTAAATGAACACCAAAATGTTATTGAAAAAGAGACTGTTTTAATCAAAATACCAATTGAACAACCTCTTAGTGATATTGAAGTAATTGCAAGAGCATATAATGGTCATATCCAAAATGTTACAGATGATGCAATCGTTATTTCTGCAACTGATGCACCAAGTAGAATTGCAAACTTTACAAATATTATGAATAAATACAAGCCACTAGAAGTAGTAAAAAGTGGTGTTGTAGCAATGGAAAGATAGGAAAAGATTTGATTTTATCTGATATATTAGAAAAAATAGATATTAGTTTAGACTCTAAGCTTGAAGTTTTTGGCTTAAATACACTTTTAGATGCAAATGCAAATGAAGTCTCTTTTTTAGAGAATAAAAAGTACGTTAATGATTTATCTAAAACTAAAGCAGGAGCTGTTTTAGTAAAAGAAGAGTTTAAAGAAAATGTTCCAGAAGGTACTATTGCAATTGTTTGTGAAGAACCATACTTAACTTTAGCTAGATTAAGTAAGTTCTTTGCACCTAAAGTAGTAGAAACTAAAGGGAATGATTGTATTGTAGGTGAAAATACAAACATCATGCCTAATGTTTATTTAGGAAAAGACTCAAAAATAGGTAAAAACTGTACTATTATGTCTGGAAGTTTCGTTGGAGATAATGTATCTATTGGAGATAATACAATTATCTATCCTAATGTATCAGTTTATAGGGATTGTACAATTGGAGATGATTGTATAATCCATGCTGGAACTGTTATAGGAAGTGATGGTTTTGGATTTGCACACACACAAACTGGAAAATATATTAAGATTTATCAAAATGGTAATGTAACAGTTGGAAATGATGTTGAAATTGGTTCTAATTGTTGTATCGATAGAGCAGCATTTAATTCAACAATCATTGGAAATGGTGTTAGACTTGATAATTTAGTTCATATTGCACACAACTGTGTTTTAAAAGATGGATGTATCTTAACAGGTCAAGTAGGGCTTTCTGGTTCTACTATTTTAAATGAATATGTAATTATGGGTGGACAAAGTGCTACAGCTGGACATCTTGAAATAGCACCTTTTACAACAATTGCAGCTCGTGGTGGGGTAACTAAATCAATTACTGAACCAAAGAAACAATGGGCAGGTTTTCCATTATTTGAACACAGACAATGGTTAAAACTACAAAGTAGAATTGCAAAATTATTAAAATAAAGGCTTCAAAATTTTAAAGAAGATTTTTTCACTAATCATACTTTTTTTAATTGTATATTTTGAATATGCAACTTTCATATCAGATAAAAGTAGTGTAGGGCAAATAGGTTCTGTATTTGCTAACTTTTCTCACACTAATTTTGGATTTTTATCATATGGGTATTTATTATTACTATTAGTGCCACTTTATATTATTAACTTTAAAGAAAATTTTGATTGGAATGATTTTTCTATAAAAACTGTTTCAATTTTCTTATTATTGATTACTCTTTTAACTTTCCAATCTTTAGTTGTAGATGGAAAACTAAGTGGTGAAATAGGTAACTATATTGTTGACTCAATGATGCCATTTATCGGGGTTGCTGGTCTTTGGATATTTGTTATCATAGGTTTTGTAATCTCATTTTTAATTCTTCTTGAAGACATGAGTTTTAATATTGATATTGAAAAAATAACTCCAAACTTCAAAAAAGTAGACACTACATCTAAACCTAAAAGAATCTCTAGCAGAAAAAAAGAGAAGAGAGAAAGAAAACAAGCTCCTGTAAAAGAAGAGAAGGTTTCTATTCAAGAAGAGGAAGAGATTCCTGAAATAGTAATTGATGAGAGTGCAGAGAGTATTACTGATATTAAAGTTGATGACTTAAATATTATCTCTTTAGACCAAGAAGACTTAAATAAAGAAGAAGTAAAAGAGATAAATATCTCTTCAGTTGAAGAAGAAATCTCTGATATCACAGTAGTTGAAGATACAACTTCCCATGGAATTATTGTAGATGAATTAGAAGAAAATAAAAAACTTCTAGAAGATATTGAATTAGGTAAAACTGAAAAGCCAAAAGATTTTGAGCTACCACCAACTAAATTCTTTCAAAATGCACCAAAAGATAAAAAATCAAAAATATCAGAAGGTGTAATTGATCAAAAGATTGAAGATTTATTAGAAAAACTTTTAATGTTCAAAATTGAAGGTGATGTTGTAAGAACTTATACAGGGCCTGTTGTTACTACATTTGAGTTTAAACCAGCTCCAAATGTAAAGGTTTCAAAGATTTTAAATCTTCAAGATGATTTAGCAATGGCTTTAAAAGCTCAAACAATAAGAATTCAAGCTCCAATTCCAGGAAAAGATGTTGTTGGAATTGAGGTTCCAAATGAAGATATGCAAACAATTTTTATTAGAGAACTTTTAGAGAGTGAAATTTTCCAAAACTCTAAATCACCATTAACAATGGTTTTAGGTAAAGATATTGTTGGAAAACCTTTTATTACAGACTTAAAGAAGTTACCACATTTACTTATTGCTGGAACTACTGGTTCTGGTAAATCTGTAGGTATTAATGCAATGATTTTATCATTATTGTATAAGAACTCTCCGGATAATTTAAGACTTGTAATGATTGATCCAAAGATGCTTGAGTTTTCAATGTATAACGATATTCCACATCTTTTAACTCCTGTTATTACAAAACCAACAGATGCTATTAATGCTTTATCAAATATGGTTGCTGAGATGGAAAGAAGATATACTTTAATGTCTCAAACA
>AZIE01003894.1_pt1 | contig 22248 bp, 18 predicted proteins | sample 359081 | NCBI WGS metagenome assembly AZIE01 (sample SAMN02429713, study PRJNA222661) | marine sediment metagenome | biome: Sediment sample; isolation source: sample MGS-MCh from oil contaminated site at the lagoon of Mar Chica... | place: Morocco: Mar Chica | collected 2012-07-20 | depth 32 m m | reverse complement strand
AACACCACTCAAAAAGGTGAAAAAAGAGTTCCCTTTTCTATTTACCGATCAGCAGCCATTACTTCAGCTGGATAATACTTCCGCCGAATTTTTAACCTTCAGTTTTTATCGTTTAATTTCAGAATATCTCGATCATCGCGAAAATCTTAATTTTAATCTCATTGGCAGCTATTTAATTGCTGCTTTTCAGGAAATGAAATTGTTTTATTCTGAAGAACCTTCCGAAGAATTCTCACGAAATGCGAAGATCACCGGGGATTTCAAAGAGCTGCTCTATAATCAAATTACTGAAACGCGCTCCACTTCTGACTTTGCCGAAAAACTGAATATTTCTCCCAATCATCTCAATAAATGTGTGAAAAGTACAACCGGAAAAACTGCCAAGGAACTCATTAACGAAGCAGTTATACTGGAGTCAAAAAACCTGTTGTTCGAAACTGATCTTCCAGTAGGAGAAGTGGCATTTGAACTGGGGATTGAGGACGCTGCCTATTTCTCCCGATTGTTTAAACAACTTACCGGCAGCTCTCCGCAGCAATTCCGAAGGATGATTGATAAGTCCAAATAAAGGATTCCTTTTTCCTCCCGGTTTCCCCGAGCCATTTCCGAAATTTATCCCCGAAGAACTGAAGCCTAAAAGCTCCTCAAAAATGTCATTTTTGGCAACTGTTATTTATTCTGAAGCGGGAAAAACTTCAGAAATAAATAAAATTACGTCCTGGTTCAGCTAAAACAAAATCTGAGGCATATCTCTTCAGCTTAAACTTCAGTTTCAAATATCCAGTTTATAGGAAAAAAACAGCATCATTAACAAGGAATCTTGAAATGCGCTAATAGAGGAATTACAGAAATTTAATAATAAACATAAAATAAAAAAGATGATCAAACGTACAGCTAATGCCGTGTGGAACGGTTCAGTAAAAGAGGGTAAAGGTAAAATAATTACCCAAAGTAAGGTTTTAAACAGTGCAGCATACAGTTTCAATTCCCGCTTTGGAGATGCGGCAAATACTAATCCCGATGAGTTACTCGCTGCTTCACATGCAGGATGTTTTGCCATGGCTTTAAGTCTAATTCTTGGAAAAGCCGGATTCACTCCCGATTCTTTAGATGTGAAAGCTACAGTAACAATGAATCCTGATAATCTTGAACTTATCGGTTCTCATTTAAGTTTAAAAGCAAAGATTCCAAATATTGACAAAACTAAATTTGAAGAATGTGCCAATGCGGCTAAGGATAACTGTCCCATTAGTAAGGCTCTGAGCTTGAAAATTACTTTAGATGCGAAACTGGAATAGAAAAGAAATTTTTTGGAATTTATTTTGCCACGGCTCTTAACAGATTACTCCGGGGGAAATGGCTCACTCTCCCATTCTACCGTCGTTTTATAAAAAAATGAATGTTTCCGGTAATCACTACCGACAATCATTTGACACAAAACAGGAGAAAGAACCAAATAAAAAAATCTCACCATGGTTTTAGTAGATTATTTGATGGCATACTTAAAAAAAGCAAAACCAGAAATGGAAAAAACAACTTCTGTTGATACTTGTTCTGTTTGTTGGGGATATCAGGCTTTTGACAAAAATGTTCGTACGATATCAAAAAATAAAGATATGGATGTAAAAAACCACAAAGACAGCTATATGAAATTACAGAAATTTATGGTGGATCACGTGGAGGGTGCAAAAACAAGAAAGGTTAGATCCCGCCCATTCCGCCGTGAGAAAGAGATATGATCCTGAAGGGTTCAGCAACCACTAAAAAATAATCTGAAATATAAAAGCTCAAGTTGTGATTGAAATGTCCAAATAATAGCTTAATTATTCCACCTCATTTTTAGGTGTTGGTTCCGAAATTTGTCGTTATAAAATAATAAGAGCTCGAAGGTCTAAAAAGATAAACCAGAGAGCAGAAATAACTAAAAACATATCAAGATGTACACCTACATGATCAAATTATCAGTGACTATTTTTATGCTGTTCACCGGCTTTACTTCACAACAAGTTTCAGAAGAAAATAACCCAACATTAAAAACAAATGAGGTAGTAAAAACCATCGTCATTAATTCAAATGACCAGATGAGGTTCGACACCAATGAGATTAGAGTGAAGGCTGGAGAAAAGATAAAACTTACCCTTAACCACACTGGAAAACTTGGCAAAAATGTCATGGGACACAATTTTGTGCTATTAACAGCGGGAACAGATGTTGCTAAATTCTCTCAAGAGGCTATGAACGAAAAAGAGAACGAATATATTCCTGCGAAAGGAGTCATTGCTCATACAAAGTTAATAGGCGGTGGGGAGTCAACAACTATTGAATTTACTGCCCCTAAAAAAGGTACTTATGATTTTGTTTGCAGCTTTCCGGGACACTATGCGATGATGAAAGGTAAGTTTATAGTTGAATAGGCCATTAAAAGCTATTAGAGAAGGATGCCAATCCCTGAAAGGAAGTGAACTTTAGGAAGTAAGAGCGTTTTAGGAAAGACTTTTAAAAAATAGAAACCACAACTAAAAAATGAAAAGGATGAGCACATTTGAAAACACCACCGTGGCCGAGCAGGTAAATCGAAACATGAAAACCGGGGAGATCTTTAGAAAATATGGGATCGACTACTGCTGTAATGGGAAAGTATCAGTAAAGACCGCTGCTGAAGAAGCACTTGCTAATTATGTGAGTCTTGAAAAAGAATTACAAAAACTAAAGCCTATTCCCACGGAAGAAGAGAACCTGATGAACATGCCTCCTGACGCATTAATAGATCTTATTGTTAGTGAACAACACGAGTTTATCAAGGATAATATTCCTGTTATTGTTTATTACGCTACCAGAGTAGCTCGAAGGAACGCAGAAGCCTATCCTGAATTGATCCAGATACAGCGCTTATTTTCTGAAGCTGTCATTGCTCTGGAAGCCCAAATGAAAACAAAGGAATCCGAACTTTTCCCCTGTATCGGAAAGATTTTAAAGGGAGAAGCTGATGCAGATGCCTTGAGAGGTTGTGGCGGAAATCTTGGTAATCGATTGAAGCTCATGAAAGAGGAACACCTGGGGACAATTTATCTTTTTAAGAAGATTGCCAGTCTAACCAATGCCTATATAGTGCCCGCAGAGGTTCGCAACCCGTTCAGAATCCTTTATCAACAACTGGAGGAATTTGAGAAAAACTTGTACCACCAGTTTCACCTGCAGCATAATATTCTTTTCCCAAAGGCAATACAGCTGGAACAGGAAATCTTTAAAGCATAATTTGGATTATCGATCACAACCTAAAAACCGTCTAAATTTAATTCAGGCGGTTTTTTTATAATGGGTAGCATATAATAAGCCTCCTGTAAAAAAAGCTCCCCCAACTATATTTCCCAGAGTAACGGGAATTTGGTTCCAAAGCCACCAGTCTGCCATACCAATATCGGCTCCCATCATCATTGCGGTTGGGATCACGAACATATTCACTACCGCGTGCTCCAGCCCCAGGGCAAAGAATGTGAAGATAGGAAGCCATATAGCGGCTATTTTACCTATAGTAGAAGAAGAAACTAATCCCATAACAACTCCAAGGGTAACCATCCAGTTACACAGAACAGCTTTAACAAATACCACAAGGAATCCCGGAGTTCCTATTTCTTTATATGCAAGAGTTTTATTTTCTGCTACAGAAATGAGATATTGAATTATGTCAAGGTCTAATGTCTTCCCCATTTTTGTGATGTAAATAAAAAAAAGAAATCCGAAGAAAACACTACCGATAAGATTTCCGGAAAAGGCAAGGATCCAGTTCCGAAACAACTTTTTCCAGGTAGTAAACCTTCCCAGCACTGCTATAGGAACAGCTGCAAAATTTCCCGTGACCAGTTCCAGACCCAAAAGAATGATCATGACAAAACTTACCGGAAAGGCCAAAGCTCCAAGGACTCCTATTCCAGTTTGAACAGTGGTCAGAAAAGCAAGGACAGTAGCAAAACCTAACAATGAACCAGAGAGGAAACTCCTTATCAAGATATCTCTAGCGGGAAGATTCGATTTATAAACACCAGTCTGAACAAGATCATGAACGATTATTTCCGGTTTGTGAGTATACATGGTGATTGTATTTTTTTATTTAAAACGAAAGGCATGATGTTGACTTTTAACTTCTTTTCTCTACTTATCACTTCCTACTCCTATTCTCAACCACCAGTTTCTAAAAATTTTCTGAACTCTCAGGAAAATTTATTAGCAAATGAGTCTTCATCAACTTTTTAAGTTTCTCGATTTTACCTGCTGAATTGACTATGTTCAGATAGTAGAGAACAGATAAAAAATATCTTCTAACATCCAGGGCCACGCTTTTTCTCCTCCCACCCAAGTCTTCAAAATGATAATATTGAATATTATTTTTTGACATAGAATTTATCAGATTTTCATTCTTAAAATGTGGAGATCTTCTGGAGCCGAGATATCATCTCACCTCTACAAGTACATCTATTCCAAAGAATTCAAAATTCTTAAAAATTCTTCGAGAGCCCGAGATAATGTCCTATTGTAAATACCTCTAATAATTTTTTTTGTCATCTTCGAGTTCTTTTCAAGAAGATAATAATTTTAGTGCGCAACCTCAAATTTTCAACCTGCCCTATAAGTACACATAATTAATCGTGTAGAACAAGAATTGGCAACCTGTTAGGGATCGAGGTGTAAATGCCATGTTCATTGTGGAGTAAACGATCACAAATTTTAAGGTTCTTGCCAAGGAGGACGATCCAATCGAATTTTTTTTGAACTTTATTAAAGATCTCCCTGTTCAACATTGCGGTCTCATCTAATTTAGAATATTCTACCTCCAAATTGTCTAGTCCATCAAAAACTTCATTATTCCTGAAAATGTCTGTTCTCACCTCATTATTTTTATTTACCAGTTCACAAACTTGAAGTTTTGCGGGTTGAAAAAATGCGAAATTATCCAGAAAACGAATATTTCTTTTGCCCAAAGACACCGAAAAATCTACAGGTATCAATATTTTTTCAATTACACGAAAAGAACTGTCTTCAGTCACAGCCAGTATATTGCATTTTACCTTGGACATTATTTCAAAGGTATGCTTACCAAGAATGGTGGAACGACGTTCCTGGTGACCTACTGCCCCCATTACAATAAGATCTATCTTATGATCATTTACAAACCTTCGTGCAGTATTTACCAGTGTATCTTCCGAATAATGCCCAGTGACTTTATGGTCTCTATCCCCTGCTCTCTTTTGTAACTTTTGAACCCGCTCATCCAACGTGGCCAAAGTGTTAGTTTTTTTGATCTCCATGTTTCCTTCATTATCAGGATCAGGATCATGTATATTCAATAAATAAAAATGTATCCGATGATCCTGCAGAAGGTCCATGGCATAATGTGTAGCATTAATAGCCACCCTTGAGAAATCTGAAAGTAAAAGGACGTTCATGAAATTTTCTTCTAGAGGCCGAAAATAGTTCAATTGTTTCCTGACAAAAATGATACAAATCAGATTTTCAAACCTTTAAAGATTTGGGTGTTTATACATTAGGCCCGGTTGAGAGGGCACTCCTCTATCTAAGTTTGGAAAATTTGAAGAGACTTTAAAGTCTTTGGACGAGGGTTCCGTTCCTGCAAGACGAGCAAGAAGTCCCTTTTCCCTTACCTTTTTGCAATTCTTACTCATATAAATTGATTACCCTATTAATTTCCTTCTCCAGACAATTTGCTACAGTCTCAGGAATCCATTTTTCTCCCAATAGTAGTTTTCTTTTTTTGGGGTCTATAAGAGCCTTCTTCAGCTTGGGTACATTACTCGCTGCCTCCTAATTTTGGAAATATTCCAATTAGATGTAACAAAGCTCTACCTTAAAAGAAGTACAACAGCAAAATCAACAGTCTCAACCTTTCATCCAAGATAGCCTAAACGGTGCAAAATTTGATTATTTTTTCACTGGAAAGCGAATGGGAACCGGTGGAGAAATAGAGCTTCATATAACATCAATCGACACGGATTGGGCTACTAATTCCTACATCCGTCAAAGCATTTGCCGGGGCCACAAAGCCCAATGGAAAAAGTGCATAGAAACACACATAATTAACCACCTGAAGGATTTAAATACTGATCCCGGTATTGTAAGAGGGATGATAAGATATTTTGAGGTTGATAAGAAGAAATATAGGAGCTGGGAAAGGTATTACACATAGTATGGCTTATTTTTTGGATTATAATAGAAGATCTGTGACTTCTTTCCAGTTATCCACCCGCGTATGATGTCTATACTCCACATTATGAAAAGCATGAAACATAATAGTACCTCCCTTAAAATAATCCAGATTCTTTATATGATCGTCGATCATATAATCAGTACTAATAATACTCTTATCTCCGCAAAAAATTATACTCTTCCAACTTATAAAAGGAAAATTAATTTCTAGCCATTGTCTTTTATCCATAAGACTTTGCGGAAATTCCATCGCTGCAGAAACAACATAAACCTCATATTTTTCAGTCAAGCTTTTGACTGCTTCAATTGCTCCGTGCATCACGGGAACATTCAGGAAAAATCCAGGACTGGATGCAAACTTTTTAATTATGCCCTTCTCAGGAAAAGCATCCTCTTCGCTTTTGCCAAGCAAGTCCTCCTTCGTCATCGTAATTTTATAATCCTGTTCATACCAATGTAGAAATTGTGCTTCTACATCGGCCAAAACACCATCCATATCAATAGCAATTGATTTCCTCATAAATATTTATGTATTCTTTGTAAAAAAATCCGGTACCTTGCCTGCTTAAGAGCTTCAGTCACACAGGTACTCCAATCTGTAAATTAGGGAGTTAATTACATCTCCTCAAAAAAGGACCGAATAATCCGAACTCAGAAAAAGGTTTACCTCCAGGTGAAACCAGGGGCGTAAATAAAACCTTTCACCTCATTAGGATCTAATTTAGGATTCGCACCTTTTTCTGCCGCGACAAGTGCTCCAAGTCCACAGGAAAAATCTAGGGCGTTTTGAGGACTCTCTCCCTGAAAGAGTTTTGCGAGTAATCCGGCCATAAATGAATCTCCGGCACCTACTGTATCTTTTACCTTGATTTTAAATCCGCTGTTGTAAAATAATTTTCCGTCCCTTAGTAAAACTGCCCCGTGTCTTCCTTTGGTAACGCAAATAGTTTTTGCTGAAGACTTTTCTGCTATATACTTTAGATTCTGCTCAAGAGAATGGTAAGAAGAGCCAAGCATCTCAGCGATCTCGAACAGCTCATCATCATTGAACTTGATAAAATCGGCTTTGCTGATAAGGTCACATAGTAATTCTTTAGTGTAGTGTGGAGGTCTTAGATTAAAATCCAGGACCTTATATTTTGCTTTTGGGAGCAGTTCAAAAAGGCTGTTCCTGCTTACCTCATCCCGGCAAACGAGGCTTCCAAAGATAAATATATCGGACTCCTCCACAGCCTGTTGATTCTCCCGCGTTACCTGGATCTTATCCCAGGCCGCAGGATAGGCGATCTCATAGGTCGCCGAGCCGCTTTCGGAAAGGCTCACATTTACTACTCCGGTCGGGTATTTAGGATCCCTCAGGACAAGGGAAGTCTCCACCCCTTGTTCTTTCAAGAACTCGATTATTTGCTCCCCTTTTGGTCTGTCCCTACTCTACTTATTATTCGTGTATCCACACCCAAGCTGCTCAACCGGGCAGCAACATTTAATGGAGCGCCACCAATTCTCTCCTCATCGGGAAAAACATCATATAGTATTTCACCGAAACAGACTGCTCTAATTTTAGTCATATTTAACCTTGTTAATTCTAATCTTCCTACTCTATTTATTTATTTATTATTGGATGTATGTTAAGGGATTGGATAAATTCTGCTTCAGAATTAGAGAAAATTTGAAGATCAGCAAATGGAGTATTTGGAAATATTAGAAAAGTAATTACACGCTCTCCACCATTGACAAAAACCTCCACTGAAGATTTATCTACCCAAATTTCTAATTCTAATTCATTGCTCTCCGGCAATATGTATGGAACGACTAAATTATTATTATTCAAATTTTTAAAATTATAACCAGCATCACTTCTGTTTATTACAAATTCTGAAGTTGTTTTATCAAACTGAAATGACACTCCGCTCGATTCATTTCCCCAGAAGAGCTCTATAGACTTTTCTTTGGACAAATCTAATGTTGTACTGATTTTAAAAGTCCCGGATTTTAGAACCGGATCATTTTTTATATCTACACCGTTAGGATTAAATTCAACAGTATTAGAAGCTAAAACAGAACTCATCTCTTTAGCAGGTTTACTTAGAAGCAGATCACCGTTATTAGATAATTGAAGAGTTCGTGGCAAGGTCATCGCACTTCTCCAGGCTGTTGTAGGAACATCCTGTGCATAGGCCCAATTGCTCATCCATCCAATAAATAAATTTCTCCCATTCGGTTCATTACTCCAGGTCACACCAGCGTAGTTATCGGTACCGTAATCCAACCATTTAGTTTCTGTCTGACTTGTCTCGAAAGTTTCCCCATCAAAAGAACCAAGAAAATATTGAGTTCCTGAACCTCCATTAGGTGCTCCTGGATTAATGCTAACCAGCAGTGCCCATCGCTCTTCTCCGCTTTCATTTCGAACAGTAAAAAGATCGGGACATTCCCAAACTCCTCCATGCGCCCCAAGACCATGACCAAAACTTTGGAGATACTCCCACTCTTTAAGATTAGGGGAGGAATAAAACATAATTTCCTGCCCTGCGGCAACAACCATTATCCATTGTTTCTTTTCCTCGTGCCAAATTACTTTTGGGTCTCTAAAATCGATTTTATCTTCATTGGTTAAAACAGGATTCCCCTCATACTTTTGCCAGCTACGCCCCTTATCATTGCTATATGCCAGACTCTGATATTGTTCATTAGTCTCTGGATTATGATGTGTAAATATTGTTACCAACACATCTTCATCTCCCGTTTTGAATCCGGCAGTGTTGTGAGTATCAACAATTGCACTGCCGGAAAATATGTTTCCCAAATCATCAGGATACAGGGCCACCGGAAGCTCCTCCCAGTTTACCAGATCCTTACTTACTGCATGACCCCAATGCATTGGCCCCCAAACGTTATCATCTGGATTGTATTGAAAAAACAAATGATATTCACCTTTGTAGTACACCATTCCATTTGGATCATTCATCCAATTCTTTTCCGGCGTGAAGTGGTAGGTAGGTCTAAAATTACTATCTCCTACTTTAATCACTGAAGGCTCATTTTCTTCATCTTCCTTAGTACAGCCCACAAGGATTAATGAAAGCACAATAAGTAAATATTTATTTTTTCTGAACATATCCTTCTTTTAATTTATTGCACTTTTAAATAATCCAGTGCATTTTTAGTAATAGCTTCGATATTTTCCTGGAAATTATTTTCCCCATTATTTTGGTTCCACTCGAAGGAGCCGAGCCCAATTCCGATTGCAGTACCATTAAACTCTTCATTGGGTAAGGTTTCAAAAATTCCCATCATAAAATAATCTACAATGCCATCCCAGGTGCCAAGGATATTTATTTGATTTTCTTCACTTATGGTTGTATAGGCAGCTTCATCAGCATTCCCATAACCATAGTAAGACGGAAGATCTACAAATACATAATTATGATCTTCTTTCCATCCGGGACCAATTAGTGGGATTATTTTGCGACCATCAACATTGTTGACATTCAGTCCCTCAAAGATGGGATGTGAACTTTTGTCGTGAGCCCGCCCAATATTGATATTAACTCCCCAAGTATCCGGATTGTCAAATCCTCCTCCGGCACCTATAGCTGTTCCGTAATTGGGGGTCATACGACCAATGGTCCAGAGATACTGCACTGCATGGGTATTCAAGAGTAGAGCCCCTCCTTTTCTATGGAATTCTGCAATAGCAGAAACCACTTTCTCACTCGTGGCTTCAGCGGGAAGTGCTGGATTATTCGTGTCATTATCATAATGCCACCAGAGCACCCTAAACTCACTCAGGTCAAGCCCTTCCTCAATATCTGAAAATTGAACATATTCAGCATCAGGATAGCTTTCAAAAAGCCAGTTTGCAGAAGCGAGCATGTCATCATCGCTAATAGATCCAACATTTGGTGCAGTTCCCAGATAGCCAATTTTAGTTGCCCCCACAGTAAAGTTTAAGTATTTTGATGGTGATGGATTGCCTTCTTCATCCATAGCGTTAATCTGAAATTTATAAGTGCTGTAAGCATCATTTTGAAATGTATAGGAAGTGGCATCTGCCGGGAGGGTTATCTCTTCCGAATCAATTCTCAAACGAATACCTGAAATATTTCCCTCAGGCAAGGTCCAGCTTAAATTGACATTTGTCCCTTCCTGCACTCCTCTGAAGTTGTCTACAGCCTGAGGTCCTTCCCGGCGTAGATTCACTGTCTCTCCTAAAGAGTAGTTACCTTCATCATCCTGAAGCTTCACGGTGAAGAAGTAATCTGTATTTACATCTATGATTCCGTACTCAAACGTGGTGACAGGAGTATTAATGTTCTCCACCCCATTGTTGTAATTAATCCTTGTGCTTAGGGTTCCTTCGTAGGAAGGATTTTCCCACGTGACAACAGCAGTATCCCCAACCAATTCTACCTGTAAGTTATCTACTGAAGGTATTATTGGCGGTGCTGCAGGTTCGATATCGCGGTCATAAGAACATGAAATTAATGTTCCAACTAATACAAATATTGAGATTATACTTTTTAAATTATTAGAGTTGATCATAATTTGTGTTTTAGTAGCCTGTATTTTGTATATAAACATCCTTGCTGAAGTTGATTTGAGCCTGTGGAATGGGTAAATATTCTTCCCGACCTTCATCAAATGAAGCACCCTCATAATAAGTGATTTCTTCCGCTTCTTCATCGTAATATTTATTAAGAGTTTCCCCTGCAATACCCCATCTTACAAGGTCAAAGAATCGATTTCCTTCCATAGCAAGTTCTAACCTTCGTTCCCAGCGCAATGCCTCCCTGGCTACATCTTGGGTCCAGTTAATGTTTTGACCGTCTATATAAGGACTTATTCCAGCATTATTAGCATAAGCTGCTATTAAAGTAGTACTTTGATCTGCCCTCTCCCGTACCTCATTTATTAATGGAAGAGCTTCATTGTGTCGTCCAAGTTCGATTAATGCCTCTGCCCTCATCAACAGCACGTCCGCGTAGCGAATTTCGATTCTGTTCTTAGAATTTCCATAAAAGGGATCTATGTTAACAAGATATTCCGAATCTGCAGTCACATTCTCCTTTAATGAAGCAGTGTATCCGTAAGTACTTGGAGACCTAACCCAATCTTCCTTATAAATATTCTCTTCATCATACTTCCAGGGAAGTCCGGGAATTGCCACAGTGTGATATAGGCGGGGATCTACATTATAATTTTCCAGATTATTGAAATCAATATTTGATTCGTTGTAATCTATAAATAGAGGTAAGCCTTCTTCATTGACTTTATAGGCATTTACCAGGTTTTGACTTGGTTTATGAAAATCACAACAGCCAATACCCTGAGGCGTTGCCAATACATCGGAAAAATTTAACCTCCCGTGCAGTGTACCATCGTTGTCCGAAAATTGAATTGAAAAAACTGCTTCAGGTCCATTTTCGAAACTTCCGGGCAGAAAATTATAAGCGAAATCTTCTTCAAGTTGATGTCTTCCAATGACTTGAGCTGTTGCATCCAAAACCTGCTGTAATCTTTCTGGGTTTATATTTACCACATTATGATTTTCATCCTGTTGGTAAGCTTGATAAAGTCGAGTTTTCGCCAGATATGCATATGCTGCTGTTTCATCCGCCCTTCCAACTTCTGTTTGAGAAGGTGGAAGACCTTCTGCGGCTGCTTCGAAATCACTGGCAATGGCATTCCATAGTTCATCATTACTTAAAGCACGGTTGGAAATATTGCCGTATTCCTCTACAGGGATATCTTCCGTTACGTATGGAACATACTTATACATGATCTTCAACATAAAGTAAAAATGTCCTCTTAAAAATTTCATTTCTGCGATTCTGGTTTGCTTCTCGGGAAAATCAGCTTCTTCAATCTGATTTAAGGCAGCAAGTGCCTTGTTTACTCTTGAAATAGCAATAAAACTGTTATACCAAAAAGCATCCAGTTCACCAAAATCGGCTCTTATATTCTCTGATACTTCAAAGAAGTGAAAAACCTGTATGTCATTTGTGCCACTTCCTCCTTTATAAGCATCATCAGAGCGTACATTTCCGTAAGGCCAAAGACTAAAAGGAATGTCATAATGATCATTACCTAATGCTGCATAAGCTGCAGTCACAAATCCTTCAACATTTTCAGGAGTTGCCAATTGTTCTTCAGACAACACCGCATAAGGATCTTCCTCCAGGAAATCAGAACAAGCAGTGGTTATGGTTAGAAGAACTAAACCAAGTAAATATGTTATTTTCTTCATAGTTAAAGAGTTTTTATTGTTAGAGTGATAGGTTTAATCCCAGAGTAATTGTAAGAGGCTGAGGATAACCCCACCCTGCATTTTCAGGATCTACTCCTGTAAAATCCGAAGAAGTTATCATTAGTAGATTCTGACCACTCACATATACCCTCGCATTCGTGAAATTTATCTTTTCCAGAAGCTCTTCCGAAAGGCTATATCCAACTTGCAGATTTCTCAACTTCAGGTATCGGCCATTCTCCACATAATAAGTTGAAAAACGAGATTCCGCATTCTTGTCGATTGTTGTTAGAGCCGGTATGGTTGAATTAACATTTTCCGGTGACCATGCGTCAAGAAGCCGGTCTCCCTTGTTGGATCCAACATCATCAACGCTCCAGAAATCTGTTTGGAATTTGCGACTATTAATTACATCAACATTCCCAACTCCCTGCCAGAAAGAGGTAAAATCAAAATTTCTATATCCTAGGGTGATATTAAAGCCATAACTGAAATCCGGATGCGGTATCCCAATCCAAGTACGGTCATCGTCGGTAATTACTCCATCGCCATCCAAATCTCTGTAGCGGATTCGACCCAGGCCTTTTCCTTCTTGTTCAGCAGCATTTATTACCTCTTCTTCGGTTGTAAACAAACCGTCTGCAACATAACCATACATAGAGTTTATAGGCCTTCCAAGAATATTGTCCTCACCTCCATCTCCACCATAGCTGTTCTGCACCTCTTCCGGCAGATAAGTTATTTCATTTCGGTTACTGGAAATATTGGCTGAAATCTCATAGCTGAAATCTCCTTCAGTTTCATCGCGATAAGTTAGTGCGAATTCCCAACCTTCATTTTCCATAGAAGCACCGTTTACCCATCTGTTTCCTCCTTCACCTATGGTTCCCAGGTATGGCGGTAATACAAGAATGTCTTCAGTTTCCTTAAAGTAATAGTCAAGATTTCCGAATAACTTGTATCCGAAGAATCCAAAATCAAGACCGATATTAGTTTGAGTTGTAGTTTCCCATTTCAGGTCATCATTTCCAATTTGTATTCCTCGAAACCCTGAAGGCAATAAACCTGATCCACTTCCAGAGAGATCGTACGCTGTTCCATATGAGGTTCCCCAGGTAGGATCACCTCCAGCATAATCCGATACGTATAAAGAGTATATAGCGTTGTTATCAATTTCTTGATTTCCAGTTTGTCCCCATCCCAGCCGGAGTTTTAGGTCGGAAAAGAATGAATAATTGTTTTGTATAAAATCTTCCTCACTTATACGCCATCCAGCAGAAAAGGCTGGAAAAGTTCCAAAGCGATTATTTTCTCCAAATCTTGATGAACCATCTCGTCGTATGGTAGCTGAGAATAAATATTTCCGATTCAAAGTATAATCCAGTTTTCCAAAGAAAGAAAGCAGGCTATAGGAAGTGGCTGAACCTCCATTATAGGCTTCCCCACTTCCTGCATCAGGATACATATATTCCGTTGTTTCTAATATAAAACCTTCCCTTCTTAAATTAATATTCTTAAAATCATCTCTAAACATTTCTGTACCAGCCAACAGAGTCAAGTCATGATTTTCAGTATTAATTTCGTAAGTAGCTGTGTTAGTCCAGGTCCATTTCAAGCTTTTCCAGTCTTCAATATTTACAGCTGTCTCATTGTTTTGTAGATAACCTGATTTGTAACTTCTTTGGAGAGAACGGCGATAAAAATTGCTATAGTCTATTCCAAGATTTGTCCTTACATGAAGATTTTCGACAAGCTCCAGGTCGGCGTAAGCATTTCCAAATAATCGATGATATTCATATCCATTGTCTTTATTGTACTCAAGTAAACGTACAGGATTTTGCCTGTCGTTCATTCCGCCAACGGGTCCACCCCACCCTTCTCCATCTACTGTGCGAACAGGAATAATAGGAGATGCCTTTAATGCCAGGTCAAGAACACCAGGATTTTGAACTTCATGAGTTTTATTAAGAGTAAAGTTCTCCCCTATTTCCAGCCGATCCTCAAATAATTTATAGCTACTGTTCATTCTTGCTGAAATCCTGTTAAATTCTGTAGTCTTTACGATGCCTTCATTGTCATAATATCCAAGAGAAAAAAGATAATTCCCCTTTTCTGTTCCATTCGAAACTGATAAATCATAGGATTGGGCAAAACCGGTTTGAGAGATTTCATCAAACCAGTCTGTATCTGCAGAATACAAAGTTTGTTCCTCATCAAGATATTCCGGGATTATTATGTTGTTGAGAACAGCTTCGCCATTATCATTATAGTCCCAATCGAACTGGTATCGCAAATTGTTCGAATTTGGATCAATTCCGTCGTTAATTTGTGCCTGCCAAAGAACTCTTCCATATTGTTCTGCATTTAGCACTTCTTGTCTATTGGCATAAGTAGAGGCCGAAACATAAGAACTAAGATTAATCTGCATTCTTCCTTCTTTTCCTTTTTTAGTTGTAACTATAATCACCCCATTAGAAGCTCTTGATCCATATATGCTGGCAGAAGAAGCATCTTTTAATACTTGAATTGACTCAATATCATTTGGGTTCAATTCATGCATTCCAGCCTTGGTTGGAACTCCGTCAATTACGTATAGAGGGTCTGTATTGTTTAGTGTCCCAACTCCACGAATCACCACCTGAGTATTCGATCCACTTGGAGAACCGTCTGAAGTTATTTGCACCCCAGGAAGCCGTCCCTGTAAAGCTCTTACGGGATTTGGTTCTGGTTGCTTGTTGATTTCATCCATGTCTACTACCGAGACAGCACCAGTAATATCGGTTCTTCTTTGCGATGTATATCCTGTTACCACCACGTCATCCAGCTGCTGAGCATCCATAGTAAGAGAAACATCAATTTTTGTTTGATTATTTACAGCTACTCTTTCAGTTTTAAAACCTACATAACTGTACACCAACGTGGCCATGGGATCAATATTTTCAATTGTGTAATTGCCATCAAAATCTGTAACTACACCCTTATTTGTCCCTTCTACTTGAATGGTAACTCCAGGTAGTGGCATTTGATCATCTTCGGAAATTACTTTTCCGGATATGTCTATTCCCTGCGCCCACATAGAAATGGGTAGGAGAAATAATATTAACAATTTATTATTCATAGGAATTTTATTAATTGAATTTTAATTGATTGATCTGAAAATTTTCTATTGTAAAGTTCTGCTCTCCATCCGCAGAAATTGTTTTGAATGGTTCATTGGGAAAGAAAATTTCGGTCATTACTGTCTTTCCATTATCATAAAAGATCTCTATTGAAGTTTTATCAAGAACGATTATAACGTTCAGAGTTTCCGCATCGGATAATCTTGGTGCAGTCGAGACCTTCTTACCAAAAACATCATTAAATTCTGTAAGTCCTGCATTCTCCCTATTTAAAAAGAATTCCTTGTCTTTACCTGAGTAACCAAAAATTAATTGATCTCCTTCACTATTACCAAGTGTGAATTCATACCGTTGCTCCTGAAGGTTGGAAATGTCAAAGCTAAGAACAGCTTTTGAGAGATTTATATCTTCACCCGCAATAATAGTACTATCCCGAACTACAATTTCGTTTTGGTCAAGACCTGTAGAATAATATTTTTCCAATTCTTCTACCGGAGAAGAAAGGATTCTATAGGTATTTCCTTCTTTTTCTAATTTTAGAGTCCTGGGAACCGTCATAGAGCTACGCCATTGTTCAGTAGGAACTTCATTTGCATATTGCCAGTTAGACATCCACCCAATAAATAATCGGCGTCCGTCAGATTCCGGAATATTTGACCAGGTAACTCCAGCGTAGTTATCCTTCCCGAAATCTATCCAATAGTCATGTTCTTCCCCAATTCCTTTTATAGATTCATCCGGAGTAAAGGTTGTTCCATCAAAATCTCCAATAAAGTATTGTGTTGCCGAACCTCCATTAGGCCCCCCTGGATTTATACTAACGAGCAAGACCCATTTCTCTTCACCGGTATTTTCCACAGTCATTTTAAAAAGATCAGGACATTCCCAAACACCTCCATGACCCCCAAGATTTTTTCCGAAATCACTTTCGTGTTCCCACTCAAGAAGATTAGGTGAGGAGTAAAAACTAATATGGTCTTGAACAGCTAATGACATAATCCATTTTTGCTCTTCTTCAAACCATTCTACTTTGGGATCTCTGAAATCCCTAATGCCCGGATTTTCGAGCACTGGGTTCTGATTATATTTGGTCCAGGTTTTTCCTTTGTCAAGACTATATGCTATACCTTGAGTCTGGAAATCATCTCTTCCTGCATCGGCAGCTTCAGCATCATGATAAGTAAAAATTGCTATTACCGGGGGAATGTCCCCTTCACCAAGACCTGAAGTGTTATTATGGTCCACAACTGCACTTCCTGAGAAAATTGTCCCATGCTCATCTGGTTCAAGGGCAATAGGTTGCTCTTCCCAGGTAATAAGGTCAGAACTTGTAGCATGGCCCCAATGCATAGGCCCCCAGACATTATCATCGGGATTATGCTGAAAGAATAAATGATATGTTCCATCTAAATAGAACATTCCGTTGGGGTCATTCATCCAGCCCGAATCCGGTGTAAAATGAAAATTTGGTCTGTACGCGACTTCTTCTTCACTTTGTGCCGGTACCACTTCTTCCTGTGAGGCTGCTCCGTCTTTACCTTTATCCTGGCAGGAAGACAAACCTATACTGGCGAAAAAAGAAATTTGTAATAATAGGATATACTTTTTCATTTGTTAAACAGTTTGTTGTTTTTTATTTCGTGTTTTACTAATAGATAATTCTTCACTTAATTCTTCGAGAGACTTTCCTTTAGTTTCTGGCATCATGAAAATGACAAACAAGAGTTGAAGCACCATCATAAATGCGAAAAAGGCAAATACGTAAGCCGGACCTATTGTTGAAAACAAAAAAGGGATCAGTGATGGAATGATTGCGGCTAATAACCAGTGAGTGGAAGATCCAAAAGCCTGTCCTGATGCACGTAGATGATTAGGGAAAATTTCAGAAATAAAAACCCAAATTACTGCTCCTTGTCCTATTGCATGAGCCGCAATGAACATGAACAGGAAAATAGGAACAGTTAATCCTCCCCATTCCAGGAAAAATGATGCTGCCACCAGGGATAGGGAAATAATATAACCTATGGAACCTATATACATTAATAATTTTCGGCCCAGCTTATCAATAAGTACCACACCAAGAATTGTAAAAAGCAGGTTTACTACTCCAATTCCGATACTGCTCAGTAATGCAGTACTTTCTCCTAAACCGGCTGCTTCAAAAATACGTGGTGCATAATATAAAAAAGCATTTATACCTGAGAGCTGATTGAAGAAAGCTACCAGGAAAGCAAGAATTAGAGGAAATCTGTACTTTTTCATAAAAATATGTTCCCCTGTTAATTTTGACTCTGATTGTTGCCTTATTTCCATCATCTTTTTTTCTACATCCCCATCTGGCTGTATTAAACCTAATACTTTACGGGCCTCTCCTTCTCTTGCCTTGGATATGAGCCATCTCGGACTCCTGGGAATAAAAAACACAAATGCAGTGTAAATAAATGCGGGTATGGCCTCCACACCCATCATCCACCTCCATGGTTCCTCTCCCGTATTTCTCAATAAGTAATTAGATAAAAAAGCGACCAGTATACCAAGAACAATATTGAATTGATATAGAGACACAAGACGTCCGCGATACTTTTGTGGAGCGATCTCAGATACATATGTAGGCGCTGCAATAGTAGAAGCTCCTACCCCAAGCCCTCCAATAAATCGAAAAAGGGCAAAAGAAACAGGGTCATTCACAAGTGCCGAACCAAGAGCTGAGATTATGTATAACAATCCTATAATTACTAAAGTATTTTTCCTGCCAAGTTTATTTGTCGGAATACCACCAAAAATGGCTCCTATGACTGTTCCCCAAAGAGCCATTGCCATTACAACCGAACCGTGGAAAGCATCGGAAGTACCCCAGGCAGCCTGAAGAGATTTGTCAGCTCCTGAAATAACAACTGTATCAAATCCGAATAAAAATCCTGCCAATGCAGCAGTTATTGACCATGCTAAAATTTTGTTCATTTCGTATTATTTGAATCGGTAACTAAGATAAATGGAAATGAACCTGAAGAAATTTAAGAAAAACGGAAATAGTTACAATTTTGTTAATAGAGGAGCTTAAAACAAATAAGACTCTATAAACCAATGACTTATATGTATTAGCGAATTTGAGCTATAACGTTGTAGTTTTAAAAATGATACATTAGATGTAATAATGTTACATCTTGAGAATTACTAAAAAGAGCCTTTTAAAGATTCTTTTGAATCCCTGAATTTTTTGGGAGTTAAACCATATTTATTTTTAAAGGATGTAGAAAAATATCCGGGAGAAGAATAACCAACACTATATGCAATTTCAGAAATATTTAAATTTGATTCCTCCAATAAGTATCTTCCTTTCGCGAGTCTTTGGGAATTTATATACTCATTGACTGTTAGGCCTAACATTGCTTTAACTTTTCTATACAAATGTACTCTGGAGAAATTAAACATGCTGGAAAGTTCCTCTACAGAAAAATTTTGATCCTGCAGATTTTTTTCAATAATCTCATTTAGCTGGTTCAGGAATTCTTGGTCGGAGGTATTGAGCTTGTCATCTTCAATTTCATTAATCCTGTTAGTATAATAGTACCTCAATTTTTCACGGTTGTACAGTACAGAAACAACGGACTGCTTTAGGACTTCAAAATTAAAAGGTTTGGTAATATAAAAATCAGCACCACTCCGCAATGCCTTTATTCTCGATTCCTCATCACTAAGGGCAGTTAAAATAATTACAGGAATGTGAGAGGTTCGAAGGTCATTCTTTAATTCTTTGCAAATTTCAAATCCGCTTTTGTCCGGAAGGTTTAAATCACATATTATTGCGTCCGGAATAATATCAAGAGCTTTCTCTATGGCATCTGTCCCATCGGAATGATATAGGTTGTATTCTTTATGAAAGTTCCTCTGAATTAAATTTGCCAAATCAAGATTGTCCTCAATTAAAAGTATATTTAATTCATTGTCTGAAATACCAGGAAGATCATCCATCACTGCCACTGGGTGCAGTGGGTCCATAGAATGATGCTCTGAATTTTCATATTTTAAAGGTTTATCTTGAGAAATTAGAATATCCTTTAGATGTTCTGTCCCTTCGGGTAATGAAATGCAGAACTCCGTTCCTTTCTTTGATCTTAAGGAAACCGAGCCTCCATGAAGCTCCACAAATTGCCTGGTTAGATACAATCCCATCCCAGAACCCGGTTTCAGGTTATTTGTTGCTTGAAAATACGGATCAAAAATTCGTTCTTGTTCTTCTGAAGGAATTCCTATACCCGAATCCTTCACGTAAATATGAATTTTTTCGGGATCGGAATTTTCTTCAATACGGACAGAAATTTTTCCATTCTTCGGGGTGAATTTTAAAGCGTTTGAAAGCAAATTGAAGAAGACCTTGTCCATCATATTTCTATCAATATAGAGTTCAAGTTCCTTATTTGTACATTTTAGCTCCATATCAATGGAATTTATAGCAGCTTCTGTTTTAAAGTCATAAAAAATAGTTTTTAAAAACTCATATACATTTGTTCGACTTGGTTTTATCACAAAAGATCCAGTCTCCAGTTTCCGGAAATCTAATAACTCATTGATAAGACGCAATAACCTTTTTGAATTATTCATTATAAGCCTTGTTTCATATTTATAATTATCAAGGTTTTGATCTTTTGCTTTCGTCAAGGATTCTACTGAGCTCGTAATAAGTGTAAGAGGAGTTTTAAATTCATGAGATAATGCAGTGAAGAAATTAATTTTTGTATCATTGGTTTCCTTCAACTGTTTAGCAAAATTTTCTATCTGGTTCCTTTGAACTACTATTTTTCTATTATTAATTTCGAGGCTTCTTTTGCCCCGCTTGACTCTAATTAAAAGATATAGACTATATGAGCCAAGAACGAAGAGGAGGAATAACAAAAAAGCCATAAGCTGAATCAGACTGTTTTGAGTATTGTAGGAGTTTATCTGTTCTCTAATGATCTCCTGCTGTTCTTCAATATCTGTCTGCTGTTGGCTTAATTTATTGAACTGGTTCTGCATAATATCTACATTAACAGAATCTATGACCACTGTTTTAAGGATATTATTCTTTTCTACTACTTCATTTTGAAGAAGATTCTTTGTAAGCCGTATTGCTTCACTTCCTCCTGTGGGATAAAGAATGGTGGCTGAAAGTATGCCGTCTTTTACCAGTTGGATTCCCCCACTTGGACCATACAATCCGTCTACTCCCACAAAAATGATTTCATCATCAAGACCTTTTTCCCTTGCCACCTCCAGAGCCCCCTGCGCCATTCTATCATTGTGAGAAAAAATATAATCTACATTAGAAGTGGAATCAAGGATTCTCTTTAGTTCTTTTTTTACTGATGATTTCTCCCAGTCCCCCTGGACCGCTCCTATTATTTTTAAATTCGATTGGCTATTAATTACATTTCTGAATCCCAAGGAACGTTCATATGCCGGAGAAGAACCCGCCAAACCTTTTATTTCAACTATATTCCCCTTATTATGTTTTGCATGAGACAAAATATATTTTGCAGCATTTCCTCCTATCTCTTCATTGTTTGCCCCCACATAGGCCGTGTAATTATTTCCTTCTATTTTCCGATCTATTACAATAGTTGGTATTCCTGCGCTCATGGCTCTATCAATTACTGGCGTGATAGGTGCCGATTGAATTGGGGAGACGATCAATACATCAACCTGTTGATCAATTAAAGCATTTATGTCTTTTATTTGTTTATCAATATTTCCAGCTGCATCTAAAACCTTAAGCTCGAGTTCGGGGTGCAGAGAAGCCTCAATCATCATTGATCTATTCATCTCTTTCCGCCAATTGTCTGTTGTCATAGCTTGAGAGAAACCAATTAAATAACTATCGCGATCATTATTCGGGCTACAGCCAGAATATAAAATTATAATGAGTAGGGATATAGATTTCAAAAATTTCATTATTGTTATCATAGAATGAATGTACCTCTGCATCTTCTTAAGTCAACCATAATTTAATCATTTTGGGATTTAAGTTTAACAGATGCCATTTAAGTTTTTTTTGGCCTTCCGCTCTAAAAAGGGTAAGTAACTTTTGATCAAAAGATAACCGCTCAAATAACCAACCGCAATTTTGAATTCCGTTGTCTTTTTTAAGTAAAATGGAAAGGTAGTAAAATTCCACAAGGAGGATTTTTGTTAAATGGAATTTCCTGATCTTCTTTTTGTTTTTTGACTCACATAATACTGAATTTAAAAGTTTAAAAATTTGATATCAGCAAGAGGAGCTTTAAATTTCAATAAAACCGTTTGTGTTAACCACCTATTGTACAATTCTTACTTTATTTAAAGGGTCGCAATTTTCGCAGCGTAAAAATTTTTATTCGTGCTCTTGGTGGGTCCACTGAGAAAAAAAGTAAGTCTGTTTAAAAATGGTTGAATCTTAGGAATAAAAATGAAAAAAGATATCACAAAAAAAATCCTCGCAAGACGAGGATCCTTTGACTAAAAAAATAACAATCAACTTCCATATAAACGGTTATACCTAAAAAATGTTGTTTTCGATAATGAAATTAATCAGAAATGGTCATTGAATTATTACTGACTAAAAAGTCTTAAACCAGATCAAAGGGTGAGAACTTGCCTGAGTCTGTTCAGACACTACTGTCGAATATGAATGAAATTGATCTT
>AZIE01003159.1_pt1 | contig 23520 bp, 27 predicted proteins | sample 359081 | NCBI WGS metagenome assembly AZIE01 (sample SAMN02429713, study PRJNA222661) | marine sediment metagenome | biome: Sediment sample; isolation source: sample MGS-MCh from oil contaminated site at the lagoon of Mar Chica... | place: Morocco: Mar Chica | collected 2012-07-20 | depth 32 m m | reverse complement strand
GCAAATAAAGTTGAAGGTGATACGAGCATAATATTATTTTCAAATGCTGTTTTAAATAGGTTGTTATCCTTTGAAGCTGCAAGCATAAATGCTCCTTCAATAGGAATAAATAGAATAACAAAATCTAAAGTTTTTACTTCCTCTATATTTTCATAACTTTTTGCCCCAAGACCTTTGATATGAGCATAAAGTGATTTTATAAGCTCTTTTGTTGCATTCTCTCTTTGCTCATCAGTTTCAGACTCTGTATAGTTTACATATGAAGTTAATGAAACCTTTGAATCAATAACAATATCTTTGTTTTGAGGAAGATGAACAATAACGTCTGGTCTTAGTCTTTTTCCATTTTCATCTGTATATGAGCCTTGAGTTGAGTACTCAACACCTTCTCTAAGACCTGTTTGCTCTAAAATCTTAGATAAAATAAGCTCTCCCCAGTCACCTTGAGTTTTGTTTTCACCTTTAAGGGCTTTTGTAAGATTTAAAGCATCTTGTGAGATTTGATTGTTTAGCTCTTTTAGGTTTTTAATCTCTGAAAGAAGATTTACTCTTTGTTTTGTCTCTTCGTTATGAATATCATTTACTCTTTTTCCAAAACTATTTAACTGATCTTTAAAAGGAGTAAGAAGTTGGTTTAAGTTGCTTGAAGACTTTTTATTGTTTTCTTCAAAAAGCTTATTTGCTAAGTTTTCAAACTCAACTTTTAATCTATCTTTTGAAGTTTCTAAAAGCTCTATTTTCTCTTTTAGGTTTTCTTCTTTGATTTTGAACTCATTTTCGTACTGTTCTTTTTTGTCTTCAATTAAATCTTCTAAAGCTTCAATCTTAGTCTCATAAGATTTTCTTTCAAGAGTAACTTTTTCTTGGAAACTTCTTTCTTGATTTTTAAGAGACTCTTCAAGGTTTTTGATATTGTCTTTTAAACTTACAATAACATTTTCATAAGAGCCTTTTACTAACTCTAACTCCCTTGTAGCAAGGTTTATTTTCTGTTTTGAAATAAACCACACTACTAAAGAAGCTATTAGTAAACCTGCTACAAAAGTCGAACTTGTGATTAAGATTAGATTTTCCATACTACTTATTAAATACACTATCTTTTAAAGCTTCTTCGCTGTTTTCATGTACATCATAACCTAACTCTTTAAATCTCTCCACTAATGGTGGATGAGAATAGTAAAAGAAGATATATAATGGATGAGAAAGTGGAAATGACTTGTTTTCATTTGCTAACTTTAATAAAGCACTTACTAAATCTTTTTTACTTTGTAAGTTTGAACCAAACTCATCTGCTGCATACTCATTGTGTCTGCTGATTAATGAGATTAAAGGCATTAGGAAGAAAGATAAAATAGGAGAAAATATTAAAAACAAAGCAATAATCGCATATGGCTCGTTGTTAATAGACAATCCTAAAAACATCTCTTCACTTAAGTTTCCAAAGATGGCAAAGAATACAAACATAACAACACCCATGATACCGATATTTTTTAAGATATCACCATTTTTAAAGTGCCCTAATTCATGTCCTAAAACTGCTAAAAGCTCGTCATGGCTTAACTTCTCAACTAAAGTATCAAATAGTACAACTCTTTTTGTACTTCCTAATCCTCCAAAATATGCATTTAGTCTGTTGTCTCTTTTACTAGCATCTACAGAAAATACACCTGAACTTTTGAAACCTACTTGGTCTAAAAGATTTTCAATCTTTGCTTCTAACTCTTTGTCTTTTAAAGATTCAAACTTATCAAACATCTTATCTCTAATAACTGGATAAAGCATATTTATAAGAATTATAACTGCAAAAATAAATGCAAATCCCCAAATCCACCAAGTCTCAAAAGTACTAATAATCCAAGAAATACCCGCAATAACAGCTGAACCAAATACTAAGAATAAAACTCCTGTTTTGATAGTATCTTTTATAAATAGTGCTGGTGTCATGTTTGAGAAACCATATTTTTTATCTAGTTTAAAAGTTGAATATAAATCAAAAGGTAAGCCTAAAGCCCAATTGATAATGATAAATAAGTCAACAAAAATAATCGCTTTTAGCCAGTAAGAGTCTGTAGTAATAACTGAATCTAAAGTAGAAAGACCAAAGCCAATCCAAAAAATAAATAGAATAAAACTATAAAAAGAAGAAACAATAGCTAACTTCTCTTTTTCTATTGAATAGTTTGCAGCCTCAACGTACTTTGCATTGTCTAAAATAATTGGTTCTAATGATTTAGCTTTCTTTACATACCCTATTTGCATAAATGAAGTATAGATTGTAAAGAAGAAGTATAGACAATAACCTATAACAAAAATCTCTAACACTAAAATATCCTTTATAAGTAAAATTTATTTTCAAAGGAGATATTTTATCCTTTTTGTGCTTGAGATTTATTAAGGGAAACTTTTAAACTATTTAAATGAAGAGAAAAGTTCTAAAGTCTCTTTTGGTATTTTTGATGGTTTGTAGTTTTTTAGGTATGCAAGTTTTACTTTAGCTGTAAATAAAAGCTCTTCACCTCTAAATATCTCATGGAAGATTTCTAAAGAAGCACTCTTTTGTGAAACTACCTTTGATGTTACTTCTAACTCGTCTGCAAAAGTTGCTGACTTGATATAGTCTGCTTCAACTTTCTTTACTACAAAAAATTCATCACCATTGTGTGGAGATAATCCTCTTTCAAAAAAGATATTGCTTCTTGCTCTTTCACAAAACTTTAAATAGTTTACGTAGTAAACTACACCACCGATATCTGTGTCTTCATAATAAACGCGAATTTTCATATAATTTATTCCTATATTTTAGTGGATAATATTTTACAAAGACTTATTTAAAGGCATGGTTAAAATCAAAATATGTTAAAATTACGGATTAAATAAATATATTTTCAAGGAGACATGTGCCTATTTTTGCTTTACAATCCTTAGCTGGTGGATTTTTAGATGAGGATTTAGAACATTTTAACAAACATTTTGATGACTGGTGTATTCAGTTTGAAACATACGAAGAGGCTAAAGATATAGTTGAAACTTTAGAAAATGACGAAGCTATAGATATAGTTGAAATTACACCACTTACTTATCCAAAATACTTTTTTAATAACTTACAAGGAATCATCCACGCAACAAGACAAATAGAAGATGATATTATCTGCGTAGTTGAGCCTACTATGGGAGCTAGTTTTAGAATTGCAATCTGTAATCTAAAAACAAAAAATGTAAGACTTACAAAAACTCGATATAAAAACATACCAAGCATTGAAGCTGCTTTTGTCAACTTTAACGACTAGTATCTAATTCTTCTAAAAGTTTTGGCATAACCTGCCCTATTTCATGAAACCTATAATCAAGACTTTTTACAACTATGTTGTATAAGTCGTGGTTTCTATACTTTTCATGCCACTTTGTTTCTTTATCTTCATACAAATTAAAATACTCAAATCTTAATTTATATGCTTCTTTTTCTAATTTTTCTTTCATTTATGTAAATCTTTTTTTAAATTATATATTTTCTACTTTAAATTTACATTTTTATAAAATAACAAATTTATAATTAATTTAATTAAAGATAGAATATATATTAGCTTGGATATAATCACGGACTAATTAAAGGATAGCTGTATTGGATAGTACTAAAAAAATTACCAAACTTACCTTAGAAGCCTTGAAAAATAAAGGATTAACACCTACTCCTAAAAACTATGAAGAAGAGTTTTTAAATCAAGCTAATAGTGTAGATAAAGAACTATACGAGAAACTAATCCAAGAAAATGTACTTTCACAAATAAAATATTTTGTTGAAAACCTATCAGAAATAATATCTCCTTCTATTGATTTTAACAATGATGAAAAAATAAACTCATTTTTGAAAAAAGTTAATAAAAACCCAATAGAGCTACTAAATAAAGCTTCTATTGAAGAGTTAAAAGAGATTACAAAAGGTAGAATTGAAGCAGATAGAAAAGTTTTAAAAAATAAAACAGACGATATTATCAAACTTAGTAACCTAATGGAAAAGTATTTTGATAAAACTATTTTAGAAAGCACAAACTCAAGTGAAAAATTTGATGTTATAAAAACTGAACTAAAAGATTTAAACATCTCAAATGCTTCATATAGAGAGTTAGGACAACTTCAATCAAAACTTATTGATACAATTTATAGTATTGAGCACTCTATGCAAAACAATAGAGTTGAACTAAATGAAAGCAAAGAGCAGTTTGATTCACTAAATAAAAAGATTGAAGAGCTACAAAAAGAATTAGCAGTTGTAAAACAAGAAAAATCAACTGACTTCTTAACTTCTGTTCTAAATAGAAGAGCTTACGAAGAAGAAGTTAAAAAAATAGAGAAAAAGCATGAAGCTTTTGACTCAAACTATGCAATTGTTTTTTATGATATTGACCACTTCAAACAAATCAATGATACATATGGTCATACCTGTGGAGATACAGTTTTAAAGACTTTTGGACAAATACTAAAAAGCCTTACAAGAAAAGAAGACGTAATAGCAAGATATGGTGGTGAAGAGTTCTTAGCTTTAATCAACTATGAAGAAGAAAAAGAACTATATAAATACATCAAAAGAGTAAAAAACCTAATCAGTACTACAAAGTTTAAATATAAAGATATAGGTATTCATGTTGAGTTTAGTGCGGGAGTTAGTTTTAGAAGAAACTATAAAAACTATACTGATGCAAAGAAAAAGTCAGATGATTTACTTTATCAAGCAAAAAAAGAAGGTAGAAATAAAGTTATATTTGATAACGGCGTAGTTCTTTAAGAAACTACCACCTCTTTTTCCTCTTTCTTCTCTACAGTTTCAATTTTCTTTTTATTTTTAGAATCATAAAGAAAAGTATGCCATAAAGCAAAACCACAAAAAGCAGACCCAGCTATGATATGAGCTTTTTTAGCAGTTTTATTTTTCATAAATAAAGATGTAGCTACCGTAATACCTAGTGTTGCTGTCATTCCTATTTTTGCAGCTTCTCTTTGAACTTCTTTATCAAATTTCATTTTTAGTTTTCCTTGCCCTACGTTTACTTATTTTCTTTGAAGTTTTATCCAAAGTTTTAACAGTAATTGCAGCAGTTAATAGAGTTGCTAAAGGTAATAATAAAGGCAAATTATGCTCCTTGATAATAATTATCAATAATTTTATCCACTCTAAGTTTAAACAAAACTGATAATTGTTATCAAATTAATACCGTTAACAATATTTTTATTTATAATGATGCTTTATTTTTACTTAATATATAATTATTTAAACAACTACACTTATCATGAAGTAGACTATTTTAAGTACCTTTAAAGGGAAGTAATATTACTATTCACCCCTAGCTATTGATATCAATTATCATAATTATACCTATTGAAGGACAGATATGGAAAATGCATTTATTATTATAATCGCTCTACTTGCAGCATTTTATTTATACAAAAAAATATTTAAAAACAACGGTTGCAACTGTGGTACAAAAGGTTGTGGCACAAAAAAAGATACAGAAAATTAATATGAATTTAGAAAAAAATACTTTGGCTATTTTAAAAAAAGGTCAAAAAGCAAAGATAAAAAAACTTAATGCAAAAGGAAAACTTCTACATAAACTTTTAGATATGGGTTTTGTATCAAATGCACAAATTGAAGTTATAAGAGAAGCTCCCCTTTTTGATCCAATGCAATTAAAACTACATAACTATAATCTTACTATTAGAAGAAGTGAAGCAAGTCTTATAGAAATAGAGGAACACTCATAATGAATAATATAAAAGTTGCCCTAGCAGGACAACCAAATTGTGGAAAGTCTACTATTTTTAACCTTGTTAGTGGGATAGAACAACACATTGCAAACTACCCTGGAGTAACTGTTGATAAAAAGGTTGGTTACTTTAAATATGATAACCACAAAATAGAGATGGTAGATTTACCAGGAACTTACTCTTTTAGCTCTTATTCTTTAGAAGAAAGAGTGGCAAAAGACTTCATACTTGATGAAAACCCTGATGTTATCGTAAACGTAATAGATGCTTCAAATATAAAAAGAAATCTTTATTTTACTTTCCAATTACTTGAAATAGGTATTCCTGTAGTAGTTGTTTTAAATATGATGGATGTTGCAAAAAGAAGAGATATAGAAATAGACTCAAAAAAGATATCTCAAATGCTAAACTGTCCAGTTGTAGAAGCAAGTGGAGCAAAAGGTCTTGGTGGCAAAGATATTATGAAAAACATTGTTGCTACAGCAAAAAATAAAAACAGCTACCAAGAGTTTAAAATCAACTATGATGAGTTAGAACACCATATAAATAGTCTTGAAGAAAAAATCTCTAAAATAGATTTAATACAAAACAAAAGATGGCTAGCAATAAAGATTTTAGAAAGTGACTCTACTATTATTGAAAGAGTAAAAAAGTATGAGCCAAGTATTGAAGAGTTTGCAAAAAAGGAAGAAGATACTTTCCATGAAAGATATGATAAAGATGCAGTCTCTTTTTTAGCCTCATATAGATATGACTCTGCAGATATTATTTACCACAAAGCAGTAAAAGAGAAAAACAAAGATAAACAAACTCTTACTCAAAAAGTAGATAAAATTATTTTAAATAGATTTCTTGCAATTCCTATTTTACTGTTTTTTATGTTTATGGTTTACCAAATCTCTATTGTATGGGGATATAAACTTACAGATTATACTTGGCCTATTTTAGCTGCATTTAAAAATATAGTAATAGATATACTTCCACAAGCTAACTTTACAGATGTACCTATGATTACAGATTTTGGTATTTGGATGGTAAATAGTGCAAATGCCTTAATGAACTATCTTCCTATATTTTTTATTCTTTTTGCTTTAATTGCTATTATGGAAGATGTTGGATATATGCCTCGTATGGCTTTTATCTTAGATAGAGTCTTTAAAAAGTTTGGCTTACATGGACAATCAACTCTTCCACTTGTTCTTGGTGGTGCTATGGTTGGTGGTTGTGCTGTTCCTGGGGTAATGTCAACAAAAGGTATTGCCGATGATAGAGCTAGAATGGCAACTATCTTTTCTGTACCCTATATGAACTGCTTAGCAAAGGTTCCTTTCTATACTCTTATTTTAGGAGCATTTTTCAAACCAGATATGGCTATTATGATGTTTTTTATCTCTACTATTACCTTATTTATAGCTATGATTGTTGCAAAACTAATTACAAGTACTATTTTAAAGACAAGAGAAACAGCACCATTTTTAATGGAGTTACCTCCTTATCATACCCCTACTTTCAAAGGAGTGATAATAAGAGCTTCTCAAAGGGTTTGGGTATATATTAAAAAAGTTGTGACTATCGTTTTGGCAGTTGCAGTTATACTTTTTGCAATGCTTCAATTCCCTGGTTTAAGTGATGAGTCAAAAATAAAATTTGAAGATAAATCAAACAAGGCTTTAAGCTCTTTTGATACAAAAGTTAAAGCTTCTATTTATTATGAAGAGTTTGATACTAAAGAAGAAGTATCTGCTTTACTAAACTATTATGATGAATATAGAACAAAAAGAATGACAGCCACTTCAAAAGATGCAGCTAAAAGAGTTGATGAAAGATTTTTACTAAAGAATAAAACTTTTTATAAATATATAAAACCAAAAAGAGATAAAGAAGCTAGAAAAATAAACAAAGAGCTTAGAAAACTATCAAGTAAAAGAAAAGCTATTTTAAGACAAATAAAAAATGAAAAAGTAGAAAACTCTATTCTTGGTATGACTGGACGAGCTATGGAACCTGTTACTCAATATGCAGGTTTTGACTGGAAGATAAATGTTGCATTTTTAAGTTCATTTGCAGCAAGAGAGAGTGCAGTTGCAACTCTTGGGTCTTTATATGAAAACAATAAAGCTGACAATATGAGAGCAGAAGAAGCTATGGCATTAAATAGTGGATACACACCTTTACATGCTACGGCTATTATTATCTTTATGCTTTTAACACCACCTTGTATTGCAACTATGATTGTAGTTAAGATGCAAACAAACAGTTACAAGTGGATGATGTTTGCAATTTTCTTTCCTATTGGTCTAGGAATTGTTTTATCATCATTGGTATTTACTTTAGGAAATATCTTCTCATGGAGTGGTTTTGAGGCTATGACATACTTCTACGTAAGTGTTGTTTTATTAACTATTGCTATAGCCCTATTTCCTCAAAAAAACATCAACTGGAATGGCGGAATTAAATTAAAAAATAAAAAGGAGTTATAATGAAAAAATCGTTAGTTGTTTTAGCATTACTTGCTAATTCTTTATTTGCCCATACAGCTTTAATGAGTTGTTTTAACAATGGAGATAATACTATTACTTGTGAAGGTGGTTTTAGTGATGGAAGTAGCGCAAGTGGTGTAAAGTTTTTTGTTTTACAAAATGATAAAAAGATACTTGATACAAGAATGAATGAAGATAGTGAAGTTACTTTCAATATCCCAAGTGGTTCATATAGTGCAGTATTTGATGCAGGAGATGGGCATCAGATTCATGTAAAAGGTGATGATATCACTGAATAAATTTATAGGGAAAACTCCCTATAAATTACTATCCCATTGGATATAAAATATCTTTTTGTATCTCTTCAATTTTCCCCATTAACTCATTGTCAATTTTAAAATCAAAAGCAGCAAATGAATCATCAAGCTGAGATAATACTCTTGCTCCAATAATAGTTGATGCAACAAAATCAAAGTGCATAGAATAAGCAACTGCAAGTGTTACAGGAGAAACTCCATACTCATCTGCAAGCTTCATATATCTACTTGTAGCTTCTAATGTTTTATCATTTACAAATCTATTTGCCATAGCTTGTACTCTTTTACTTTTGTTTTTCATGTAAATACCAAATCTTGAGTCTTCTGGATAGAATCCTCCATTGTATTTACCACTTAAAACACCTCCACCAATTGGTGAATATGGAAGTAGTGAGATATTTTCTCTTCTACAAACATTTGCTAGTTCATCATGAAATCTTGGATTTAAAAGTGAAAAATTATTTTGAATAGATTCAAATCTAGCTAATTTTTCATATTTTGAAACTTCATTTGCTTTTGTTAAACCATAAGCACTATCATTTGAAGTTCCTACGTATCTTACTTTTCCTTCCTTTACAAGCTCATCAAAAGCTTTCATACTCTCTTCAACTGGTACAACAGTATCAGGCCAATGCATTTGATAAAGGTCTATATAATCTGTTTGAAGTTTTTTAAGACTTTTTTCAACTGCTCTTTTAATATGAAAAGAATCAATAGCAGTTAGACCATGTCTAATAGGTGGCACAAACCATCCTGATGCAGCTCCAGCTACTTTTGTAGCTAAAATAACTGATTCTCTAGGTTTTGTTTTTAACCACTCCCCTACTATCTCTTCTGTAATACCTGCTGTATCTGCTTTCGGTGGTACTGGATAAAGTTCAGCTGTATCTAAAAAATTTATTCCTCTATCATATGCTTTATCCATTATTTTAAAAGCTTCTTCTTTTGTTGTTGTAGAACCAAAAGTCATAGTTCCTAAGCAAATTGGTGTAACTCTTAAACCACTTCTTCCTATATATCTATATTCCATTATTTTCCTTTCAAAAAGAAGATTACTCCATTATACAAATCTCTTTTTTAAACATATGTTTAATAGTCTCTTTTGCTACTAAAAATACCACAAAAGTTGTAATAAAAGCTAAAAGATATGAAATAAAAGCATAAAACCAGTAAGAAGTTAAATCATACATTAGTAAACTTGCTAGAGTAACAGCCGCCATAGGAAAGGTAAATGCCCACCAAGAGATAAAAAACTTGATATTTATATAGTTTTTGTACATCACAAATACTAAGATAGTAAAAAACAGAGCCAAACTATAAAGAATATGTGCAAAAAAATCTAATGACGAAGTTAGTTTAATATATGAAATAAATCCTATCGCAGGTGGTGCAATAAGAATAAATAGTGTTGGCATAAACTTTGGAGCAAACTGTTTATGAAAGATAATTCTATTTAAAATAATTGCAAATAAAACAATCCAAAAGAAAATACCTATTGAGAAATAAAAATATAAAATAGAGTCATTTACAAACCCTTTTCCTGCAATTGGAACAATGATATTACCAACAATAGGAATAAACCAAGCAGGATTTGAGTGTTGCATTTCAAGGTTATTGTTTATCCAAAACTTAATCGTATAAAAAGTAAAAAATATATGAACAACAGCTCCAAAAATAAAGAAGATATGAGAAACTTCTGAAATAGAATTTTTATATAAAAGTGACAATAGAAGCATTGAAATAGAAAATGCAGCAAAAAAGTTCACTCTTATAGGATGTGATAACTCTTTTTTTACTTCTTCTTTATACTTTATAAACTTCTTTGTATAAAAAAACAAGATTATAAAAAATAAAACCGTAGAAATAAGAGTAAAAACAGTTGAAATAAAAGAAGGGAAAAATAAAACCTCTTCAAGTCTTTCGAAAACTAATGATAACCCAGAAAAGCCCATCACAACAGCAAACATCATAATTGGAAAAAATTGAAGTCTATTTGAAGGGATATGCTTGATAGTTTCAGATTGGTTCATGTAAAATACCTTTTTTAAAAATAAGCATATAATGGTTTGATCAAGAAGGAGAAGAATGGCTAATAAAAAACCAATCATAGATTTAAAAACTAAAGGTATTGAGTATGAGCAAAATAATCAAACAATAAAACTAGTAGCTTTCAATAAAAAAAACATGACTATTGATATAACCATTTGGGAAGACGGTAAATATATCAAAGATAGCAATATTGTTTTTGCACACTTACCTAAAAGTATTAAATCAAAAATCAAACCATTATAATATCAAATTATAAATCAAATAAGTTAAAAGTATTATTAATTAAAGTTATTATAGTACTATAATTTAAACTTATATATTAAACTTGAGTGTTTCTAAATAAGAGATAGAGTATCTACTTTGTTCATATTCTGTATTTGTTAAGATAGAGTGAATTAGTTTAATTGTTCCCCCATGGGAACATACTAAGATATCCCTATTTTTAGGAAGTTCATTTAAAAATGAGTTTACTCTTTGTTTATACTCTTCTATTGATTCTTGGGCAATAAATTCATGCCAAGACTCAAAAGAAGATAAATATTTTTCATCATATATACTCATTTTTGAAATCTCATCAAAAGATTTCCCCTCAAACTCATCTTTAAACTTTACTTCCCTTAGTCTTTCATCTTTTTTATATGAAAAGCCTAGTAAATCAAGTGTTCGAGTACACCTTTTTAAATCAGAAGAGTAGACTAAATCATATTTTTGTTTTTGTATAGTTTCAATCTGTTTGAAATCTACTAGTGTTGTATCAATCTCTAAATCAATATGTCCGTTGTAACACTTTTGATTTTTTAAAGCTAAAGGAGCATGTCTTAGAAAAGTTATTGTAGCCATTGATTCTCTTTTAATTTAGCCAAAGTAGACAAACAGTTATAAAAAGAACTATCTCAGTTAATTCTAAATTAAAACCTAAAGTATCTCCATTTAAAAAGCCAAGATTCTTTTCTAAAAATAGTGAGAATAAAAAAGTAAAAACTAAAGCTATAAAAAATAGTGTAAAGGCTTTAAAACCAATAAGAACTAAACATACTATAAAATAAAGTGCAAAGGCTGTTTTAAAGCTAGTAAATGAACTTTTCATTAAACCTACAAAAGAGGATTTAAACTCATTTGTTTTTGTCATAAACTGTACTGATACTCTACTTATAATAGCTATTGCAATTATCTCTAAGTACATTTGATTTAAAAAAAGCATCACTAAGGCTGCTACTTTAATACAAACAAAACCTAAAGCATATAAAAAGCCCATAGCTCCAATTGTAGGCTCTTTTATAACTTCATAGGCATCTTTCCCACTATGTTTGGCATATAAAGCATCTACTACATCTAAAATAGCTTCTGTATGAATAAAACCATAAAACATCATATACAAAAAAGCACAAATGATTGCCCCAAGATAAGATAAATCTTCTAAAAAATAAAAAGCTATACAAGCGCCTAGGGATAAAACAGCACCCACAAGAGGAAGAAAAAACATTAAATAGTTGATAATCTCTTTTTTTGATAAATCTACATTGTTATCAAACTTTATTGGTATTATTGAAAAGTAACTAAAGGCAAACTTTAGTCCTAATATCAAATCTTTATTCATTTAATCTCTTTCTTCTATTTCATCTTTAATTTTTTGCACATCAAGTCTACTCTCTAAAGAGCTAATAAAACTATCTATATGCTCTTTTTTATAGGCTTTAAAGTCAAACTCTTTATAATCATGGTGTAAATCTTTGAAAAGATAAGTTCTAAATTCATCAGAATCAAAAACTGCATGTACAAAAGTTCCGCATATATTTTTGTTTTCGTAAAACAGTGGATATTTTTTACTCTTACCGTGATGTATTTCAAAACCATTAAGTTTCACGCCAAAGATTTCATACTTTCCTTTTTCTAATGTTTTCTCTTTTTCAAAAACTATTTCATCATCTATAAAGCCAAAGCCTTCTTCTTTAGAAGCTTTACTATTTTCTAAAGCATAACAATCATCAAGAGATTCAAACATCATCTCATAACCGCCACAGATACCTAAAAGCTTACCTTTATATGCTTTTATTCTATCAAATAAGCCATTTTCTTTTAGCCATTTTAAATCTTTGATTACAAGTTTAGAACCAGGCATTATTACCATATCAAATTTATCTAAAGAGATATTTGTTTCCACAAACTCTAAATTTATTTGCTCATGGGCTATCAAAGGTTCAAAATCATTGTAATTACTCATATATGGATAAAATATAACTGCTATATTTAAAATTGCATTTTTACTATTTTGAGCGTAGTTTTTCAAGCTTTGTGAATCTTCAAAACCTAAATTAAAAGGTGTATAAGGCAATACCCCTAAAACAGGTATTTTAAAATCCTCTTCAATGATTCTAACACCTTCATCAAAAAGAGTTAAATCTCCTCTAAATTTGTTTACTATTACTCCTATTACATTCTTACGAAGTTTTTCGGGTAATAGATGGTAAACCCCATAAATAGAAGCAAAAACTCCACCTTTTTCTATATCTGCTACAAGTATAATTTTTGTATTAAACTCATCAGCCACATAAATATTTGAAAGGTCTTTATCCATAAGATTAAGCTCTACTGGACTTCCTGCACCTTCACAAACTACACAATCATACTTTTCATTAAGATAGTTAAAACATCTATTTACAGCTGGTTTAAGTAAGTCTAAATCTCTGTAATACTCTCTTACATCTTTATTTGTAACAACTTTTCCTTCAACTATAAGTGAAGCAGAACTTCCTCTTCCTGATTTCAAAAGTACTGGATTTAGATGATATGAGGTTTCAACACCTAAAACTTTTGCTTGAAAGTATTGAGCTACTGCTATTTCACTTCCATCATCACAAACAAAAGCATTATTTGAGACATTTTGTGCTTTAAAAGGAGCTACACTATAACCCATATTTTGTAGAATTTTTGCTATTACAAAAGTAATTGTAGATTTACCTGCATCGCTACTTGTACCAAAGATTGAGATATTTTTCATTTCTTTACTTTAATCTACTTGCTAAGCCAAGTTTCACTTCATAAACTTCATCACAGATTTGAGCTAATTTTTGCCCAATAATTCCTGTCATATCTACAAACTTTCTACTTTCATTATCAAAGGGAATGATTCCAGAGTTTACATCATTTAAAACAAAAACAATATTCGCATCAAGCTTTGAAATCTCTTCTAATTGATTGATAAGATACTCTTCATTTTCTTGAATATTGTTAAAAAGCCACATAGACATACAATCTACTAAAAAAGTTTCGCCACTTTTTAAAATCTTTAGTAAATCCTTTGGTTCTTCTATTGTCGTAAACTGCTCTTTTCTTTGAAGTTTATGTTTATCAACTCTTTTGTGCATCTCTTTGTCATTGAAACTATTATCATAAGTTGCTAGATAATATGGTTTTTTAGAACTTATTTCTAAAGTTTTTTGTTCTGCAAGATTTGATTTACCAGACTTTTGTCCACCAAAATAAAGAATTTTCATTTTATTTCATTTATCCTAATAGGCTTTCTATTTTTTTAGTAAGTTCTTCTTTTGAAATACCATTTAAAAGTGCATAAGTTAAAGCAGCACCTGCTCCAACACCCTCTTTTGCTTCTCCATCATCATAAAGTTTTAAAGCAGGATGTGAAGAATCTTTAAAATCAAAATCTGCATAATAAGCATTGATTTTTAAATCATTTAATTTTAAAAGCCCTTCTATATCACTTTTTTCATCTTCATAAACCCACTTTGTAGTACAAAGAGCAAGATTAGAAGTTTCTAAATGTCCTTGCATCTGTTTTAAAATAGAGTTTACAATCAATAAAGCACAAGCCATTTGAGTTCCACCTGCTAAGATAACTTTTGCTTGATTATTAAGGCCTAAAATAAATCCAGCAGTAAAAATAAGCATATTATCAGATACTTTTGAAAGTCTTGAAAAGATGTCATCACTCTCTTTTATATTTGAAAGAGCACTTTGGATTGTTTTATTTCTAATATCATTAGGAACATCTTTAAAACTACTACTAAACATCTCTTTACAATCATAATCTAAAGCTAAAGCAGTAGCAGCGGCTGTTGTAGTACCACTTGGTACAGACTCAGCTAAGATAATATACTCATCTTTACATTCAAAGTTTTGACCAAAATCTAAACCTTTTTTAAATACATCCATTGTATCAATATTTGCAAGAGATGAAATATCTCCTGAAGCAGAGATACTAAAATTATGTGTTTTAAAATAATCAATTTTAGGAGCAACTTGAAGCCCTAAATTTAGAATCTCAATATTTGAAAAAGGTTTTAAAAGATGAGTAGCTCTTGTAAGCAATGCCGGAGTTGGTACACCTTTAGGAGTTTCTGCAATAGACTCTAAACTTCTAACTTCTCCACATGTTAAAAACTCACTATCCAATGTAGGAGTTAAATATATTTTTCCTGGAATCCCAGCTTGTGTAATACCCTCTATATCAGCAGTTTTTGTACTACTTACTGCTAATAAAAATGTAGCACTTTTACCTCTTAAAAACTCTATAAAATCATTTGTGCCAACAATATTTTTTATCATAAATACTTCCTATAATTTTTTTATTTCTTTTAAAGTTTTTTTCTTTTCCCAGCCTATTTTCTTTAACTCTGGTTCATCTAAAAACTCTTTTACATATCCAACTGTTAAATATGCAATCAATTTATAATCATCATTTATATCTAATATCTTCTTAATCTTTTTTGGTTTTAAAATACTAACCCAACCTACTCCAATACCATAAGCTCTAGCCATAAGCCAAAAGTTTTGAATAGCACAAACAACACTGTACTCTCCAACCTTTTTTTGAGTAGTTTGTCCTAAAATATCTTTTTTAGGTTTTTCATATAAAACAGCAATATTTAAATATGATTCTTTTATACCTTCAAGTTTTAAGTTTGGGTATATTTCATTTGTTTTAAAAATCTCTTTTGCTTTTTTATTCTCTTTTTGAAAGTTTTTGTAGATTTTTTCTCTTTTTTTATTATCTTCAATTATTATAAATTTCCATGGTTGAGAAAAACCTACTGAAGGAGCATTATTAGCAGCTTCTAATAATTCATTTAAAATCTTATCATCAATCTTTTTATTTAAAAATCTATTTCCTCTTATGTCTCTTCTTGATGATATGATAGCTTTTAATGAGGAAATAGCCTTTTTATTAAACTTGTTCATTTCTATTATGAAAATCAATAAATAACGTCATGTACTTATCAACCTTCTCTTTTTTGTGTTCCAAAATCGTTTCACCTTTGTAGTTTAGATTTTCAAAGGTATATATATCATTTTTTTCTTTTATTCTATCTGTAGTCATTCCAATTTTTGGTCTCATATAAACAGTTGTAAAAGGAACTTTTCTTTTATGTAAAGGTCTTATAATAAAACTACTATCCCCTACACAAAGTGGTTTTTTAACCTTTGCAGAAGCATGGGAGAAAGAAGTAACCCCAGGAATAACTTCACTGTTTTCATAAACTTTTTTATGTTGTTCTTTTATAATATCCAGTAAATAGTATACAGTACTATAAACAGCACTATCTCCTAAAGTTACAAAAGACAAGCTATCATATTTTTTAAAAGAGTCTTCGATTATATCAACTTGTCTTTGCCAATCATCAGTTTTAAACTTCATTGGAGTATACATTGGAATAATATCTTTTTCAAAACCATACTCATCCATAAGTTTTTTAACTATTTTATAAGTCATTGACCTAGTAAAACTATTATCTGCACTTTTTGTGGGAATACAGATTGCATCACATGTTTGTAAAGCTTTTAAGGCCTTTAAAGTGATTAGTTCATAATCACCAGGGCCTAAAGATACCATATATAACTTCATATATTTTCCTAATATGTCATTGTTTTATGACTAATACCAAGCATCTTAAATGACTCTTTGATATTTTTTATAAAAATCTTTTGTGTTTGAGGTAACTCTAAAAGATTAAAGTTCTCACTTTGTGTTAAAGAAGGTGCAATAAAAGACTCAAATTCATCACTTAAATCATCTTTTATCTCAAACATATCTTTAATATAATGATTTCCACTAACTAAAAGTAAAGGAACAACTTGAACCTTTTTAAAGCCTTTTGCTTTGATTTTTTGTTTTATTGCATCATTAATTGCAAAATATGGGAAAGCACCTTCTAAAGAACAGGCGAAATTTCTTTCGTCAATCATTTCTAGTAAATCACTTGTATAAGAAATAGAATCAATTCCAACTGTATTTAACTTTGGTGTTCCATGAATAATATATAAGTTTGCTGTATCCTCTTTACTTACTTGCTCATTTAAATTTTTTAAATATGAAGTTGTATCTTTTGTAGTTGTTAATAAAGCATTAGTAATACCAAGGTTTGCCATAGAAAAGTGTTTAAATCCATCAACAATTTTCTTTAAAAACTCATGTTCATCAGTAGGATAGATATTTACAGAAACAACAACCACATGCTTATATCCTTGCATATCTACATCAGCAAGAGTTTGAGGAAGGTTTTTATAAATCTCTTTTTTCTTTTTCTTTAAAAGCTTAATTACCATTCTTGAAGAAAAAGAGGTAAATACCTCACAATCTGGGTATTCCTCTTTTACTTTAGCTTCTAAGTCCAAATATTTTTGTTGTTCAATAACTGAACCAAAACAAGCTAATACAATAGCTCTTTTTCTATTGTAATGTCTAAATCTTTTCATTATTTTGCGCTATTGTATAATCTTGCCTCAACATAAGGACTTGATTTTAAACTACTTAATGCTTTTGCACCTGCAAGAACTGCTAAATCAATAAATGGTTCTAAAATAACAACACTCATATAAGCTGCTCCAAATGTTAATACAGAACTTAAATTTTCTGCACCAAAACCTTGTCCATATAACGCCCAAAAAGCAACCCAAGTAACGATACCACCTTGGTACATTACAGATAGTTTTAACGCATCTTTATAGTTAATATCTTTATATGCTGTATTTTTAGGAATAATTCTATTTGCTACATACATCATTGCAAATAAAGGCATTAAAAGTGTTGTAACATTCACTCCATACTGAGGTAAATCAAATGGTGCAAAAAATAGACCTTGAAGTAATAAACCTGCTGCTAAACCAAATGCTGCTGGGGCAGCTCCTAAAATTAAAAATAGCGTTGAACCTAAGATAAAGTGTACCTCAGATACACCAACTGGGTGATGAGGAAGCACTTCAAAAAACATAAATACTAAAATAGTAGCAACTAATGTTTTAACTATTGTAGGTAAAAACCCACTCTCTTTGATTGTGTCAACTGCTAATTTTGCAGCAATACCAAATGAAACGGCAGCCGTCCCATAACTTAAAGCCATTTTTGCGCCATGCACAACACCTGCTTCTATATGCATAGGTAGTCCTTTATTAAAAAATTAAAATGTAAAGTAAAATTTGTAATCTAAAAATTGATTATTTTGTTAATGTTAGTAAAATTTGAGAATTTTCTGGGGGATCTAAAGAGTTTATTTCGTTTTCATAAGCTCTTTTGTGGTATAAATTGCTATTAGTTTCTACACTACATAACTTATTAATTGTCGAGAACATCGCAATTGTTGACAATTTAAAGTAACGTTTATTATACCCTCTAAGATTTTTCATGGCTGAATTATAGCTAAAAAAAATTATATAGAGGTAAAAGTGAACTCAATTCTTATTTCTGCTGTTTCATCAAATCAGGGAAAAACTATTCTTTCTACTGCATTGTTATACTACTTTAAAAAGAGTGTAAGACCTTTTAAAATTGGTCCAGACTATATTGACCCACAATTTCATGAAATAGTTTGCAATACAAAATCAATAAACCTTGATACCTTTATAATGAATGAACCTCAAGTAAAATGGCTATTTAATAAATACTCAAATAAAGATGTCTCTATCTTAGAAGGAGTAATGGGCTTTTATGATGGTATGGATAAAGGCTGTTCAGCTTATGATGTAGGAAAACTATTAAATACTCCTACAGTTTTACTTCTTGATGCTAGTGGTTCATATATCACTATTAGTGCTGTATTAAAAGGTCTTAAAACCTATAAAGAAGATAACACTATTAAAGCTGTAGTTTTAAATAAAGTCTCTTCAAAAATGCACTTTGAACTAATCAAAAAACAAATAGAACAAGATTTCCAAGGTGAAAATGAGGTAAAAGTACTTGGTTGGATAAAAAAAGATTTACCAAGTTTAAGAGACACTCACTTAGGCTTAGATTTAAAAGATGCAAAAAAAGAGGTCTTAGAAAATATTTCTAAAGAGGTTTTAGAAAACATTGATTTAGCAACTTTAAAAGAGATATCTTTATATGAAAAAGAAGCTATTAATAACTACCCCTTTGAAGAGATAAAAAAGACAAACAAAAAAGTTACTGTTGTTTATGATGAAAACTTCTCATTTTTATACCATGATAATTTAGAAACTTTAAAAGAGTTATTTAATGAAATAGAGCTTATTAGTTCAACTAAAGATGAAAGAATTTGTTCTGATAGTGATTTAGTTTTTATACCAGGGGGTTATGTAGAAACAAATGAAGCCTATGAAAGAGTTAAAACTTCTCAAAACTTCAAAGCATCATTAATTGAGCATGCGAATAAAAACAAACATATCTATGCAGAGTGTGCAGGACTTTTATATCTAAGTAATAGTGTAGATGATAAAGAGATGACAAAAATCTTAAAGGTAAGCTTTTCACTTGACTCTAAAAGAGTACGACTTGGCTATTACCATAGTCAAAGTGGTTTAAAAGGTCATGCTTTTCACTATACAAAACCCCTTGATACTTCTTTGGGCTGTGATATTTTAAGTAAAAAGATTAACTCAAAAGGTGAAGTAGGAGCTTGGAAGAAAAAAAATGTATATGGAACTTATCTACATACAATGTTTAGAAATAATATAAATATATTAAAGGATTACTTTGGAATTTAAACTAGAACAACCCCCAATAAATATTGGTGCTGATATTTCAAATAAATCATTTGAAATGATTAGTGAAGAATTAAAAGATTATGAAAAGATAAATGAGTTTGATAAAGGACAGCAAGAGGTAATAAGTAGACTTATTCATACAACTACTTGTTTTGATGAAGTATTAAACAATATCTACTTTTCAAAAGATGCAATTAAAAGGGTGCAAAAACTACTATTAAACAAAGCAAAGATAATAGTTGATGTAAATATGATTAAAGTTGGACTTAGTGACTTTTATTTAAAGCAGTATGAAAATGAAGTTGTATGTTATATCAATGAACCATTTACATATGAAATGGCAGAAAAAAATAAAACCACAAGAAGTTATGCAGCAGTTGTGGAAGCTATTAAAAAACATAAAGATGAGCCACTAGTTTTAGCTTGTGGAAATGCCCCTACTTTTATCTATGCTGCAATTAATACTTTAATAGAGCAAAAAGTAGATTTAAACAATGTTGCTTTTCTACTATTTCCAGTAGGTTTTGTAAATGTTGTTGAATCAAAGGCTTATGGTAGAAAGTTCTGTGACCATTTTGATGTTGCAGGGATTATTATGGAAGGAAGATTTGGAAGTTCTACTATGACAGTAGCAACTCTTCATGCAATCTATAAGCTAATTAAAGATTATGATAAAGATGAGAAATATAATGGAAAATAAAAATGGCAAACTTTTCAATACTATGGGAAGTGAGGTAGCAGAAGGTTTTACTTGCAAACCAAAACAGTTTGATGCTAGTAAACCTATCATGCACTTTAAAACTCAACTTTTTTTATGTGATGATGAAAGATGTTCAAAGGCTCACAAAGGAAAAGATGTAGCTGCAACGTTAAGAGAAGTTATAAAAGAACTAGCTCTATCAAAAGGTGAAGAAAGAATCAAAGTTGTAAGAACTGGTTGTTTTGGAGCTTGTAGATTTAGATCTGTTGCAAATATCTATGAAAATACACAAAGAAATGGATATTTAGAAAATAATGCTATTTGGCTTAAAAATGTTCATCAGTATGATAAAGAAAAGTGGGTAAAATTATTTAAAGCATTAAGCAATAATGAAAAACTTGACATGGCAGAATTTAAAATAGTTCCTATGTCAGAAATGGACACATACAAAAATGATTAAAAAAATATATTTAGTTGGCGCAGGACCAGGAGAATTAGACTTACTTACACTAAAAGCTGTAAAGATAATAGAACAAGCAGATGTAATTTTATATGATGCTTTAGTAAATGAAGAAGTATTTCAGTTCTGTAAAGAAAACTGCCTAAAAGTAAATGTAGGAAAAAGAAAAGGTAAACACCTAAAACAACAAGAAGAGATAAATGACCTTTTAGTTGGCTATGCAAAAACACATGAAGTAGTGGTAAGACTAAAAGGTGGAACTCCTTTTGTTTTCGGTCGTGGATATGAAGAAGTTAGAGCTATAAAAGAAGCTGGCTTTGATGTAGAGATTGTATCAGGAGTAAGTTCAACAACTTCAGTACCAGAAAGCTTTATGCTCCCTTTAGTAGATAGAAAGTTTAATGACTCATATAGAACTATAACAGGGCATGATATTGATGTTTTTAAAAGTATTGTTAAATCATACCATGATAGAGAAAATCTAATTATTATGATGGGTGTTCACAATATCAAAAATATCGTTGAGTATCTTTTAAGTATCGATTTTCCAAAAGATTTACCAATAGCAGTTCTAAGTAAAGGAACAACAGATAATTCTTCACAAAGAATATTTAGCCTTGATGAGGTAAACAATCAAAATGAAGAGTTTTTTGAAGAGTTAAAAAAACTTACTCCAGCAATATTATTTATTGGAAGAACAATTCACGCAATGAAAGAGATTCAATAATAGTTTATGTCTGAAAAAAAAGTTTTAAGAAAAGGTTATACTACAGGAACTCACACAGTTGCTGCATTTAGGTCATGTTTAGATACATTTTTAGTTACAAATTCTCAAACAACAACTAAAACAAACAAAATAGACAATGATGATTTAGATGTAACAAAAGGCTGTGAAATAGTTGTATCTTTGGACTTTGATAAGAATCAATTTTTATTGAACCCTACTTTTCAAAAACCTCAAATATTCTCTTGTGGAACAAATAGTTTAGAAATCTATGCAGGTCTTGGTGTAGGAGTAGTAACAAAAAAGGGACTAAAAATACAAGCCCCCTATCCTGCTATAAACCCTGCTCCACTAGAAGCTATGCAAGAGTATTTTGAGATTAAAACAAAAAAGAAAGAAAACCTGCATCTAAAATGTTGTGTAAGCGTTACAAATGGTCAAGAAATAGCTAAACAAACGGCAAACTCAAAAGTTGGAGTACTTGAAGGTATCTCAATCCTTGGAACAACAGGAATTGTTAAACCTGTATCAAGTTCAGCGTATATAGACTCTGTGAAAACTGAAATAGAGTTTGCTATACAAAATAACTATGAGACTATATATTTTACCCTTGGAAATTCTGCTTTTAAAGTAGCTTGTTCTAAGGCAGATGAAGAGGCAATCATAGAAATAGGAAATTTTGTTTATGACTCAGTTGAACTTGCAACAAAACAAAATGCAAAAGAGGTAATCTTTTTATGTGGAATAGGAAAGATGACAAAAGTCTACCAAGGCTTTAAAAATACCCACAATAGATTTGGAGTAATTGACTTTACACAACTTCAATTAGACATAAAAGAGAACCTAGGATATGAAGTTGATATTGAAGCAACTTTAACAGTAAAAGGAATATCCCAAGAGCTTGAAAAAGTGGGATTACTTGATGCTTTTTATGAAATGATTACAAAAAAAGCAAATGAACAAATAAAACAATGGTTTAAAACATCAAATGTAAAAGCCATAATATTAGAACAAAAAGAGGTGTTAGGATGGTAAAAACATGGTAACAATAGCTGGTAATGGTATGGGAGATTATACCTTTACAAATTTAGACTTTGATATTAGCAGATTTGATAAGATTATCTGTGATTCAAACTTCAAAGAAGAGGCTTCAAATATTCTAAAACTAAAATATAAAGAAGCAAAAGAGTATCTTTTAGAAAACTATGACAAAGAAGAGATTTTATATGTAGTTACTGGTTCGCCTCTATTTTTTTCTGCTGGAACAATTATTGCTAAAAACTTGCCAAAAGACAGAGTAAAAATTGTAAATAACACATCTTCTAAGACTTATATGTGCGAGAAACTTTTTATTAGTGAAACTGAAGTTGATGTTATTTCTTTACATGGAAGAGTTGATTTTGATTTACAAAACTTCTTACAAAATAAATATACTTTTGTACTTTGTGATAAGTTTACTATTGCAAGATTAAAGTCTGCCCTTTCTTTTTTTAAAGCTAAGAGTATAACTACAACTATAGGCTATAAGCTAGGATTTGTAGATGAAAAAATAGAAGAGATAGATTTACTTAACTTTGATGAAAATTCTCTTGATTTATCTCAACCTTTTGTATTACTTATTAAAAAAGAGTTTGAAAGTAAAAATATTATTAGTGAAGATGTAGAGTTTGAAACTGAGCGAGGTATGATTACAAAAAAGTATAAAAGACAACTTACTTTACAAAACCTTGATTTAGAACCAAACAATCTTTTATGGGATATTGGTGCAGGAAGTGGTTCTTGTGCAATAGAAGCGTACAAAAGATATAAAGTTAAAACTACACTTTTTGAAAAAAATGAAACACGAGTAGAGTTTATAAAACAAAATCTAACAAATCATTATGTAGTAAATACAAAACTACTAGTCGGTGAAGCCCAAGAGTACTTTGACAGTTTAGAAGAAATACCACAAAGAATATTTGTAGGTGGTGGTGGAGTTGAAGTTATAAAACAACTTCCAAAACTTTATGAAAAGTTGGATAATGATGGGATTATGCTTATAAATGCAATTACTTTAAAACACTTAAACCTAATGC
>AZIE01003742.1_pt1 | contig 23618 bp, 22 predicted proteins | sample 359081 | NCBI WGS metagenome assembly AZIE01 (sample SAMN02429713, study PRJNA222661) | marine sediment metagenome | biome: Sediment sample; isolation source: sample MGS-MCh from oil contaminated site at the lagoon of Mar Chica... | place: Morocco: Mar Chica | collected 2012-07-20 | depth 32 m m | reverse complement strand
TTTGTACAAAACTATAATTTCTAGCTTTCTCTCCTTTTTTATAAGAGCTAAGCATTAAACCATTTTGTTCAATCTCTTCAATAAGTTTTTTATTAATAGCAGGATATCTTATATCTAAGCCATTTGCAACTACCGCAATTGTATTTTCTGCCTTAGCAGCCTTATGAGCTATACTATCAACGCCAATAGCAGCACCACTTACAACTACCATATCTCTTTGAGCGAAGCCTTGTGAAAGAAGGTGTGTCATTTTCTGAGAATATAAATTTGGCCTTCTACTTCCTACTATAGAAACCTTTCTTTTATTTAGAAGATTTTTGTTCCCAATACAAAAAAGTTCCTTTGGGTATTTTTTCATTGAGTCTAATTCATTTATATGAAAATTAATCTTTTCTATCATTTTAAAACCTTAGATTTTAAAAGATAATATAGGAATTAAACTTTATAAAAAATAAATAAAATTATAAAATAGGAAGTTGATTTACATAAATAAGTTCTAAATCTTTTAATAAAGGTTTAGATTCTCTAAGAACTTTTATAGTGATATCGTGTGGGTGACCAATGGCAATTGCATAACCTCTTTTTTTAGCAATTGATATTGCTTTTTTTAATTGGTTTTGTATATAGTTAAACTCTTGTTCATTGTCTAAGAAAATATTTCTTGCAATATATGGCATATCATATTTATCTGCCATAACTTTACCCTTACTTTTACTTGTCGTTCTACTATCCATAAAAGTAAAGTTATATTTTGTTAACGCTTTAAATAGTCTATCCATAGCTTCAGTATCTTGAGTAAACTTGCTACCTGTATGGTTATTTGTAAATTGTGCATTTGGGTACCAATCTCTTATTTGAGCAACTCTTTTTTCAATCTTTTCATATGAGTCTTTTATATGAAGTGTGCCTTGCTCTTCACCTTTGAAATATTTTGCTTCCATAGGAAAGTGAATCATATAAAATGGTAGACCATTTACCATCTCAATTGTACTTCCATTTCTTGATGTAGGAGGTAGGATTGACATTGTAGTTTTATAGCCTATATTATTGATTTTATTGATTTGGTATTGTGTTGTAACATCATCAATAACAATTGCAAGTTTAGGTTTATTTGTTTGTATTGGAAGTGGTTTATGAAATACAGATACCTCTTCTGTCTGAATATCTGTTGTTTCTTCTGTTTTAGGTTTTGTGTCTGGCTTTTTTTCTTTTATAATATTTGTTGTTTTGTCTTCAGTTTTTTCATGAATATACTCTTTGTATAAGTCTTCAGTATACTCTTCAAATTTGTCTTTTTTTACTTCAATATTTTTTACGTATTTATTTAATTTATCTTCACTAGTTTCTTGTATTTTAGTAATATCTTCTTTGATTTTCTTTTCAATTTTAGAAATATCTTTTTTAGATTCTTCTACTTTTTTATTATCAATTAAATAGATTAAAATTCCAATTGCAATAATTAGGGCAAGGATTATTAATAGTAGTATATTAATTAGTTTGAAATTAATATTTTGTGATTTTCTATGTTTTGTGTTAGTAGATTTTCGTTTAGTTTTTCTTTTAGCCATATAAAAAAAGAAGTAAGAGAGTTAAACTCTCTTACTTAGATAATTAGTTTTTGTCTTGATCTACGATTTTGTTAGATGCAATCCATGGCATCATTGATCTTAACTGAGAACCAGTTTGCTCAATTAAAGAAGCTCTTGAGTTCTTTCTTTCAGCATTCATTCTTGGGTATCCAGCTTGACCTTCTAAGATAAAGTCTTTAGCAAATCTTCCATCTTGAATTTCAGTTAATAATTCTCTCATAGCTTGTTTAGACTCATCATTGATGATTCTTTTTCCAGCAATGTAATCACCGTATTCAGCAGTATTTGAAATAGAATATCTCATATCTGCAATACCACCTTCATACATTAAGTCAACGATTAATTTTAATTCGTGTAAACACTCAAAGTATGCCATCATTGGATCATATCCAGCGTTAGTTAATGTTTCAAAACCAGCTTGAACTAATGCAGTAGCTCCACCACATAATACAGCTTGCTCACCGAATAAGTCAGTTTCAGTTTCGTCTTTGAAAGTAGTTTCAATAATTCCAGTTCTACCACCACCGATTGCAGAAGCATATGCTAATGCTACATCCTTAGTGTCACCAGATGCATCTTGGTGAATAGCGATTAAGTCAGGAATTCCCCCACCTTTAGTAAACTCAGATCTTACAGTATGACCTGGAGCTTTTGGAGCAACCATCATTACATTGATGTTAGCTGCTGGAGCAATTCTTCCATAGTGGATGTTGAAACCGTGTCCAAATGAAACGTAAGCACCTTCTTTTAAGTTATCTTTGATTTCATTTTCCCAGATATCAGCTTGGTTTTCGTCTGGTAATAAAATTACAACAACGTCTGAAGCTGCAGTTGCTTCAGCAACAGTTTTAACTTCAAAACCTTTAGCTTCAGCTTTAGCCCATGAAGAACCATTTTTTCTTAATCCAACAATAACTTCAACACCAGAATCTCTTAAGTTTTCTGCGTGCGCGTGACCTTGTGATCCAAATCCAATCATTGCAACTTTTTTTGATTTAATTAATTCAATATTACAATCTTTATCGTAGTAAACATTTAATGCCATTACTGTGTACCTCTTCTCAAAATTTTGAGGGATTATACCTAAAAAAAACTAAAGTTTGGGTAATTCTATTTTAAAGCAAGCACCAAAATAATGATATTGTTCAATGAAAAAGTCTGAATTTATGGCTGTTAAGGAACCATTCATATGTTTTTCAATAATATCTTTACTCATGTAAAGACCGATACCAGTACCTTGTGATTTGTGTTTAGTAGTGAAGTAAGGGTCAAAGACTTTATCTTTTGCATGGGCAGGAATTCCTCCTGCACTATCGAAGATTTCAATAACGTTATTTATTTTTGTACTGTAAGCTTTTATATAAACATGTCTTTTTTCAAATTTTTTCTCTTTTAGAACATCTTTTGCATTATTTAATATATTTAAAAATACTTGTGAAAGCTCATTTGGAAAGCCTTTTGAGATTAGTTGCTCTTCTTTTATATCCAATGTTAGGATAATCTCATTGTCTTTATATACAGCACTTGTGATAGATAAAGAGTTATTCAAAATCTCTATAATATTGAATTTTATTTGTTCTTTGTCTTTTCTAAAGAAGCTTCTAAAGTCTTCAATTGTTTGATTTAAAAATTGAACATACTTCATTATTGACTCATAAGAGCTATCAATATCTTTATCACTTGCAATTGCTAATTGTCTTTGAAGTTGCATAGAAGAGACAGTTGAAGAAATAGCAGATAATGGTTGTCTCCATTGGTGGGCAATATTTCCTATCATCTCACCTAGTGCTGCAAATCGTCCTTGTTGAATTAGAGTTTTATCTTTTTCTCTATTTTTTTCAACTTCTTCTTTGATTCTTAGTTCAAGGGTTTCATTTAGGTCTTGAAGTTCTTTTGTTTTATCATTTACTATATTTTCAAGGTTATCATTTAAAGCTTTTAACTTTTTTTGTGTTTGAATCTCTGTAGTAATATTATTTAATGCAACAATAACAATAAAGTTTTGAGAGTCTAATATCTTTTTTGTGGCAGTGATTGTAAAATAGTTTAAACTCTTTTGTTTATACATTGCAACTTTATGCAGTTTATTTGGGTTGTCAAGAATATACTCAAACCACATTCTTCCATCATAATCTTTATCAACTATATATTCATCATCTTTGATATCAATAAAAAAGTCACAAATACAAATATGGTCTTTTTTAAAGTCATTAAAACTATTGTAGCCATCAAAAAAGTCAACCAATGCTTGGTTTGCATCAATCATATATTCGCCATTACTTACAACAACTATATTTTTTTGAGCATCTAAAATACCTCTAGTTGAACGCTCTTGTATTTGAAGGTTTTTAGTATTTTTATTTATTTGAATAGCAATTAAAAACCCTAGAATTAAAACTGTCAAAATAATCATTAAAATTAAAAGTAATTCTAGTTGAGTATATTGTTTCTTTTGCTTTTTAATCTCATCTTGTAGTTTTTTTAGTTCAATAGTTCCTTCATATAGAAGTCTATTTGCATTTTCCGTAACCCTTATAAAAAATGCAGGAGTACTTTTATAAAACCTTTTGATTGTTTTGTTTTGTTTTAAAAAACCTTCAAGGTTATTATCTCTTTTAAGGGAAAACTGTTTTTTTAAAAGCTCATTTAAAGTTTGAAGCATCTCTTCAAATTGAATAATTTTTGGGCTTAAATCAATTACTTCAAGGGAGATATTATTGTCATCTTTTTTATAGGTAATTATCTTTTTTGTATCATTATGCCCTACAATATTTAATCTAATGGTTCTCTCTAATCTTCCTCCATTTTCTAAAATATTTAGGCTATCTTCAATCTCTTCAACTTTATTTTCAATTCTTTGATTTATAAGTTTCATTCCTCTTACATTTGTAGTAGAAGTTGCTAGTTCGTAAAAGTCAGAACGTATTTTATGTAGGTCATTTACAATTAATTCCCCAATTTCCATCTTTGCTTTTAGATTCTCTGTTTTCTTATCTAAGTTCTCTATTAGATTTAGAAAAAATAGATGTAAAGAAATAAGAAAAATTAGTCCAAATACAAAAACTAAAAGTAGTAAGATTAAATTTTTAAGATTGTAAGAGATGTTTTTAAACAAAAATCATCCTATAGAAAACCATACTTTTTCATAATCTTTTGTCCTTCTTTTGAAGCTGCAAACTCCATAAAGGCTTTTGCAATCTCTTTATTTTGCGAAAATTTAAGTAGTGATATTTTAAGTTGCTCTTTTTTAGCAAACTTTTCATCTATCTCTATTATATCTATATGTTTATTATTTTCTTGCCAAAAAGCTGTTGAACGCCAGTTTATAGTTATATCTGCTCTTTTATCTATCAAAGCTCTATTTAGGTTTCTTGAATCTGTTCCAATTTCAACTGAATTGTCATAGGCATCATAGAAAAACTCTTCACCTTTGTAGTTTTCAAATATTTTTTTTGTTTCTCTTCCTATGCTTCCTGATTTTGGGTTACATAAAATTGAAGATAAAGATGTTTTTATAAAATCTTCTAAATCAATATTTCCTTTGTTTTTATCTTTTCTAACAAAAATTGCTGCTTTGTTATAGCCTATTTCAATTGCTTCAAGTAAGTATCCATCTTTTAGATTATTTGTTCTATATGAGTTACTTCCTGGAAGAAATAAATCACCTACTTTTGAGTACTTCAAAGAGTCATAAAGGTCTTTTGAACCACCTTGAGAGATTTTAATAGTACAGTTATATTTATCTTCAATAATTTTAGCCATCTCTTTGATAGGTTTAACCATTGTAATTCCACAATAGAATATAAGTGTAGGTTTGCTACTATTTGCCATAAGTGAAGTACTTAATAATAGAGTAAGAGAAATAATTATTTTAAAAAACATTCAAACGTCCTTTGAATAAACTTAAGAATAAAATTATATCAAACAAATAACAAAACATTAATTAAAGGATAAATCTTGTTAAAAAAGATTTTTACAAAGATTGAAAAAGGTATAAATGACTTTTCAAATGAGGAACTAGCACAATTAGAGCCTTTTTTAAATGAAGAGATAATCATAAGAAAAGATAATAATATATTTGAAATAAATTCTAAATATAAAATTGCTACAGTAAAAATCAATAAAAATACTGCAACTTTAAAAGACTTATCAAATGAATACAAAGATATAAGAATAGATTTTGAAAATCTAGAAGGTGCATATGATAATGATTTAGTACTAGCAAAAAGAGTTTTTAATCCAAGAAGTAGAACAAAAGCAAAAATCATAAGAATCCTAGAAGGAACTAGAAAAGAAATTTTAGTATATAAAAGAGACAATAAGTTTTATACTATAAAAGAGAATATTGAACTTCAAATAAAAAAAGAGCTTGAAGCAAATGAGAATGATGTTTTATTAATAGATGACAAAAAGTTTGAAATTATAAAAAATCTAGGAAATATACGTGATGCAAAAATAGATGAACAAATATCATTACATCTATATAATGAAGAGTTTAGATTACAAAAGCCATTAAATGTAGAAGCAAAAATGGATGATACAAATGAGAGAATTGATTTAACACATTTAGCTTTTACTACAATTGACCCTGCAAGTGCAAAAGACCATGATGATGCAATCTATTATGATGAAGAAGGAGAAATCCTTTATGTAGCTATTGCTGATGTTTCTTATTTTGTAAAAGAGGGTAGTGAGCTTGATAAATTAGCCTTTCAAAAAAGTACATCTGCTTATTTACCTGGAAAAGTTTTACCAATGCTTCCAAATGAGCTTAGTGAGGATATGTGTTCATTAAAAGAAGGCGTTGAAAGATACTCTTATGTATTTAAAATCTATTTAGATATAGAAAACAAAGCAATATTAAAATCAGAAGTATTTGAAGCAATCATTAAATCAAGAAGAAAATTCTCATATGGAAGAATTGATAGAATCTTAGATGGTAAGTTTGATACTTTCACAGAAGAAGAGAAAGCTATTTTTGATACTTTAGTCTCTTTATACGAGGTTACAAAATCTTTTAGACATGAAAGACTAAAAAAAGGTTATGACTTTAGAAGTGTTGAGTATAGACTAAAGTTAAATAGACAAAGCGAGTTAGAAGGTATTGATATTGAAACTTCTTCACCTTCTCACCAGTTAGTTGAAGAGTGTATGCTTTTAGCAAATATTGAAGCAAGTAAAAAAGTAAACTCTGTTGGGATTTTTAGAATACATGAAGAACCAGCATTTAAAGCAATATCAAAACTAGTTGATGATGTAAATGCCTTAGGAATAAAAGCAAAATTACAAAATGATGTTCATGATACAATTACTCATATTCAAAAGAAAGCTAAACATTCAGTAATCAAAGATGAAATTGATGAACTAATTATTCATGCTCAAACACAAGCTAAGTATTCTTCTAAAAACTTAGGACACTTTGGTTTAGGTTTCTCTTCTTATTCACACTTTACAAGTCCAATTAGAAGATACTCAGATTTAGTTTTACATCGTATGTTAAAAACAAAACAAACACCTAAAAATATTGATGAAATATGTGACCATATCTCTATTCAAGAAAGAAAAATAGATCAAATGGTTTGGGACTTTGAAGATAGAAAATATGCAAGATGGGCTGCAAAAAATCTTGGTGCTGAAATAAAAGTAAAAATAACTGATGATGAAAAAGGTGCTTGTGTTGCTTATGGAGTAGTTCCTGGTATGAAAGTCTATTTAGATAACTATAAAGGACAAGTGTTATTCTCTAAACAAAAAATAGTAATCAAATCAAGTGATATTCTTACTAAAAAAATTGTGGGGTCACTAAAATACTAATGGAAAAACAAGAACACTGGGATAATATTTTTAATACTCAATGTGAGGAAATTTTAGGTTGGTTTGAAAAAGATTTTTCTCAAACACAAAAGTATTTAGAAAAAATTGAGAACTTAAGTGATAAAGATATCTTTGTAAGTGGAGTAGGCACTTCTAAAATAGCAGATGTTTTAGCTTCAAGAAAAGGAAAAACAGTTTTAAATGATATTAGCCAAGAAGCTTTAGATATTTTAAAACAAAGAATAGAAAGTAAAAATGTAGAGTATTTTCACCATGATATTTCAAAGTCTTTTAAAAAAGAGTGTGATGTTTGGATAGATAGGGCAGTACTACATTTTTTAATTGATGAAGAAGATATCAAAAACTATTTTGAAAGTTTAAAACAAAGTCTTAGAAAAGATGGTCTTGTTCTTTTTGCTCAATATACAAAAGGTACTGCAAAAAAGTGTGCCAATCTACCTTTAAAGCAATATGATTTAGAAGAGTTTCAATCTTATCTTGGGAAAAGTTTCAAACTAGTAGAGTCTGAAACTTTTGAGTTTACTATGCCAAGTTTAGATAAAAGAGATTTTATCTATGCTTTATATAAAAAAGAAGACTAAACAGTAATAATTGTATCCCCTGATTTAATCCATTGACTTAAAAGTTCACCTGTATAATAAACATTAATATTGCAAGATTCTAGTGTTGAGGTGATACTTAAGTTATCTGCACATTTCAAACAAGCAATAAATTTAACACCATCCTTTGACATCTGTTTTATTTTTTTTTGGATATCTTTATCTTCATAGATTAGTTTTTGACTTGCTCCCCAAACTAAAACTGTCACTTCTTCCATCCATGATTTTAGTTTTGCATTATGAGCATATAAAAGTACCATGTTCTCAACTGTTTCTTTATTATCACTAGTCCATAAAATCTTAGCTTCTGTTTGCATAATAGCTCCTGTTAATTTATTAGTTACATTTTTCCATTAAATCTTTTAATTCAAGGTTTAATGCATTTGATGAGATATAAACTTCCCAAATAGAAATACCTAATGATAAACACATAGAGATTAGACTTAATCCAAAAATTTGTTTACCAAAAATATAAAACCCTAAAAAAAGACAAAACATAGAGATAGTACACATTAAAAGTGATAATGCTCCAAAAAACTGCATCCATTTTGTTAATTCAAGTCTTTTTTTTAAGTTATCAATTTGACCTTTGTATTCCCCAATCTCTCCTTTTCTTGCTTGTGAACTTAAAGCTCTAATTAATTGACCCGTTGTAAGAAATCTGTTTGTATAAGCTAATAGTAGTAAAGAGACTGCTGGAAATAGTAATGCAGGAGTAGAAATTTCAATATCCATAAATAAAACCTTTTGTTTCTGATATTGTAACAAATTGTTTTCATAAAAAAAGAAAAGTACAAAAAAAGCTAATTTTAGTTATTATTTCAACATGTATAGAAACGAATTTGATAATAAGTTAAGACAAAATGAAATCTTCAATGCTTATATGTTTTATGGGCAGTCATCTTTTTTAATAGACTATTACACTAATTTAGTGGCTGATAGTTTAGGTTCTAAAGATGAGATAGAAAAACTATATTATGATGATTATAACTTCAAATATGCAAAAGATAAACTTCTTCAGTCTTCACTTTTTGCATCAAATAATATACTTATTATCAAAATAGAAAAAAAACTTCCAAAAAAAGAAGTTGTAGAACTAATAGAAGCTTGTAGTATAAATCCTGATTCTAAAGTTATTTTTGCTTGTATGGGTGATAGTGATTTTAAAGCAATGGGCGGATATTTTACTACAAAACTAAAATCTGTTAGTGTTAGACTTTTTTCACCCTTTGCAAATGAAGCAGTAAAACTTATAGAAAATCATGCAAGAAGTTTAAACTTAAATTATGAGATGTCAGCATTAAATCATCTTTATTTTATGCATAGACAAGACTTATCTTTATGTGTAAACGATTTAGAGAAACTTGCAATTTTAAATGAAAAAATCACAACTGATAAAATAAATGCTCATTGCTTTGGAATTGGAGCAATTAATTTTGAAGATTTTTTACATAATTTACTATCTTCACAAGATATAAGTGAAGAGTTAGAGCTATTACTTGAAGAGGGAATGAATGAGATTTATTTATTAACTCAAGTAACTTCTTTTGTGCAACAACTATTTATGATAAGCTCTTATGCAAGAGTTCATGGGGCACCAAATGCAAAAGAGATATTAGGTTTTGTTCCTCCTAAAAATGTATGGGAAAAGAAAACAAGACTAGCAATTAATATCAAACCAGAGAAATTCTTAGAAATACTTACTTACCTTTTAAATATTGAGTTAGAATTAAAATCTTCAAAAATTCACGATTCAAATCTATATCTACAAGCTTGTCTTAGAAAAATTTCAGTTTTAATTAGATAAAATCAGCAACTTTACAAAAAAGTCCTTGCTGATATTTGTAAAGATACCGGCACAAACTAAAAGGAGAAATTAGATGTCAAAATTAAAACATTATGAAACAATGTTTATTGTTAAGCCTACTCTTACTGAAGAAGAGACTGTGGCACAAATCGAAGCGGTAAAAACTTTAATCACTAAAAATGGTGGAGAAATCGTTGCTTGTGATGATATGGGTTCAAGACCATTAGCATATGAAATTGAAAAGCAAAAAAGAGGTTACTACTTTGTTGCATATTTCAAAGGTGAACCATCTTCATTAAAAGAAATCGAAAGAAACTATAGAATTAACGAAAATATCATTAGATTCATTTTCATTAAATACGAAAGCAAAAAAGAAATCGCTGCATGGACTAAAATGAGCGATGAGGCAGCAAAGAAAGCTAACTAATAAAGCAAAATAGGACAGTCTTATGTATAATAAAGTAGTAATGGTAGGAAATCTTACAAGAGATATTGAGTTAAGATATATGCCTAATGGAGCAGCACTAGCAAAAGGTGCAATTGCTACAAGTCATAGATATAAAACTCAAACTGGTGAACAAAAAGACGAAGTTTGTTTTTTAGATTTTAATATCTTTGGTAGATCTGCAGAAGTTGCTAATCAGTACTTAAGAAAAGGTTCAAAAGTTTTATTAGAAGGTAGATTAGTATTTGAACAGTGGACTGCACAAGATGGTTCTAACAGAAGTAAACATGCTCTAAGAGTAGATAGTATGAAAATGTTAGATTCAAAAGCTGATTCACAAAATATGGGGCAAGATAACCAAGTAGGATATAACAATCCTCAAAATAGTTATAATCAACCACAACAAAATCAATACAATCAACCACAGCAAAATGCTGGGCAAAATAGTTATGGTGGTATGAACAGTCAGGCAATGCAAAAAGCACCTGAGCAAAACATACCTGAGATCGATATCGATGACGATGAAATACCATTCTAGGAATAAGGAATAAAAATGGCTGAAAGAAGAAAATACGGAAAAAAATTTTGTAAATATACTGAGATGAAAGTTGATTTCATTGATTATAAAAACACTGATTTATTAAAACTATCTATGAGTGAGAGAGGTAAGATTATGCCAAGAAGACTTACTGGTAACTCTAAAAACTCTCAAGAAATGGTAGAGAAAGCAATTAAAAGAGCTAGACACATGGCACTAGTTCCATATATTGTAAATACTCAAGATGTTACTGACGCAGCATACGCAAAGTAATTAAAAAGTATTAATACCAAAAAGGGAGGAAGCTTTATGCTTCTTCCCTTTTTTTATGTCTGTATTATATTATGATAATCGTTCTTAATATTAAGGAAGAACTAAGAGTCAATACAATATTATTTCAATAACTATTATCATTAATAAAAAAGGACAGATATGTTAAAGAAATTAGCCTTAGGAACTCTTGTGTTAGCAAGTTCTTTATTTGCAGCAAATGAAGTAAACGTTTACTCACACAGACACTATGATACAGACAAACAACTGTTTAAAATGTTTGAAGAAAAAACAGGAATTAAAGTAAATGTTGTAAAAGCAAAAGCAAGTGCTTTAATTAAAAGAATTGAAAGTGAAGGTAAAAACTCACCAGCAGACGTTTTAATCACTGTTGATGCAGGAAGATTATACCAAGCAACTGAAAAAGATTTATTACAATCAATTGATTCAGACTACTTAACAAAAAATATCCCAGCACAATTAAGAGACAAAGATAACAAATGGTTCGCTCTTACAAAAAGATCAAGAGTTGCAGTATATAAACTTGGAACTGGAATTGAAAAAGAGTTAAAAACTTATGAAGACTTAGCAGACCCTAAATTTAAAGGGAAAATTATGGTTAGATCTTCAAATAATATTTATAACCAATCTTTAATGGCAGCAATGATTGCTCACCACGGTGAAGAGAAAGCTTTAGAATGGGCAAAAGGTGTTGTTGCAAATATGGCTAAAAAACCAAAAGGTAACGATAGATACCAAGTTAAAGCTGTAGCAAATGGAATTGGTGAAATTGCAATTGCAAACACTTATTATATTGGTAAAATGGTAGATAACAAAGAAGTTGCACAAGCTGAAGCTGTTAAAAAAGTTAAAATTTTATTCCCTAAATTTGAAAATGGTGGAACTCACATCAATGTTTCAGGTGCAGGTGTAGCTAAATATTCTCCAAATAAAGAGAATGCAATTAAATTTGTTGAATTCTTAGCAAGTCCAGATGCTCAAGAATTATTCGCAAAAGGTAACTTTGAGTACCCAGTATTAAAAGGTGTTAAGCCTTCAAAACTAGTTTCTTCATGGGGAACTTTTGAAGATGATACAATCTCTATCAACACTTTAGGTGAAAATAATGCAAAAGCTGTTAAAATCTTCGACCAAGCAGGATGGAGATAAGAGGCTTTAGACAAATTTGAAACATATTAATAAACTTACAATAAGTAGTGTTTTTATAACACTACTTATTTCAATACCAGCAATTATTTTATTTACAAATATATTTACAGGCGGTGAAAACTGGAAACATCTAGTAGATACTGTACTATTTGAATATATTTTTAACTCATTATATATTATGGTAGGTGTAGCAGTAATAACTGCAATACTAGGCTTTACAACAGCATACTTAACATCACTATTCACCTTTACAGGGTCTTCATTTTTTCATTATGCATTGATTTTACCCTTTGCAATTCCTACATATATCGTTGCATATATTTATGGTGGAATGTTTGATATCACTGGAAGTGTGACAACTTTTATTTTAGAATTATTAGGAAAAGATTTATCAGAAGTATACTTCTTTGATATCATGTCAATTGAAGGTGCTATTATTGTAATGTCTTTGGTTTTATATCCATATGTTTATTTAATCTGTAAAACATATTTAAGAGCAGAGTCTTCATCTATTATTGATGCTTCAAAGACTATGGGATTAAACAATTTTCAAATTTTTTATAAAGTAGTAATTCCTATCTCAAGACCAGCAATTGTAGCAGGTGTAATTTTAGCTGTAATGGAAGCAGTTGCAGATTTTGGGGTTATGGATTATTATGGTGTTGCAACTTTTGTAACTGGTATTTTTAGAACTTGGTTTGGAATGGGAAGTGTTGAAGATGCTTCAAAACTAGCTTCTATGTTAATGCTATTTATTTTCATTTTAATCTTCTTAGAAAAGTATCAAAGAAGAAATAAAAGATATAAAAGTAGTGGAAAAGATTTTAAACCTATTGCAAAACAAAGGCTAACTGGATTTAGTAATATTTTTGCATTTATTGCATGTTTTATTCCTTTCTTTTTTGGGTTTTTATTACCATTTTCTCAAATGTCAGTATGGTTTTATAGATCATATGAAGAGGTAATTGATGAAGACTTTTTAACTGTACTTTATCAGACTTTATCTCTTGGTATTTTTTCTGCTATATTTATTACGGTTTTAGCTTTTATTTTAGTTTATAATGTAAGACTTCATAAAAGTAAACTAGCAGACTATTTAATGCAAATATCAAAATTAGGATACTCTATTCCTGGAGCTGTTGTTGCAGTTGGAATACTTAGTTTCTTTTCTATTATAGATAGAAGTTTTGATATTTTACTTAGTGGAACAGTTATTGCAGTAATTTTTGGTTATACAGTTAGATTTATTGCTATTTCAATAAACAACTATGAATCAGGATTTGCAAAAATACCTCAAAGCTATGATGATGCTTGTAAAACTATGGGTACAGGAACTTTCCAAACTTTTTATAAAGTAATGTTACCTTTAATTAAAAACTCTGCCTTAGCTAGTTTTATTGTCATCTTTATTGAAGTAATTAAAGAGTTACCTCTTACAATGATTCTAAGGCCATTTAACTATGATACTTTAGCAGTATTATCCCATGAACTTGTAACTCAAGCACAGGTTGTTGAGTCAAGTGTACCAGCAATGTTTATTGTTGGTTTAGGAATAATCTCTGTTTTAATATTACTTAAAAATATGATTAAGGATTAATGATTCATGATAGGAATTAGTGTAAAAGATTTAGCAGTTTCTTTTGGTGAAACAAAGATTTTAGAGGATATCTCTTTTAGTGTTGAAGCAGGGGAAATTGTAACTATTCTAGGTCCTAGTGGATGTGGGAAAAGTACAATCTTAAGATGTATTGCTTCTTTACATGATAATTATAAGGGTGAAATATTTTTAAATGAAACTTGCTTAGTAAATGATGGAGGAAATCAATGTAATAAAGATATTGGATATATTTTCCAAGACTATGCTTTATTTCCTCATTTAAATGTAAGAGAAAACATAGAGTTTGCACTTTATAAACTTAAACAAGATGAAAAGCAAAGAAGAGTAGATGTTTTATTAAAGCAGTTTGATTTATTTGATCACAGACATAAGCAAATTCATGAGTTAAGTGGTGGACAGCAACAAAGGGTTTCAATAGCAAGAGTTTTAGCCTATGAGCCTAAAGTATTGCTTTTAGATGAGCCTTTTTCAAACCTAGATACAATTTTAAGAAATAAAACAAAAGTTTGGCTAAAGAAGATGATTAAAGAGTTAGGTCTTAGTGCTATTTTAGTTACTCACGACCAAAAAGAGGCTCTAAGTATGTCTGATAAAATTGCGATTATCAATGATAAAAAAATTGAGCAGTTTGGAACAGCTAAAGAGCTTTTTGAAAAACCAAAATCATACTACATAGCAAACTTTTTAAATAGAATTAACAAACTTCCAACAAAACTTATAGAGAATTTAGGTTCAAGTATCACTCCTGAGAACTTAGCTGTAATTCCTATTGATAAGATTGAAGTAACTGCAGATAGCTCTAAGATTGAAGCTTCTATTTTAGATATCTCTTATTGTGGAGATTATTATGAACTAGAAGTATCTTTAGATAATTATGATAATTTAGAACTTACAGTAAAATCATTTTGTATAGATTGTTTAACTAGCAGGGATAAATGTTATTTAGATATTGATTTAAAAGATATTCAAATAGTAAGAGAAAAAGTTTAATTCTTTTCTCTTTTTATATAAAACTATAAAGGCTTAAAAGCCTTTATAGTTACTTCATTAATGGATCTGTTAATCCTAGCACATACATTCCAACTAAACCTAAAATACCAGCAACTAAACAATAGTAAATTGTAGGAATAACTGTTCTTCTTAGTGTTTCACCTTCTTGGTCAAGTAAACCAACAGTAGCACTTGCTGCAACTACATTGTGAATTGCAATCATATTACCCGCTGCTGCACCAACTGCTTGAAGTGCAATCATAAATGCAGTTGAGATTCCAAGAGCATCTGCAACACCAAATTGGAACTGAGATAACATCATATTTGAAACTGTATTACTTCCAGCAATAAATGCACCTAATGCACCAACCATAGGAGCAAATAATGGATAAATATCACCAACTGATGTAGCAACAAAGTTTGCCATAGCAACAGGCATAGAATCAAATCCAGATTCATTAATTCCTGAGTTAATTAAAATTCTAACTAATGGAATAGTAAATACAAGAACAAAACCAGCCCCAATCATTACTTGTGAAGACTCTCCAATTGCAGCTTTCATCTCTTTGAATTCCATTTTGTGTAAGAAGTAAGTTGTAAGTGCAACAAATACTAAAATACCACCTGGTAAATATAATGGAGTAATTGAGTATCCTAAACCTTCTCCTAAAATATCTTTAAATGGAATAACCCATGATGTAACAAATGCTTTAGCTTCAGCTGAAACTCTTGTAATAACAAGAATAATAGCAACTAATACATATGGAATCCAAGCTTTTGTTAATGACATATTTGCTTTTGTACTCATAGAGTCTAGTTTGATTTCTAGTTTACTTACCCAGTGAACTGGCCACTCTTCTTTTGGAGCAAAATCCCAGCTTGTTTTTGGTAAAAGGAAACCTTTTTTTGCAGCAAATACAACAATAGGTAGACCAATTAATGCACCAATTAATGATGGGAATTCAGCCCCTAAGAATACACCAGTTAATGCGTAAGGAATTGTAAATGCTAATCCACCAAAAATAGCAAATGGAATAATATTTAAACCTTCAGTCCATGATTTGTTTCTACCAAAGAATCTAGTTAACATCATTACCATAAATAGTGGAATAAGTGTTCCTGTAATTGCATGAACAATAGCAACTTCACTTGTAATGATTTGTAAGTAAGTTTCCCAGTTTGAACCTAGACCTTCTAGTGTTGTTCCAATAGATGCACTATCTAAACCTTTGTTTACACCAATTAAAATTGGAGTTCCTACTGCTCCAAAAGATACAGGAGTACTTTGAATCATCATACCTACCATAACAGCTGCCATAGCAGGGAAACCAATTGCAACTAATAAAGGTGCTGCAATAGCTGCTGGTGTACCAAATCCTGATGCACCCTCAATGAATGACCCAAATAGCCAAGCAATAATAACAACTTGAACTCTTCTATCTGGACTAATGTTGTTAAATCCTTGTCTAATTACTGCAATTGCACCAGAGTGCTTAAGTGTATTTAATAGTAAAATAGCACCAAAGATAATCCATAAAACCGCAACTGTAATAAGTAGACCTTGGATAGTAGAAGCTAAGATTCTGTTGAATGTAACTTCCCAAACTAAATATGCAACTGCTGTAGTTGCAAGATAAACAATAGGCATTGCTTTTTTTGCAGGTAATCTAAGACCTACAAGTAAAATACCAGCAATGAATATTGGTAATGCAGCAAATAATGCTTGTATTCCAATTCCCATAGTGACTCCTTCTATAATATATAGTTAATGATAAAAAGAAGTTGTGACATTTGTATGATATTCAATCGTAGCAATAAAATAGCAATGTAAAAATGTTTAGTTTTGTAGCAGTAATGTAATTTTAAGTTTATGGAAAAAGCTTAATGCTTTTCCCATACAGTACCATTAGGAGTATCCATAATAGACACATCTAATGCAGAAATCTCTTCTCTGATTTTATCAGCAGTTTCGAAATCTTTATTTTTTTTAGCTTCAGTTCTTTGTGAGATTAATTGTTCAATTTTTTCAATATCTTCTTGTGACACACCAAATTGGAAATATGTATATGCATCATTAAATCCAATTCCTAATACGTCATTTATAAATTCAAAACTTGAAACTAGTTCTTTTTTGATATTTTTATTTTTTGGTTCTTTGTCTAAAGTCTCATTTGCTGAATTAATATATTCATCAATTACTGAGATTGCTTTTGGAGTATTTAAATCATCATTTAAAGCTTTTAGAATATTCTCTTTAACCTCTTTATTTACAGTAGATTTTCCTAAACCATAAACTCTTTTTTTAACTCTGTAGAACTTGTCAAGTCTTTTTTTAGAGGCAATTAAATCCTCTTCATTGAAGTTGAAGTTTGTTCTATATTGAGCTGTTAAAAGATAGAATCTTATAACTTCTCCTGAGTATGATTTAACAATATCTTTTAAGAAAAATGAGTTACCTAATGATTTACTCATCTTCTCTCCATCAATTGTCACAAAACCATTGTGCATCCAATATTTTGCCAAAGAAGCTTTTGATGAACATCTTGTTTGTGCAGCTTCATTTTCATGGTGAGGGAATAGAAGGTCAGCTCCTCCACCGTGAATATCAATTTGGAAAGGCTCATCTTTATATGCAAGATGTTTATTAATCATAGCAGAACACTCAATGTGCCAACCAGGTCTTCCTTTTCCAAATGCAGCTTCGAAACTTACATCATTCTCTTTTTCAAATTTCCAAAGGGCAAAATCACTTGGATTTCTTTTTTCAGTATTTGCTTCAACTCTTGCTTGTGAGTTTTCATCACTTGCTCTTTTTGATAAAGAACCATAATTTTCATCTTTTGAAACATCAAAATATACCCCATCACTTGTAGAATAGGCTATGTCTTTTGAGATTAAGTCCTCAATCATTTCAATCATCACATCAAGATTTTGTGTTGCTTTTGGTTCTAAAGTATTATCTAAAATATTTAAAATTTGCATATCATTTTTGTATGCATCTATATAGTGGTTTGTAACTTCTTCTAATGACTTATTTGTATCATTCATTTTTTTGATAATTTTATCGTCAATATCAGTGAAGTTTTTAGTCATGATAACATTGTAGTTATTTGCTTTTAGTGTTCTGTGTAGTATATCAAAGGCAATTGCAGATCTAGCGTGACCTAAGTGTGAATCATCATACACTGTAGGTCCGCAAACGTAAACTTTTACGTCATTGTTTTTTATTGGTTGAAACTCAATTTTCTCTTTTTTTACTGAGTCATAAACAAATAGTGCCATTACTTAAATAGTGCCTCTAAGCTTGCAGTATCTGTTGTTTTTTCAACTTCTTGGTTATCTGAACTTGATGTTGCAGTAGTTGAACCACCAACTTCTACAAGCTCAATTTCATATCTAGTTAACATTGATGCAAGTCTGATATTTAAACCAGCTTTACCAATTGCTTTTGATTTTTGGTCACTTGGAATTGTAACTACTGCTTTACCTTTGTCATTTCCTTCTGCAGGTTTTTCAATTTTTACACTTTGAATAATAGCAGGAGATAATGCTCTTGAAATAAACATCTCAGGAATTGCTGAATACTCAACACAATCAATATTTTCTCCATGTAATTGTGCAGAAACAGCAGAAATTCTAACACCTTTTACACCAACAATTGAACCAATTGGGTCAACAGATGGATCAGTTGTAGTTAAAGCGATTTTAGCTCTACTTCCTGGAATTCTAGCACTTGCTTCAATAGAAATGATTTCATCTTTTAGTTCAGGAACTTCTGCTCTTAAAAGTGATTCTAAGAATTTAGGTGCAGTTCTTGATAGTTCAATGATTAAACCATTTGCTTTATCAATATTTACAGCTTTTACTACAGCTTTAACCGTATCTCCAACTTTAAAGAACTCACCTTTAATTCTAGATTTTCTTGGAAGCATACCTTTTACTTCCCCAATCTCAACAAAAGTATTCTCTTGTCTGTCAACTCTAGTTACTGTACCGTTAATAGTTTTTCCAATTTTATTTTTATATTTACTAACTAAAGTCTCTTCTAAATATCTTTGTACTTTATATTCAAAGTTACTATGTAAGATTGTTGCAGCATTTCTTCCCATGTTTTCGAACTCTAGGTCATAATCAACTGTATCTCCTACTTCTAAGTCAGGATCAATCTCTTGTGCTTCACTTAACTCAATGAAGTTTTCAGGGTTAATACTGTTTCCTTCTTCGTCAAGTCCTAAAGATCTACTATCTCCATCTGGTACAACTTCTACTTTTTGTGAAAGCTCTAATTTTTTATTTTCTCTATCTATATTTGCATCAAATGTTAACGTCTCATCTACCATTTTTTCGGCAGTTTTGATTAACGCTTCTTTTAAAGCTGTTTCAACTTCTTCTACTTTTAGGCCTTTTTCATAGGCAATAGAATCCAATATATCAATAATTTTATCCATTAAATTACCTTCTTTTTTTAACATTGAAATGTGATGTTTTTTGATTTTCAATGTGGAATAGAACAATATTATATCAAAAAGTTCTTTTATACAAATTAAAGCAACTTTAAGATAAACTATTTAGCTAATTAAAAACAAAAAGGTAATTAAATGGAATTATTATTTGCAAGAAATGAACTTACTGAAAAGCCAAAAAAAGTTCAACTTGATAAGATTAAAGAAGAGTTAAATAAAAGCGGTGAAAAAATATTCTATTTTGATAGAGACAACTCTCACAAAGATATGATGTCTTTAGTTGATTCGTTAGAAGATGAGGGTTATAACGTATATTTCAGAGAAGTTAAGTATGGACTTGCTGATGATGAGTACATGTATGAGGTACATGCTTTATAATAATAAAAGCGAATAAAAATAAATGAGTAACCAAGAAAAAAAACTATTTATACAAACGCTAGGGTGTCAAATGAATGACACTGATAGCCAACATATAATTGCTGAACTAAAAGAACATAAAAATTATACAACAACAGATCAGATGGAAGATGCTGATTTAATTATTATTAATACCTGTTCAGTAAGAGAAAAACCTGTTCAAAAACTGTTCTCAGAGATTGGACAATTTAATATTAAGAAGAAAAAAGACGCTAAGATTGGAGTTTGTGGTTGTACAGCTTCACACTTAGGTCAAGACATTATAAAAAGAGCTCCATACGTAGATTTCGTAGTTGGAGCTAGAAATATTTCAAAAATCAAAGATGTAGTTGATAAAAAAGGTTCAGTTGAGATTGATATTGACTATGATGATTCAACTTACCAGTTTGCACAAAATTCTAATTCCTTATATAAAACATCTGTGAATATTTCTATTGGATGTGATAAAGAGTGTACTTATTGCATCGTTCCTGCAACAAGAGGTGATGAAATCTCTATTCCACCTGAGATGATTGTAGAACAAGTTCAAAAAGATGTGGCAAAGGGTGCAAAAGAAGTAACTTTATTAGGTCAAAATGTAAACTCTTATGGAAGAAGATTCTCTGATGGTAGAGAAAAAACTAACTTTACTAGACTTTTACAAGAGGTTTCTAAAGTAGAAGGTTTAGAGAGAATTAGATTTACTTCTCCACACCCATTACATATGGATGATGAGTTTATTGAAGAGTTTGCAAAAAATCCAAAAATATCTAAATGTATTCATATGCCTTTACAAAGTGGTTCTACTAAAGTATTAAAAGCTATGAAAAGAGGATATACAAAAGAGTGGTTTTTAAATAGAGCTAAGAAGATTAGAGATTTAGTTCCTAATGTTAGAATTACAACAGATATCATTGTAGCTTTCCCTGGTGAGTCTCAAGAAGATTTCGAAGATACAATTGATGTAATCAAGCAAGTTCGTTTTGATCAAATCTTTAACTTCAAATACTCTCCAAGACCAAACACTAAAGCTTTAGAATTTAAGGATTTAGAGATTGAAGATGAGATTGGAAGTGCAAGACTTACAGAAGTAATTGAACTTCACAAGTTACATCAAAGTGAATTAATGGATTCAAATGTTGGAAAAACTGTAGAGGTTTTATTTGAATCATTAAAACCAAATGGTGAGATTGCTGGATTTACAGATAACTATTGTCAAGTATTTGTAAAAGGTAGTGATGAGCTATTAGGAAAAATTGTAAAAGTAAAAATAACTGCTGCAACTAGAACTGCACTAAAAGGTGAAATTGTAGAATAATGAAAAGTTTAAAGAACTATTTTCTTACTAAAATAGCACCTTCTTTTTTACAGCTTATAGTTAGGTTTATCTATCTAACATCAAAGAAAAACTTTCATTATAGTAAAGTTTCTGAAGATGAGACATTGATAATTGCCATGTGGCATGGGGATTTATTAATGCAACCATTAAACTACAGAAACTTTAGAAAAAATGGAAGAGTAAAAGTTATTGTTAGTGAACATAAAGATGGATTAATAATAAAAAAAGTATGTGAGTATCTAGGAGTAGGTGGTATTCCTGGTTCTTCATCAAAGGGTGGAATTAAAGCTTTAAAAAATGCTCTAAAAGAGTTAAAAGCTGGAACTGATGTTGCAATTACTCCTGATGGACCACGTGGTCCTAGGTTTTCTATCGCAGATGGGATTGTAGCTATTTCAAAGAAAACAAATACTAGAATAGTATCTTTAAATGCTGTTCCAAAATCTTATTGGCAATTAAAATCTTGGGATAGATTTGTTATACCTAAACCTTTTGGTATAATAGATTTTTATGTATCTGAACCATTTTCTGTAAATGATTTAGAAATGGATGAAGCAAAAGAGTATATAAAAGAAAAAATGTTAGTAAATGCCATGAGATAGGGGTTAAAGTTTAAAATGTTTTCTAAAGAGTCATTATATATAAATGCAATAAAATATACTAATCAATTAAAAATCAATTATAAGAAGCTAAACAATAATGATATTATTGAAACAAACAGCTCTACTTTTATTGCAAAAGATGATATCTTAGGAAGAGACATTGCCACAAAACTTAATAATCATGCCTCTGAAATAAACAACACTTATATTTCAACACTATTAATTGCAGATGATACTGTATTATTAAAAAAGAAAAGTCCTAAACCAAAAGATTGCGAAGTAACAGTATTAAACAATGACTATAATATTGCTGTTTCTAAAAACAATCTTTTTGAAACAAGAAACTATTTTGAAAAGTGTGGAGTTGATTATATCTTCTCTGCTTATCATGTTTTAAATCTTCATATTGAACAAAACCCTTGCAACAATAATCTAGTAATACTTCTATTTAATGACCAAGCTTTTTGCGTGGTTCTAAATGAAAAAAATGAAATTATATTTAATAAGAAGATTACATTATCTGCCTTTGATGATATAAAACAAAGTAAGTTTTATGAAAATGAAGTATTAGGTCAAAAGCTTTTTGATGAAGTGTATGCTTTAGAGCTACATGAGGCTATTCAAAATACAATTGAAGAGTTTTATGCAAATAGTAAAAATATATTTATAGAAAGAATTTCATTATTATATAATATTAAAATCTTAACAAATGAACAGATACAACAAATGAGTGATGAGTTTATGATTGATACAACTTATCATCCAATCTCTGTTGATGAAGAGTTATTTGAGTTATCAAAAGATACACATAGTCATAAAAGTTTTATAAAACCAAGGTCTAAACCTACAAACACATTTAGGAACTTTGTTTTAGCCCTAGCAGTATTTGCTGTAATTTTTGCAGGAAGTGCTTTTGTTTTACCATATAAAAAATGGCTAGGAATGGAAGATAAGAAGGTAACAACTCCAACTCAAACTGTTTCAAAAAAAGTTGAAGAAGCAAAACCTATCAAACGAGAAATAATACTTCCAAATCATATGGAAATAAACTCTCAGTTGGAGTTTAAAGTATTAAAAGCTTTAGAAGTTATTCCTTATGATATGGTTTTAACTGAATTAACAGTTGATAAAGATAGATTACTATTTGATGTAAATATGTTAAATAAAGACACTTATATCAAAGTTATAAAACCTGAACTGCAAAAAGATTATGAAAAAGTAAATATAACTTTTAAAGAGAGTAAAAAGCCTGTTTTAAAAGCAACTATTGATGTAGAAGGTTTCAAAGATAAAAAAGAGACTGGAACAAAAGAGTATAAAGATGTTTATTTATCAAATGAGTTTATGTCAATTATTACTGTTACAGAGCAAATAAAAATGCTATTTCCTAAAGGAACAAGCATAAACTTTAAATCAAGTTCTAAAGAGACTAATGTAAGCTTTGATTATCTTGTAAATATGCTAATACAATCTCCATTAGAGTTCTTTAAAGTAATAGAAGTATTAAATAATGAGATGTACTCTATAAATATTAATTATCCAGTTAATTTTGTTAAAACAGAAGCTGGAATTGAAGTAGAGTTTATTTTACAGTTTAATCAACCAAAGTAGTTGATTAAAACTGCATTATAAACCTAACACCGTCCGTAGAGTTTTCTATTTTTAAATTTCCATTGTAACTATTTTTAATCACTAATTTCACCATATATAATCCTACACCTGTACCTTCTTCTTTTGTTGTATAATATGGGTCAAATATTTTTTCTAGATTCTCTTCTTTTATTCCACCTGCATTATCACTAATGATTAGATAGTTTTTTTCATCTTTAGAAAAAGTTATAATTTCAATCTTTCTATTTTCTATCTCTCTTTCTTCAAAGGCTTGCATTGAGTTTGTAATTAAGTTGATTAAAACTTGTGATAACTCCATTTCTATACCATTTAATTGATAGTTTGA
>AZIE01002593.1_pt1 | contig 23738 bp, 22 predicted proteins | sample 359081 | NCBI WGS metagenome assembly AZIE01 (sample SAMN02429713, study PRJNA222661) | marine sediment metagenome | biome: Sediment sample; isolation source: sample MGS-MCh from oil contaminated site at the lagoon of Mar Chica... | place: Morocco: Mar Chica | collected 2012-07-20 | depth 32 m m | reverse complement strand
TTCAGCAATATCAATTTTACTTAAATTTACGTCAGTTTTTCTAACAACATCAGAGCTAACTTTAATTAAATTCTCTCTAACATTTAATTTTTGAGCTAAGTACCTTTTATATTCATCTTGATATAACTCATTTAAAGTCTTTAAATAATCATTTGTTTCAACAAGTGCTTTTTGTTTTTGACTTGGAATATTAATATCATATTTTGAAATTATATAATCTATTGTATATGAAATAAAGTTTTGAGGATTAGAGAAGATTTTATTTAACTCTTCAATTTTCCCTTCATTTACCATATCAGCGGGGTCTTTACCTTCTCCAAAGATAACAACTCCACCTTCAAAGTCCCCTTGAGAAAGCATAACAGAAGCTTTATATGCAGCATTTAAACCTGCTTTATCTCCATCATAGGCTAAAATAACTTGCGGTTCACCTCTTCTTAAAAGAGGTAAATGATCTTTTGTTAATGCAGTTCCTAATGTTGCAACCGCAGTATTAAAGCCTGCTTGATGAAGCATAATTACATCTAAGTAACCTTCTGTAACTATCATTCTATTTTTTTTATAGATATTCTCTTTTGCTAAGTTGTATCCATATAAAAGTTTTGATTTATTAAACAGTTTTGTTTGAGGAGAATTAATATATTTTGCATTATGTCCAGAGATAGTTCTTCCACCAAAACCAACTATTTTCCCACTAATAGAATAAATAGGAAAAGTAATTCTTTCTATGAATCTTGCATATAGACCATTATGTCCTGTATCAATAAGTCCTAAATCTTTTGCTTCTGCAAGATTTAAGTGATTGTTTTTTAAAAAATTGATTGTATCATTTGAATAAGGAGCATAACCTATTTCAAATTTTTCAATTGAAAACTCTGAGATTCCTCTACTTTTTATATAATCTTTTGCAGTTGTATTTGACACAAATAGTTTTTGGTAAAACTTATTTGCTTCTTCTAAAACTCTTGTATCTTGTCTTTGCTGATTTGTATTGTCATAAGTTAATGTAACATTGTACATTGAAGCAAGTTTTTCTAAAGCTTCTGGGTATGAAAGTTTCTCATACTCCATTACAAATTTTATTGAGTCACCACCTGCTCCACATCCAAAACAGTGATAGATTTGCTTTTGAGGACTAACCACAAAAGAAGGAGTATCTTCACCATGAAAAGGACAACAAGCCTTAAAGTTTGCACCACTCTTTTTTAACTCTAAAAATTGAGATACTACATCTACTACATCAAGGTGGTTTTTTAAATTTTCTATTGACTCTTTTGTTATCATTTTGGGATTATACCTAAAAATTTATAATAGTATATGTGCTTTTATGATATGATATTTTATATTTTATAATTAAGGCATTTTTTGGATAGTTTTATTATTGAATATAGGGACCCACTTTTTGGTGTAATTATATTTTTTACTCTTATTTTTACGATCTCTTTTTTAACATACTCATTCTCTTTATATAAAGAAAGAAGAGCAAGAAAAGATTATAGAGAACTTCTTAAAAGATTTGAAATTGGTAAATTAAAAGAAGAAGATTATGTGCACCTGTATAAAACTTACAATCTACCATTTGATTCTATCATACTATTAGCATCAACTTTCATTCATAAAGGTAATTACAATAAAGCAATTTCAGTATATCTTGCCCTATTAGAACATGTAACTGATAGAGTAAAAAAAGAAGAGCTTTTAGAGTTATTAGGAACTACTTATTTTAAAGGTGGTTTCATGCAAAGAGCAAAAGAGATTTTCCTAAAAATCTTAAAGTTTTCGCCTAGAAATACTTATGCATTAAAATATTTACTTGTTGTAAATGAAAAACTTAATGACTATAAAAGTGCAAAAGAGATTATTGATTGTTTAAGTGAATTAGAAGAAGAGGTTTCAAATGATAATCTGTTTATTGAAACATTAATAATAATAAATGACCCTATAAAATCATTTGAAAAGAAAAGTGATGAACTACTAGAAGTTTTAAAAGAAAACCCACAAGTTCAAAGACTAATAGCTAAGTTTTATCTGACATACAATAAAGAGTTTTTCTGGGAAAATATAAAGCTATTTAATACTTCAAAACTAATTGATTTAATGTGGTATCTAAATTTTGAAGACATTGATTTTGAAAAGATTTCAGAAGATAAGTTTTTAACAGAACTATTTAATGCAAAAGGATATCTAAACAATATAAATCATAGTGATGATTTTGTTTTTGATATTTTAATTGCTCTAAATAATCATGAACATAAAATCCCTGCAACTATTGATTTTGAGTTTATTTGTTCATCATGTAAACATGTTCACCCTATGTTTGAGGCTAGATGTCCAAACTGCCAAAGTATATTAACATTTGATGTAAAACATCATCTAACAAAGGATTTAGTTGAAAGAAATCAATCTTTACAGTGATGGTTCCTCTTTAGGAAACCCTGGACCTGGTGGTTGGGGTACAATCTTAGATTATAAGGGAAATGAAAAAGAGCTAAGTGGTGCTCAAGATAATACAACAAATAACCAAATGGAACTAAAAGGTGTTATTGAAGGATTAAAGGCTTTAAAAGAACCTTGTATAGTTAATATTTATTCTGATTCTACTTATGTTGTAAAAGGAATAAATGAATGGTTAACTGGTTGGGTTAGGAACAATTGGAAAAACTCTGCAAAAAAACCAGTAAAAAATGTTGAATTGTGGCAAGAATATATAAATGTTTCAGAAAAACACACTATAATAGCAAATTGGGTTAAAGGGCATGCAGGACATTTTCATAATGAAAGATGTGATATACTTGCACGTACTGAAGCGGAAAAATTAAAAGGAGAGAATAATGGATGATTATTCAAAATTAGAAAAGTGTTTGGATTATCAGTTTAAAAACAAGGATCTGATAATCGAAGCACTTACACATAAAAGCTATAAAAAGCCTTATAACAATGAAAGGTTAGAGTTTTTAGGTGATGCGGTATTAAACTTAATAGTTGGAGAATATTTATTTAAAAAGTTCCCAAAGTCAAATGAAGGTGAACTTTCTAAAATAAGAGCAAGTTTAGTAAATGAAACAGGTTTTACAAAACTAGCTAACCAAATTAAGTTAGGTGATTATATTTTTATTTCGAATGCAGAAGAGAGAAACAAAGGAAGAAGTAAAGCTTCTATTCTTTCAGATGCTTTTGAAGCAATTATGGGTGCAATATATTTAGAATCAGGATTAGAGGTTTTAAAACCTATTATTTTAGAACTTTTAGAGAGCTCTTACGACAAAATCAATTTAGATGTACTATTTAGCGATTACAAAACAGCTTTACAAGAAGTTACTCAAGCACAATTTGGAACAATTCCTGAATATAAAATTGAAGGTTCATATGGACCAGACCATAAGAAAGAGTTTGAAGTATCAATTTGGATTGATGGAAAATCTTATGGTAAAGCTATTGGAAAAAGTAAAAAATTAGCGCAACAAGCAGTTGCAAAAATTGCTATTGATACATTAAAAGGAAATCAATAATGAATAGTTTTGGAAGCAAACTAAGATTTACAACTTTTGGAGAAAGTCATGGTAGAGCTTTAGGTTGTATTGTAGATGGTGTTCCTGCTGGGATTAGTGTAGATGAGTCTTTTATTCAAGCAGAAATGGATAGAAGAAAACCAGGACAAAATGCTTATGCAACTCCTAGAAAAGAGTCTGATAAAGTAGAGATTTTAAGTGGTGTATTTGAAGGTAAAACAACTGGAACTCCTATTTCAATGGTTATTTTTAATGAAAACCAAAAAAGTAGAGACTACACAAATGTAAAAGACCTGTTTAGACCAGGACATGCTGACTTCACATATTTTGAAAAATATGGTCTTCGAGACTATAGAGGTGGTGGAAGAAGTTCTGCAAGAGAGACAGCAGCAAGGGTTGCAGCAGGAGCTATTGCTAAACTTCTATTAAAAGAATTAGATATTGAAGTTGTAAGTGGAATTTGTGAAATTGATGGAATCAAATCTTCTCAACTAGATTTTGAATTTGCTAAAACATCTGAAATCTACACTTTAGATAAAAACAAGGAAGAGTTCCAAAAAGAAGCTATTATTAAAGCAAAGAAAGAGCACAACTCTGTTGGTGGTGTTGCTTTTGTAAGAGTTAAAAATGCTCCTTCAGGTCTTGGAGAACCACTTTATAATAGACTTGATGCTCAAATTGCAAATGCTATGATGGGAATCAATGCTGTTAAAGCTGTTGAAATTGGGGATGGAACAGAATCAAGCTCTAAAAAAGGTGATGAGAACAATGACCAAATGAGAGCTGATGGTTTCAAAACAAATCATAGTGGTGGTATTTTAGGTGGTATTAGTACAGGAGCTGATATTGATACTAAGGTTTATTTTAAACCAACACCATCTATTTTTATTAAGCAAGAAACTGTTGATGTAAACAATAATGAAGTTGATTGTGAACTAAAAGGAAGACATGACCCTTGTGTTGCTATTAGAGGAAGTGTTGTTGCTGAATCTATGATGTCTTTAGTTATTGCAGATTTATTACTTTTAAATATGAGTAGTAAAATTGAAAATGTAAAAAAAGTTTACAATTAATACAATAATTTACTTATTATTTAAGATTCTTTTTGTACTATTCTTCTAATCCTTTACTTTGGTCAAGTTGAAAGGACAGCGGGGTTTTCCCCGCTTTTTTTATGCTCGTTTTAATTTGTCTTGAACAAAATCACTAAATGTACTTAATACATTTTTATGTTCTGAAGCAATAAAAACTGAAGTACCATTTTCTTTTAATTTATCTACAGGAAGTTTATCTTCTTTAGGAAGAATTAAAATACTATAGTGGTTATCTTTACACTCTTTTATAATTTCATCACTTGTATGAGGATGAGGGTTTTTAACTAATTCAACTTCAGTTATATTTTGTCCAGTAACATGTAGTACAGTAAGGTAATTTGATTCTTCAAATGAGCTTTCTACTTTAGATAAGTAACTCATGTTTTCATTTGTTGGGAACACTATTCTATGCATAGCAACTCCTTATTATCATTAAGATGGGATTGTTTAAAGAAAGTTTCAAAACATCAGTACAAATTAGAAAGAGTGAAAAAAAAGTAATGACTAGGGAAAAGACAATTATATATTTTGTTCCTAATTGTAACTGATGTTTAAAAATATATTCCATATAAGTAAATATAATATATTTAATTTGTAAAATAAGAAAACCAATTAAGGTCACACTAAAAAAGAAGATCACACACACTTACTTTACAAATATGTAGGAATGAATGTTATATCACTTTATGAACATATGACCGAATTATAACAATTTTCTGAGCATATGTCAAGTATATTTTAAATATTTTATGATAAAATCTGATTATATAAATTACAAGGTAATAAATGGCTAGAGAAAAACTTCAAAGAAAACTTGAACTAAAGCCCGTGTCCAAGTATTTTGGACCTAAAGATCATAAGGCTAAACAAGATGTAATTTTACTACATGAAGAGCTAGAAGCAATTCATTTAATGGACTCATTTTGTATGTATCAAGAGGATGCAGCAAAGAAAATGAATGTATCAAGAGCTACTTTTGCAAGAATAATTAAAAGTGCCAGAAAGAAAATCTCACTTGCATTAATTACAGGTAGTAATATCAAAGTACATGAAATTAAAAATGAATTTCATATTGCAGTATGTTCACATAGTAATACAGAACTAGATTATGCTGATGCAACAGCTAAATATATCTGGGTATACTTTATAAAAGACTACAAACTAAAATCTTCTAACTGCATAAATAACCCAATGTTTGAAAATGAAGATGAAGCAGCATGTAACATACTTCCAGATATTTTATATGACTATAAAACAAACTATTTCTTACTTGAAGATGTAGATTATGACTTAAAAATCTCGTTAATTGCTAAGGGTATTTACCCAATTTTACAAGAAGAAATTACTGAAGATAAACTAGTAGATATATTTCAATAAGAGTTAAAACTCTTATTGAAATTCATATTTTAACTCTTCTAATCTAGCTATTCTATCCTCTGTTGTAGGATGTGTCCTAAAGAAATCACCAAATGAAGTTTTTTTACCTGAAAATGGGTTTACTATAAACATATGAGCAGTTTGCTCTGTGGCATTGTTTATTTCGTACCCTCTTCTAGCATAGTTTTCTAATTTTGATAAAGCACTTTGTAGTCCTGCAGGATTTCTAGTCATTCTTGCAGCACCTTCATCAGCCATATACTCTCTACTTCTACTTACACTCATTTGAATAATTGAAGCAGCTAGTGGCAAAATTATAGCCATGATTATCATTACAATTGGATGTACCCCTTGTCTGTTGTTTCCTCCAAACATTGCACCAAACTGCATCATATTTGCAATCATAGCAATTGCCCCTGCAAATACAGCAGCAATAGTTCCAATTAAGATATCATAATGTTTTATATGTGATAACTCATGGGCAATTACCCCTTCAAGCTCTTGCTCATTTAACATTTCATATAAACCCATAGTAACAGCAACGGCTGCATTTTCATGATTCCTTCCGGTAGCAAAGGCATTTGGTGTATGATCAGGTATTAAATAAACCTTTGGCATAGGTAAATCTGCTTTTTGTACAAGTTTTTGCGTTATTCTATAAACAGGATGTGAAGTATCTTCTATTGGTGTTGCATTGTAATGCTTTAGAACCTGTTTATCAGAATAATAATAAGCATAGAAGTTCATTCCTCCTGCTAATAAAAAGGCAATAAGCATACCATTTGAGCCACCAAATGAGTAACCTATAAATACAAATAATACTGTTAAAAGAGCTAATAAAAATACTGTTTTTGCTTGTTCCATGTTTCTCCTTTAATCTTTTTATTAGTTTAGCATCTAATGATTAATAAATTTTAAATAATTATATCTTTTTTAATATGGAATCATCGTGGTAAGGAACTTTTGCACTTGGTGTTCTTTTTGATGTACTCTCTAAATGTACATCTTGATCATCAAAGAAAATATCAGCACCAAAAGCCTCTACAACCTCATACTTATCAACTCCACCTAAAAAGAATGACTCATCTAATCTTACTCCCCATTGAGAAAGTGTTCTAATTACTCTTTCATGAGCTGGAGAGTTTCTAGCAGTGATTAAAGCTGTTCTAATAGGTGTTTGTTCTTCTGGATATTTTCCTTGAATATTAGAAATCACTCTTAATAACTGTGCAAAAGGACCTGATTGTAAGGCATTTGACGCATTCTTCTTTTCATACTCTAAAAATGCTTCTAAGCCTTGAGTTTTATATACAATCTCAGACTCTTCAGAGAAAAGAACAGCATCACCATCAAAAGCAATTTTAACTTGGTTTGAATAGTTATCTTTATCTTCTTGATATGGTAAGATTCTAGCTGCTGCTATTCCTTCATTTATTGCATTTTGTACATCAACTTCATTTGCTGATAAAAATAAATCAACTTTAAAAGGTTTAAGATATTTAGCAATATCACTTCCTCCACTCCAAGCAGATCTTGCAATATCTAATTCATACTTCTCAATTGATTTTGTAATCCTTAAAGAAGTTGCCGCATTATTTCTTGAAAGAATGATTACTTCAACTTGTTTATCATCTGGAAAATCATCATTAATCTTTAATAGATTTTTTACAAGTCTAAAACCTGTTCCTTTTTGAATAACTTCATCTTCTTTTTCAATTTGATGTTTATAGTATTCATCAAGACCTTTATTTTCAAAAATTTCATTTTCATCTTCTAAATTAAACAAAGCTCTTGAAGAGATTGCAATAACTAATTTTTTTTCTAAATCATAACCCAAAATAAACTCCAATTTTATATCTTTGATAATTATACAAAAAAAGATATAATACTTAAGCTTAGGAGAAAAGATGAAAAAGCTTTACTTAATAAGACATGCAAAATCTGATTGGTCTAACCCTAGTTTAGAAGACTTTGATAGACCCTTAAATAAAAGAGGTGAAAAAAATGCACCTTTTATGGCTACAATTTTAAAACAAAAAAATGCTAACCCTGATTTAATAATCTCAAGCCCAGCATATAGAACAAAAAAAACTGCAAAACTCATCAAAAAAGGTATTGCCTTTAAAGGGAAAATACTATTTGATGAACACTTATATGAAGCCTCATTAAAAACAATGTTAGAAATAGTAAACTTTATAAATGATGATTATGACAAAGTATTTATAATTGGACATAACCCAACATTAAATATGTTGGCTTTTTATTTAGTTGGATTCAATGAAAACATTCCTACTTGTGGAGTATTGGAAATAGAGTTTGATTGTGATAGCTGGAGAGAAGTAAATAAAAAGAGTGCAAAACTTATATCTTTTGACTATCCTAAAAAAAAGTATTAAAACTTTTACTTTTTTCACCTATTTTTATTACTTTTCAAGTAAAAACTATTTAAAATTATTTAATTATAATTAATTGCTAGGTAAACAATGAAAACACTTTATATTATGAGACATGCAGATAAAGACATATCAAACCCAAATATAGATGACTATGACATTCAAGTAACCTCTAAAGGTTTAAAAGATGTAGAAAATGTTTCAAAAAAATTAAAAGAAAAAAATGTTTTACCAGATTTATTAGTTGCGAGTCCAGCTCTTAGAACTAAACAAACAGCTGAAGTTGTTGCTAAAGAGTTAGGGTACACAAAAAGTATTATGTATAATGAAGTACTTTTTCAAGCTTTTGTAAATGAAGTTATTGAATCAATTACTTATACTTTTGATGATGTTAATACACTAATGATAGTAGGACATAATCCATCACTAACTGCCCTTGGAGTTAGCCTTGTTGGATTAAAAGAAAAAATACTTATGGGAGAAGTTCTTAAAATAGAGTTTGATTGTAACTCTTGGACATCTATTGATATTTCAAATGCAAAATTAATTTATCAAATAAAACCAGACTAATTTAGAAGCTTCCCTGCTAGGTTACCACTTGCAAAAGACCATTGCAGGTTGTAACCACCACATGGACCATCTAAATCTACAACTTCCCCACAAAAATATAATCCTTGTACAAGTTTACTTTGCATTGTTCTTGGGTTTATCTGTTTTAAGCTTATTCCACCTCTTGTAATCATAGCTCTTTCAAAACCTAAATGATTACTAATTGTTAAAGGAGTATTTACTAAAATCTTTACAAGGTTTTGTCTTATTTCACCTTTTAAATCTTTGAATTTTAATTCATAATCAGCATGGACTAACTTACATAACTCTTTAATAACAGAGCTTGGTAATAGTGTTTCTAAGGTTTGCAATATATTAAAATCCGGATTAGCTAATGTTCTTTTTTTTATATATGAAAAAAGTTCTTCTTCATTCATTCCTTTTAACATATTTATTAAAATAGGAACTTCTCCATACTTTTCAAGTAAAGGAGTTACTTCCCTTGAAAAGTCTAAAACAACTGGACCTCTTACACCTTTATTTGTAAAGATTAAATCCCCAGTCTTTTTAAGATTTTTATGCTTTTTTATATTTACACTAACTTGTGCTTTTGCTATTGTATCGGCTCTACAAGAGGCAACCCAAGTCTCCTTTGTAAGTAAAGGAGTCATTGCTGGATGTAAAGAAGTTACTCTATGCCCTGAAGCTTTTGCAAAAGTATAACCATCACCATTTGCTCCAAGTTTTGGATAACCTAATCCTCCTGTTGCTACAATAACTTTTGTTGTACTAACTTCACCCTTTGAAGTACAAACTTTCTTAACACAGTTATCTTCAAAAACTATATCATCTACTTTTGTACTATAAGCAACTTCTACTCCTACATTTATAAGCTCTTGTTCTAAAGCTTTTATTATAGTTGAAGAGTTGTGAGTTACAGGGAATACTTTAAAACCATCGGGAATATGTGTTTCTACTCCAATTTGTTCTAAAAAGTTTATAAGGTCTTGATGATTGAAATCTTTAAGTGCATCAAACATAAACTTACCATTTTTTCCAAATGAATTCATAAAATCTTCATTTGAAAGTGTATTAGTAAGATTACACCTTCCTCCACCAGTAGCTTTTAGTTTTGGTCCTAATTTTTCTTGTTGCTCACATAGAAGAACATCTTTGCCATTTCTTGCTGCTACAATTGCAGATATCATACCTGCTGCACCAGAACCTATGACTACTAAATCGTAATTAGTTTTCATTTAAAGTTTTCCATTAACTGTAATTTGCATATCTAGAAGTATTTATTTTAGGTTAGTTCAAGGCTAGAAATAAAAGTTTAGCTAGGAGCATACTAAAAGTATGTGACTTATAAACTTTTATAATAACGAAGAAATCATCAAAAGAAATACTTCTATTATTTTCCTAGACAGAAAGAACCAAACATAACATCTAACATCTGGTCATGTTCATATGGTCTAGTAATATTTGAAATTGAAGCTAAAGCTTCATTTATATGGTGAGCAAAAAACTCTAGCTCGCCAGTTTCAAGAGGTAAAGAAGCTTGAATTATATGAGAATATGTATTTTCCACTTCATCTACTTGTCTTTTTGAAACTAAAGTCATATCATCACTATGAGTATTAGAATCTAAAATAAGTTCAATTTTTTGAATTAAAGGAGTAATAGTCTCTTTAGTACTTAAACTAACAAAGTTTTCTAACTTATCTTTTTCAAATTTGTTTTCTAAATCACATTTATTTAAAACAGTGATTATTTCTTTGTGAGAATTATCTTCTAAAATATTTAAAATCTTTCTATCTTCATCATCTAAAGACTTACTATTATCAAAAAGAGCGATTACAATATCAGCTTCATTAACTGCTTCAATAGATTTTTCAATACCTATTTTTTCAATTACATCATCAGCCTCTCTAATACCAGCAGTATCAACTATTTTGATTATATGAGTTCCAATCTTTACTGACTCTTCAATAGTATCTCTTGTAGTTCCTGCAATATCAGAAATAATAGCTCTATCAAAATTTAGAAGTTTATTTAAAAGTGAAGATTTTCCTACATTAGGTTTTCCAACAATAGCTACTTTAAAACCTTCAATAAGACCTTCTCTTCTTTTACTTGCATCAAGGGTATTTGATAGTTTTTCTTTTATTTTATCAAGCTTATTTTGAATCTGTTCAAAAATATCACTTGGTAAATCCTCTTCTGCATAATCAATATTAACTTCTGTATATGCAAGCATAAATAGTAAGTCTTCTCTAATATCATTTACAAAGTTTGTTAACTCACCCTTTAGCTGTTTTGCTAAAAGCTTAACTGCATCTTCACTTCTTGCTTCAATAATCTTAGCAATAGCTTCTGCTTTTGTAAGGTCAATCTTTCCATTTAAAAAAGCTCTTTTTGAAAACTCACCTGGATTTGCAAGTCTTGCACCACATTTAAGAACTTCTTGCATAATAATATTAGAAATAGCAATTCCACCATGACATTGAAACTCCACTACATCTTCACCAGTGAAAGAGTAAGGGTTTTTAAAATATATTAAAAGTGCTTCATCTATGATTTCATCATTTGAGTTATAAATAGTTCCAAGAGTTGCAACTCTTGGATTAAGTTCTTTTTTCTTTGAAAGTTTTAAAGCAATGTTAAGAGCATCTTTACCACTAACTCTTACAATAGAGATTGAGCCTACGCCATTTGCAGTTGCAATGGCTACAATTGTATTTTCATCTAACAATTTTATTGCTCTTTGCTTCTGTACTCATTTACAAGTACGTATTTATCTCCTCTGATATTTGTTTTAACAGCTACATATTTATCAGGGAATTCTTCTCTTAGTTTTTTAAGTGCAATATGCACTAAAATACCATCAAGTGGTTTTGTTTTATAAGAACCTTTTTCTTTGATTGTTTCAATTACAGGCTCTAAGTATGTATGAATTGCAGCTTCTTGATTTTTTAAGAATTCTGCAACTTCAAGTCTTAGCATAAGTCCATATTTCTCATTAATCCAGTTGAATAAAATATATGATAAAGCTTTATATCTATAGCCTTCTTTACCGATAAGTAAAGCAGAATCAGCTCCTGTAAACTCTATATAAAGTGTACTTTCATCATAAAATTCTACTTTAATATTATCAATTTCATAACAAGTATCTGCGAAAAGTAAATTAAGTCCATCTTTAACTTCATCTAAAACTTCTTGTGATTCTTTCTTTACAATAATTTTAGACATTTCATTTTGTTTTTCTGATTCGCTATAGAAGTTATCAAAAATCTTCTCTTTTGAATCAACATTAGGAACATCGTTTAATTTCTTTTCAGTTTTTTTAATATTTGAAGCTTTTTGTTCATTATCGCTTCTATTTGAGTCTTCTATTTTTTTAGAAACATCTTCAATTTTGATATCTTTTTTTCTAAATCTTTGTTCTTTTTGTCTTCTATTATCTCTTTTTCTTCTTCTTGAAGTTGCAGTGATAATAGCAGTTTTTTTACCAAAGCCAAGGAAACCTTTACTTGGCTGTTGGATAATATCAATATCTAAATCTGTTATAGAACATTCAAATTCTGATGTTGCAAGCTCGTAAGCTTCTTCTAAACATTTAGCTTCAAATTTTTTCATTATAGACTCCTATTTTTTAGCAGCTCTTTTTTTCTCAAACAGTTGATTAATGTAGTATTGCTGAGCAATTGTAAATACATTATTTACGAACCAGTATAGAGTTAAACCAGCTGGGAACCATAAGAAGAAGAATGTAAAGATGATTGGTAACATTTGGAAAATCTTCTTTTGCATCTCATCTTGCATAGTATTTGGAGTAATTCTTTGTTGTAACCACATAGAAGCACCCATTAAAATTGGTAATACAAAATATGGATCCATTTCTGCTAAATCTTGTACCCAGAAAATCCACTCAGCACCTTTTAATTCAATTGCATTTAAAAGTACTCTATAGATTGCGAAGAATACAGGGATTTGTAAGATTAATGGTAAACAACCACCCATTGGGTTTGCATTATGCTTTTTATAAAGCTCCATCATGTGCATAGATTGTTTTTGTTTGTCATCTTTATATTTTTGTTGGATCTCTTTCATCTTAGGAGCTAAATCTTTTAGCTTGTTCATAGATACCATACCTTTGTATGATAATGGATATAAAACAAGTTTAATTAAGATTGTTAAAATAACAATAGTCCAACCCCAGTTTCCAACATATGATTGAATAAATTGAAGTAATGTAAACATTGGTTTTGCAATAAATGTAAACCAACCATACTCAATTACATCTGTTAATTCTGGATGTAAAGCTTTTAAATCATTGAAGTTTTTAGGTCCCATATATCCAGAGAAAGAAGTCTTTTCAGTAACATGAACAAAACCTTGTGGGTTACTGTTGTTATCAGGCATTAAAGATACCTGTAAAGAGTTATCAAAGTTATAAATAACTGTTGCATAGTATCTATCAAAGTTAGAAACAAATTTGATTCCAGTATAAGATTTAACTTTATCTAAATCTTCATCTGAAGTTAATTCCATTGTTCCATCATTAAGTTTTAAATATAAACCATGGTCAGCATACATATCTGCTAAAACATTTGGTCTAAATCCATTTGTAATAAAGTATTGTTCTTTTTTATCTGTTGAGATATCTAAATCATAGTGTCCATTTGGATAAACAGTAAAGTTTTTAGTTAAAGTAATACCTGATAGTTTTTGAACAAGTGTAAATTTTTGAGCTTCAGTACTTGCATCAACATTTGTTGCAGTAGTTTCATAACTTACTTTGAAAGCTTCGTCATTAATATCAGTATTTGCAAATCTAACTTCTAATGGTCTTAATTGATCAGCTTCAAAAAGTTTGATTTGATCACCATTTTCATCTTTATATTTTGTATCTAATAAAGTAACTTGAGCTACTCTACCTAATTTATCAATTTCAATAATATTTCTATTAGTTTTAATAGTTGTTAAAATATTTGAAGAACCAATTGCTTTTGTTGATAAAGCTTGAATCGACTTATTCATGTCATCTTGTGATTGTCCAGCTGGTGCATTTGCAACATTTGCTACATCTGGAGCACTATTTTGTTTTTGTTCTTTTGCAATTTGTTCTTGTTTTGCCTTCTCTTCTTGTTGAGGCTTTAATACTAAAAATTCATAAGCGATAAAAAATGCAAACACTACAAGTGTCATTATTAGCATTCTTTTTTGCATACCATTATTATTGTTCATACTGTTATTCACCATTATTATTTTTCCACTCCCGATTTTTTACTATGAGGTATTTATTATTGTCTACTGGAATTAGCCAATATTTAATTTTTATTTTTTTAAAATTGATATTATTATGCTTTACTATTTTTACAACTGGATAATCAAATCCACCTTCAAAAAGTTGATTGCATTTTAATATGCGTGATATTGTAAAATAAGTTGCCTTAAAAAAAGTATTGTTTTCGTATTGCCAGATGGCATAATTTGAACAAGATGGGTAATATCTACATGACCCGAAAGATATTACAGATAAATACGTTTGATAAAATTTTATCAAATACTTAAATATTTTATTCATCTGCTTTTAGTAATTGAAGTTTTTTCATAGCATACAAAAAATCTTTTTCTAGAGATTTATAATCTTTTTCAAAAACTCTCTCTTTTGCTACAAAAATATATTTACCGTTTTCTAACCTATTTTCAAACTTCAAGCAAAGTGCTCTTAGTTTTCGTTTTGCTTCACTTCTCTTTACAGCATTTCCTACTTTTTTTGAAGCAACAAATGCAAGATTTAAGTTTTCATCAGACGAAAAAAAAGCGACAAAAGTGTGCGTATGCCACTTTTTGCCGCTTTTATAAAGTCGATTAAAATCTCTTGAATTGTTAAGACGGTGCGATTTACTTAAACAGCTAATCTTTTTCTACCTTTAGCTCTTCTAGCTTTGATAACTTTTCTACCGTTTTTAGTCTTCATTCTGATTCTAAAACCATGCGTTCTTTTTCTTGGCGTGTTATGTGGTTGATATGTTCTTTTCATAATCTTATTCCTCTATTCACAAATTAAGTCGCGTATTATATTTAAACTATACTTAAATTTTGTTTAGTTTAAGTGTCTTCATAAAATTTATTTTATATTTACTACAACTTCTTCATTTACTAAATCAAACTCAACAGATGACCCTTCAGTGATTTTATCTTCTAAAATTAAATCTGCTAACTTATCCTCAACTATCTCATATATTGCTCTTTTTAACGGTCTAGCACCATATACAGGGTCAAATCCAATTTTCGCAATATGCTCTTTGGCACTAGAAGTTAATGAAATAGTGATATCTTTTTGTTCAACTTTTTTCTTAATTGAATCAAACATAATATCTACAATATTTGTAATCGCATCTAATCCTAATTGCTCAAAAATGATTATATCATCAAGTCTATTTAAAAACTCTGGTCTAAAGTGAGATTTTAGCTCATTTAGTACTTCTTTTCTTCTATTTTCTTTATTTTCAATCTCAATTATCTTTGAACTTCCTATATTTGAAGTTAAAATAATAATTGTATTTTTAAAATCAACAGTTACACCTTTATTATCTGTTAATCTTCCATCATCTAATACTTGTAATAAAATATTAAACACATCAGGGTGAGCTTTTTCAATCTCATCAAATAAAATTACACTATATGGTTTTCTTCTAACTGCTTCTGTTAGCTGACCACCCTCTTCATATCCAACATAACCTGGGGCTGCACCAATAAGTCTAGATACCGCATGTTTTTCCATATATTCACTCATATCAAATCTAATAAGTGACTTCTCATCATCAAATAAAAATCTTGCAAGAGTTTTAGCACTCTCTGTTTTACCAACCCCTGTAGGCCCTAAGAACATAAAGGAACCAATAGGTCTACTATCTTCACTTAATCCAGCTTTATTTCTTTTAATAGCTCTAGAGATTGCTTTTAAAGCTTCATCTTGCCCTATTACATCCTCTTTTAAAACTTGCTCAACTTTTAAAACTTTTTGTTTTTCAGAATCCATCATTTTATTTACAGGAATTCCAGTCCATCTTGAAACAATACTTGCAATTGCTTCTTCATCAACAGAGTTTCTTAAAAGAGTTCCCTCTTCTTGCATCTTTGCCCATTTTTCTTGATTCTCTTTTATTTTTGCTTCAAGTTGTGGGATCTCTCCATACTCAATAGAAGCTGCTTCTTCAAAGTTTGAATCTCTTTTTGCCCTTGCAGCTTTTGTTTTTAGTTCATCAATTTTTGCTTTTAATGTGCTTTCAGCATTAAATGTTTGCTTTTCATTTTCAAATCTTGTTTCTAAAGACTGTTTCTCTTCATTTAAGTTAGCTAACTCTTTTTCTATCTCTTCTAGTCTTTCACTATTTTTCTTATTTTTTTCCATCTTTAATGCTTCTTTTTCCACATTAATAGTTTGGATTTTTCTTTTGATATTTGATAAGGCAATTGGTTCAGACTCAATTTGCATCTTTAATTCTGCTGCTGCTTCATCAATTAAGTCAATTGCTTTATCAGGTAAAAATCTATCAGTAATATATCTATCTGATAATTTTGCTGCACTAACTAGTGCACTATCATTTATAGTTACATTATGGTGTGTTTCTAACTTCTCTTTTATACCTCTTAATATTTGTAAAGCTTCATTTACACTTGGTTCATCTACATTTACAGGCTGAAATCTTCTTTGCATAGCAGCATCTTTTTCAAAATACTTTCTATACTCTTTAAGTGTTGTTGCACCTATTGTATGAAGTTCACCTCTTGCAAGACTAGGTTTTAGGATATTTGCGGCATCCATACTTCCTTCACTTGCACCTGCGCCAATAATAGTATGAATCTCATCAATGAAAAGGATTATGTTTCCAGCTTTTTTAACCTCATCAATAACAGACTTTAATCTATCTTCAAATTCACCTCTATATTTTGCACCTGCAATCATTGCACTCATATCAAGAGTAATCACTTTTTTGTTTTGTAAACTTGTAGGCACATCTTTATTTACTATTCTTTGAGCAAGACCTTCTGCAATTGCAGTTTTACCAGTTCCTGGTTCACCTAGTAAAATTGGGTTATTTTTTGTTTTTCTAATTAGAATTTGCATCATTCTATTGATTTGTTCATCTCTTCCAATTACTGGGTCAAGCTCTCCATCAATAGCTTTTTTATTTAAATTTATTCCATATTTTTCTAGGGCATCAAAGTTTTCATCAGAACTAGCACTATCTACTGTAGCTCCTGCTCTCATAGCTTCAAGCTCTTTTGCTGCTTCTCTTAAGTCAATATATTTACCTAGAACTTCTTTTAACTCTTTTGTAGCAAAGTTTGCCACAAGCCAAGTATCAATAGCAATAAACTTATCCCCTTGTTTTATAGCTTGTCCTTGTGCACTCTCTAAAGAACTAGCAAAACTTCTTGAAAGTTTAATATTCTCTTTTGATATAGATGATACAGATGTAAGTTTTGCTGCATAAGACTTAGCTTCTAATTCTATAGCTGCTTTATCAACATTCATTTTATTTAATAATTGATTTAAAACTGAATTAGTATTTGTTAATAAAGCCCATAAAAAGTGTATCACTTCTACTTCTTGATTTTTATTATGTAAAGCTAAAGACACTGAAGAATCAATTGTCTCAGCCATTTGGTTTGTTAGTTTTTCGAATATTTGTTTCATTTTTAGCACTCCTTTAATTCAACTGCTAATAAAATTATAGCACTTGAGTCATATTTTGTCAAGTACTATTATTTAACGGTAATAAGATTTTAAAAGAAGCACCTTTATAGTGCTTATTTTCATAGTTTATATTTATATTCTCTACTTTGATATTTCCATGCATATGATCAGCAATAATTTGATGAGACATATATAAACCTATTCCTGTTCCTTGTGCTTTATGTTTAGTAGTAAAGTATGGTTCAAATATTTTATCAATAATATTTTCAGGAATTCCCCCTGCATTATCTTTAATCTCTAAAACATAATTATTAGCTTCAGTACTCTCGTTTATATATATTACTCTATGTTCTACATTATTTGCAATAAAGGCATCTTTTGAGTTATTTATAATATTTACAAAAACTTGGATAAACTCATTTGAAAGACCTTCATATAAAAGTTCTTCTTCCAAATAGTTTTCAAATAATTCTATTTCATGGTTTTTTAAACTTGCGTCTAATAGTTTAAGTGCTCTTTTAATTATAAGTCTAGTAATAAACCTCTCTGTCTTTTTATCAGATTTAAAGAAGTTTCTAAAGTCATCAATTGTTTTTGATAAGAATTGAGTATTCTCAACAATAATGTCCATTGTATCTGCAACTCTATCATTATCTAAAACACCAAACTCTTTTTCAAACTTAATTCCACTTGCACAGGTACTTATTGTATTTAAAGGTTGTCTCCATTGGTGGGCAATATTTCCAATCATCTCACCCATTGATGCCATTTTACTTTGTTGGAACAGTAATTGATCTTTTTGTTTTAGCTCTGTAATATCAATTACCGCAGTTAACCTTACATCTTCACCTTCAAACTCTAAAATCTTACCTTGAACTAAGGCTTGGAATCTTTTTCCATTTAATTTTATTAATTCAACTTCATAGGGGTCAGTATTTTTTATCAAGTTTGACTGTACTATTTTGTGGTATTTTTCATCAATAAAATCAAACATTGGTCTATTTATAAACTCTTTTCTACTTCCTGCTTGAAATAGCTTTAAACTTACATCATTTATATCTATAATCTTGCCATCTTTTGATAAAACAATTGATTCCATTGTTGAGTTAAAAAGCCCTTTAAAACTATTTAATGACTTCTCTAAGTTATCTTCTCTTTTATCAATTTCAATTTGCATTTTATTAAAACTCTCAAGAAGATTATTTAACTCTTCATAATGAAGTTCATCTACTTTCATATTATAATCACCATCAGAAATCCGTGATGTGATTAATTGTAAGTTATCAAAGGCTGTAAAGATTTTTTGTGAGATTCTTATTGCTAAGAAAATTGCAATAATACTAAAAAACAATACTACTAAAACAATAGAAATAATGATTGAACTTAGAGACTTTAAAATATCATCATGGCTTTGTCTAACTAAAATACTCCAACCGGTTTTTTTAACTTTGATATAAGTACCTAATTGTTTACCTTTTTTAGTAACTCCTGTAAAAATTGCTTGTTTAAAAGGCTTCTCTTTATTTATTAAATCAGTATAAACAGAAGAAGAACTTGCATTATATCTTTGAAGAACATACTGTTTTGAGTCAGGATTTAAAATCATAATTCCTGTTTCATCAAATATTCTTAACATATGAGAATTATCAGTATTCTTAAATCTTTGTATAAAGTTTGATAACTCAGTTAACTTAATCATAATAACACCAATTTTATCATTCATTTTGAAACTATATGAAATACTTGGTTCTTCATCAACTGAAGATAAAAATACATTACTCCAGTAATATTTTCTATGGTCCTTTATCTTTTTAAAATAGTTTTTATTTGAGTAATCAAAACCTTTATAGATGTTTAGATTAGATATTGCATAAAAATCTTCTATGATTCCTTTTTCATCTAAAACTAATATAGAAGAGATACTTTTATTTGTTTCAACAAGATTTTTAAGAACCATATAGTTATAAGAGTAGTTCTCTGAAACATATATAGAGATATCCTCTATATCTTGAAGTAACTGCTCAACTTCTTTTCCCACTTGCTTTAAGATAAGATTTTGATTATGATTAATAATCTCTACTTTTGAACTATAAAGCTTCCATATTGTTAATATTCCAACAATGATAATTACAGAGATTGAAAATAAAACTAAAAGTTGAAGTATCTCTCTTTTTAAACTCTTTATTTTATTCATCTACTTTTACAAACTCCCCATTCTTAACTTTAAAGTTATAATAACTTCTAATAACATCTCCATACTCATCAAATAAAATCTTATCTTGAACACCTTCAAACTCTTTTTGCAATAATAAGTTTCTTTTTATTTGAGTTTCATCACCCTTTTCTAATACTTCCAATAAAATCTTACCAATCTCATAAGCCTTTGAAGCATACATAGAAGGAGATATATCATACTTTCTTTTATAGTTGTGAACAAACTCTTTATAGCTTGGATTAGCAGAGTTTTCATCATAATCAATATTAAAAATAACACCCTCCGCTGCTTTACCTGCATTTTCAATAAAAGATGGTGTTCTTGCCCATTCAGCTGATGCAACTTGTGTTTTTAAACCTTTTAATCTAATATATTGAATTACTCTAGCAGAATCAACAGAGTTTGCACAAATAATTATTAAATCAGGGTTTTTCTTTCTTATATCATCTACTAAAAAATCTAAGTTTGAGTTTGTTTTTGAATATGAAAGAAGAGGCTTTTCTCCTTTCGATACTAAACTTTTCTCAAAGTTGATTAAATAATCCTTTGCATAAGTTGCATTATAGGGGTCATATATTCCATAGACTCTCTTAAAGCCATTATTTATTACATAGTTAGTAAAAGAGTCAAACCTCTGGGCATTGTTTGCAACATGAACTCTAAAAAAGTTATCATCTTTTCCTGAAAATTCATTACTAGCAGAAGATGCTGAAATCATAAACATATCATCATAGTTATTAATTATAGACATGGTTACTTTAGACATAGAACTAGTAACATTTCCTATAATGATTTTTATATCATTTGCCAAAAACTCATTGATAATAGTTTTATTTAAGTCTTCATCTTGTTTATCATCTTTAAAAACAATATCTATTTTTCTTCCATTAACTTCATAGTTTGCTTCTTCAAATGCTAATAAAACCCCATTTACCATAGCATTTCCAAGGACAGAGTATTTTCCAGTTAAAGCACCAACAAATCCTATTTTAATTGGCTCTTTTTCTTTATAAAACAAAAGAGAAACTGTAACTACAAATATAACTATTACTAAAAATAAAATTAAAAGTTTTTTCATAATATTTCCTTACATAGGTTTATATTGACCATTTTTAACTGTCATAAGAATATAGTCTCTTTTTACATCTCCATACTCATCAAACTCAATTTCCCCTTGTAGTCCTTCAAACTTTTTTATACTTAAAAGTGTATTTTTAAACTCTTTTATATTTTCATTTTTCTTTAATACTTCAATTATAATTTTAGTTGTTTCATATGATTGAGAAGCAAAAACAGAAGGTTTTGTTTTGTATTTTTTTTCATATTTTTTAACAAAATTTAAATATTTTTCATTCTTTGAACTATTGTTATATGAAGTTAAGAAAATCATCCCTTCTACATACTTACCACCATCTTCAAGTAGTTTAAAACTTTTTGACCAACTTGAACCAATAACTGTTTTTTCAATATCACTAATTCTTAAAAACTGAACTAGTTTAGCTGTATCTATTGTATTTGCAATAATTATAATAGCATCGATATCTTCTCTTTTTTTAATATCCTCTGTAATATGTGAAAAATCTTTCGACAACTCTTTTAGTTTTACAAAGGGATTTCCTCCAAGTTTTTTAAAAGAACTCTCGAAATTACTTGCGTAACTTTCACTATAAGCACGGTTGTTAGAGTCATAAATTGCATAGATATTTTTTAAGTTATTAGATAAAAGATATTTACTTAGTTTTTCAAAACTTGCTTCTGATTGAGAAACTTGTGTTCTAAAGAAGTTATCATCTTTTTTAGAGAAAGTATTTGAACTAGCAGAGGCAGAAATTAGGGTAGGCATATAATTCTCATCAAAAGACTCTAAAGCTATTTTGGTCATAGAGCTTGTTCCACTTCCTAAAATCAAGTTCACATCTTCTTTTTTAAACTCTGTAACAGCAAGCTTTGCAAAGGTAGGTCTTTGTCTATCATCTTTTGAAATAATTTTTACTTTCTTTTCATTGATTTTGAAATTTTCTTCTTCTAAGGCTAAAGTCATTCCATTTAACAAAGAGTGTCCTAAGTTTGAATATTTCCCACTTAAACCACCTAAAAAACCTATTTTTATCTCATTATTACTAAAAAAACTAAAATATGAAAATAGACCTAAAATAATAACTGAAACTATCCCTACAACTTTATACATTACTCTTCCCACTTTTTAATAAACAATCTACTATTATACAAAAAAACATTTAATTTTTGGAGTATAGGAAAATATGTCACTTTGTGGAATAGATGAAGCTGGACGAGGTCCTATTGCAGGACCACTTGTTGTTGCTGGTGCAATTATAAATAAAGAAATAGAAGGTCTAAATGACTCAAAGCAACTTACAGAAAAAAGAAGAGAAAAGCTTTTTGATGAAATAAAACAAAACTGTTCTTATCATATTGTATTTACTGATTCTAAAACTATTGATGAAAAAGGTCTAAGTGCTTGTTTGAAAGCATCGATAAAAGAGATTATGGATAATTTAAAAGATGAAACAAGTGATTTTCTAATGGATGGAAATACCTCTTTTGGAATAGAGACTTTACAACACAAAATAAAAGCAGATGCTACAGTTCAAGAAGTAAGTGCAGCTTCTATTTTAGCAAAAGTAAGTCGAGATAGATATATGTGTGAAATAGCTTCAAAATATCCAAACTACTCATTCGAAAAACATAAAGGTTATGGAACAAAAGCTCATGTAGAAGCTATAAAAGAGTTTGGAAGATGTGATGAACATAGATTTAGTTTCAAACTAAAAGGAGTAGATGATCAAAATCAGCCTAGCTTATTTTGATACTTCTCCTATCTTATTTTCAATAGATTGAACTTTTGTTTTCAGTCTATTGTCTTTTTCTTTTCTAATATCAAAAGTTAAAGTAGAGTAAACTCTATTACAACCTAACTCTTCAAGCTTTTCATAACACTTTTGAACAACTCCTAAAGCCTCAGACATTTTATCTGTTTCTATTGTTGTTGACATAGAAGTTAACTGATAATTAAAACCTGATTCTCTAATAACTTTTATAACTTCTGAAACATATTCACTTTTACTTTCTGTTTTATCCGTTGGAAACATTGCCATACTTAACAAAACACTCATAATTTTCCTTTTAAATTGATATTTTATGACTTTTTTTATCTATTGATTATATAATATCTATACATTAGATAAAAGAAACAACGATGCTAAAAAATATTTTTAACAAAAAACAACCTTCTGCTGAAGGTTTTAAAAATGCCTTATTTAATAAAATATTTAATCCAGATGAGATTGAATTTCATTATAGCAATAAAATTAATCTATTTAAAACTACTGAAAAAAAAGAAACATTATTACATCTTTGTGCAAAATTCGCTTATTTAGAATCTATAAAATGGCTTCTAAATAAAGGTTTAAGCCTTGAAGCTCAAACAGAAGATAAAGAGACTGTGCTTTTTTATGCAGTAAAATCAAATAATCTATTAACAGTAAAATATCTAGTGGAACAAGGTGCAAATGTAAACCACAAAAACTTTTACAACCGTACACCTTTACAAGAAGCAATTCTTTTAGAAAGTAGAACATACAAATATCTACTAGAACATACAGATGAAATTAATAATAAAGACTTTTATGGAAACAGTATACTTTTTCATGCCGTATCAAGTAGCAATGATGAAGTTTTAGATAATGTTCTAAAAAATAAAAATGTAGATATTAACTGTATAAATAAAAATAGAGATACAGTATTAAGTTATGCTGTTAATAACTATTTAAAAGAGAAAAACTCTAACTCTGCTCTTTCTTATTTTAAAATTATTAAAAAATTATTAGATTTTAATATAGATATAAACAACCTAGATAAAAGAGAAGAAAA